>Ga0184616_10000083_pt1 | contig 16482 bp, 10 predicted proteins | sample PLM4_90_coex_FD_133145 | JGI IMG/M metagenome (GOLD analysis project Ga0184616, IMG submission 133145) | Groundwater sediment microbial communities from an aquifer in East River, Colorado, USA - PLM4_90_coex | ecosystem: Environmental > Terrestrial > Soil > Riparian zone | place: USA: East...
TACTGGTTGTAATGTAGAGAATGCATCATATGGACTCACTATTTGCGCAGAGCGTTCAGCAATATCTGCGGCTGTGGCTAAAGAGGGAGCAGATATGAGAATTCGAGCCCTCGCTGTCGTAAGTGAGAACAGCAATGCCTGCCCTCCTTGTGGAGCTTGCAGGCAGGTCATCTTTGAATTCGGACAAGATGCCATTGTTATCTTTCAGGGCAAGGAGGGACTGGAGGAAATGCATATCTCTAAACTTCTCCCCAAAGGTTTTATTGGAAGAAAGACAAATAAATGATTTATAGCCTCTTTAGAATAATTTTGGTTCAAGATAATGTCTGAATGATTCACACTTGTCTTTCTTTTTACAATTCACATCGCACACCTTTGCATATTGAAAGTTCTCTCTATAAGGACACCATATTTTGTCTGTATCTCTATTTTGATTTTCCTGTTCTTCCTTAACACCCATTAATCTGCCTCTATTGATCATGTACAAACCATAATATCATCAGAAAAAATAAAAAGAAAGCAGATAGAGATTATTAGACAAGCTCCCACTTCCCATATTTTTAAAGCCTTAAACCTACTTTAGGCCAGGGGTGAGGAAAAATGAGGTGGTCTTAGCGAAAAATCAGTAGTAAAAGCGTTAAAATAATAATCATTTTAAAATGGAGATTTTTTAATCTTTAGAGAATAGGAGAAGTCACAATGGGAAAGGTAAAGAGTGCCTTTGAAAAGGCAATGGAAAAAGCAGCAGGTATTGGAGAGTTCACTCCAGAAGAAAAAGAGAGGATAAAGGACCAGGAAAAGGTGAAATCAATACTGGCAGAATTTTATAAAGGCCAGATTGATCGGGACGGGTTATGGCAGAAGTTAAAAGGAGTTAAGCTGTTCTTTTTGAAAGAGGCTCAGCAACATTTAGTGGATTCCCTCGGATTGGGAAGCATTCCTGAAGAATTTCAACTGAGAAAGGATGGAATCCTGGCAATCGAAAATCTCAAGGAGAAAAAGCATGTACCAGCAGTTGAGCAGACTTTGAATTCCATAAAGACTTTGCAAAAAGAATATCAGGAAGGAAAAGAAAGGGCTGTTGATGAATTAAGAGCAGCAGTAGAGAGCAACCCTCAATTGAGGGTTCAACCTGTGAGAACGCCTGATGGAAGGACTGTCTACCAGGCAGCAGTCTCTGTTGATGAGGCAGTGCAGGCAAGGTTATCAGAATTTCTTTCAGAGCATGAAATGAGACATAGCCAGCAGTTTAACAGAATGATTGAGAAATTAAGAAAAGAAGTGAGTCGTTAGACCAGGTTTGAAAATACTCCTTATTTATCCCAACTGTCTTGAAGACAGACTCTATGCAGAAGATGCTCGCGTGGTGCCTATTGGCCTCTATTACATTGGTGCGTTACTTAAAGAAAATCAATACGATGTCGAGATACTGAACTGGCATGACATCCACAAGACACCCCATAAGATAGAAGACACCATTGGAAAGAAAAGGCCTGATGTTATCGGTTTTTCCATCATGCATGCCAACAGATGGGGCGGAATAGATATCGCCAGGACTGCTAAAAAGATTCTTCCAGAGGTTAAGATTGTTTTTGGTGGAATCGGAACGACCTTTCTATGGGAGCATCTGCTAAGGCATTTTAAGGAAATAGATTTCGCTGTCCTTGGAGAAGGGGAATACAGCTTTCTCAATCTTGTCCGGTGTATCGAAAAAGGAGACCATGAAGGAATAAAAGAGATTAAAGGAATTGCATTCAGAGATGAAACAAGGGTTGTCAAAAATGAAAAGACAGAAGTAATTCAGAATCTAGATAAATTGCCCATGCCGTCAAAATATTTCGATTTTCAGCATCTGTCCTCTTCACGCGGCTGTCCTTCTAACTGCACCTTCTGCGGGTCCCCGCAATTTTGGGGACATAAGGTCAGATTCCACTCTCCTGAATACTTTGTTGAACAATTGGAGCAGCTCTACCAAAAAGACATCACCTTCTTTTATATATCAGATGACACCTTTACCATGAGAAAGGATCGGGTGATTGAGATCTGCAAAAAGATTATCGAAAAGGATTTGAAGATCACATGGTTTGCAATCTCACGGGTCAATTTTGTGGATGAAGAGATGCTCTACTGGATGAGAAAGGCAGGCTGTATTCAGATCAGCTATGGTGTGGAAAGCGGCTCAGAGGAGATAAGGAAAGTGCTGAATAAAAATATCAAGACAGATGATATTAAGAGGGCTTTTGCCCTGACCACAAAATACGGAATCCTGTCACGTGCATACTTCATATACGGCTCACCCGGAGAAAACAATGAGACCATACAGGAAACAATAGACTTGATTCATGAGATCAAACCCCTGAGCACGATCTTTTATATCCTGGATATCTTCCCAGGCACTGCCTTATATGAGGACTTTAAAAGAAGGACGATGCTAAATGATGATGTCTGGTTAAAAAGGATAGAGGATATTATGTACTTTGAGACAGATCAAAGGTTGTCCAAGGATATGATTTTGGCCTTCGGTCAAAAACTCAGAACAGACTATTACAGACATCTGCCAGAATTTGCTGATGCTGTTCAGCTAATAGATCAGAAAAACCTTTATGAAAGCCATGCTGACTTTCTATCAAGGCTTGCAATGACATTTAGCCATGGAGATTATGCATCAATTGAAGCCATACCTGAAAAAGACAATGTTGCCCAGCGGCTGTACGAGAGATCCCTGTCATATTATCCAAACCAGAGAGCGTATTTAGGATTGGGAATTATCAAACAAAAGCAAAGGAAATATGAAGAATCTGTGCAGATACTCTCAGAGGGAGTGAAACATTTCCCTGAGAGCGAACCCATAGCAATGTGTCTGGGCATAAGTTACATGAACCTTGGCAGATATGAAGAGGCGCTGGAATGTTTTCAAAAGTTTCCTGAATTAAGGGAAGCACTTCAATACGTCGCAACCTGTTATCACGCAATGGGGGATTCTGATAAAGAGGCATCTGTACTAAAAAGATTAGAGAGGTTAAATACTCAGGCCTGATAATGGCGGATATAGTATTTTCGCTCATTCTCGTCCCGATAAGATCGGGACTCCGAGGCTTTTGCCTCTTGATTTTTATAGATATTTTTATCTGAGTATCAGCAAAAGAAACCGCTCGAATACCATGCCCTGCCTGTTTCTATGTGAAAACATTTGTATTATCTGAATTTGAGTTATTGTTTTACAGAATCTTAAACTCAGCAATGACTGGAGTGTGGTCAGAGGGTTTTTGAAGTAATCTCGGGCCAATATCAATCCAAGCCCTAACAGATTTATCTGCAATTACTTTAGTAGCCCATATATGGTCAATACGCCATCCCATTCCCTTCTTCACTGCATTCTTAATGGTATAATCCCAGAAGGAATATTGGTCTTTTTCTGAATTATGCAAGCGGAAGACATCAACAAAACCCCATTCTTTAAACCTCTGTAGCACTGCATGTTCATCTGGGTGGAAGCCAATATGTCCTTTAAGGAATTCAGAATCATAGACATCTCTTGGTTCCGGAGCTATATTAAAGTCCCCTGTCCATATAAGAGGAACACGTGGGTTATACTTTTCTTTAAAATGATAATAGAGCCTCTGCAGCCAGTCGAGTTTCTCCCTGAACTTTTCTGATAGAGGGTGAAAGCCCTGTGGGACGTATGTATTTACAATGTTGATCCCTTTTATCTTTGCAGAGATCAGACGGGCTGCTTCAGAACCATCTTCAAAACCGTAAAAGATATCTTCAAAAGGTATTCTGCTCAATATAGCCACACCGTTAAAAGTCTTTTCACCTCTAAAAATTACAGAATAACCAGCTTTTTCAAAATCCTTTTTCAGAAAGACGCTGTCAGGAACCTTTGTCTCCTGAAGACAGAGGATATCAGGAGATTCCTTTTCTATCCAGTCAAGGAGGATCTTTAATCGCGCCCGGAGAGAGTTAACATTGAAACTTGCAACTTTCATAAAGGCAGATAATCAAAGAGGTATTTAAAGATAATATTTGAGGTACTATTTCATTTCCTCCGCAAAACTTCCTATTTTTCTGAGTCTTTTATACCTTTCCTCGATAAGCTTTCCCGGAGTTTTTGCATCCAGTTCTTCAATGGCCTTCAGGATGAAATCTAAAATCTTTTCTGCAGTTCCTTCAGGGTCCCTGTGAGCCCCTCCGAGGGGTTCAGGTATTATGTCGTCTATGATGTTGAAACTCAGGAGGTCTTGGGCTGTTAGTTTGAGTGCATTTGCTGCCCTTGAGAAATCCTCTGTTCCTATCTCACCGGCCTTTTTCCAGAGTATTGCAGAACAGCCCTCAGGAGAAATCACAGAATAGATTGAATGCTCAAGCATGAACAATCTATCGGCAACACTGATAGCAAGTGCTCCTCCACTTCCACCCTCTCCTATGACTATTGAGACAATCGGCACCCTTAGCCTCGACATTTCCATTAGGTTGACGGCAATGGCCTCTGCCTGACCTCTCTCCTCTGCACCGACTCCTGGATATGCTCCCGGAGTGTCGATAAAGGTTATCACTGGTTTTTTAAATCTCTCTGCGGTTTTCATGAGCCTGAGGGCCTTACGGTATCCTTCTGGATGAGGCTGTCCAAAGTTGCGGTATATCCTTTCCTTTGTCCCCCGTCCCTTCTGATGGCCTATGACTACTGCAGCTATGTCTTTTATCTTTGCCACACCCCCTACGATTGACAGATCATCAGAGAACCTTCTGTCTCCGTGCAATTCAATAAAGTCACTGCTTATCATATTTATATAGTCAAGTGTATAAGGCCTATCAGGATGGCGTGCTACGAGTGTCTTTTGCCAGGGTGTTAAGGTCGAAAAAATATCCGAGCGGAGTTCCCTTACTTTTTTATCGAGTCTTTTTATCTCACCTGAAATATCAATATCCTTTCCGTCAGATAGGCGTTTCAGTTCCTCTATCTTGAGCTCGAGCTCTTCTATAGGCCTTTCGAATTCGAGGTAATATCGTATCATGTAAATACCACAGCCCCCTTGCCTGCAATCTCTTCTAACTTATTGATCATCTCATGGTCTGGTGATATCTTCAGACCGGTAGAGATCAATGCCTCGGCGTCTTTCAGGGATATTCTCAGATAGAGGGGATACTCACCTTTACAGTCTGAAAGTAAAGACCTGAGTATCTGAAGGCCTGAGCTATTGGACAATGGATGTTTGAAATTGATCTCAACCCTGCCTCTTTCAGCCTCAAGGTCATCTATTCTCGATATTTCTGTAGAGACGACTTTTATCCCCTTCTCTGTCTTGTCTACTGTACCTTTTATCAGGAGTAGCATATCTTTCTGGAGGATAGGCAGACTGATTCTGTAAAGCTGAGGGAAGACAATCACCTCAATGCTGCCGTCTGCGTCTTCAAGTGTACAGTATGCCATAATCTCTGCCTTTGACCTCGTCTGTATCTTCTTTATGGTTCTCAAGATGCCGCCAATCAGAACTTCTTCGCCGTCACTTATATCCTCAAATTCCGATGTCTTTTTAGCATTCTTTTTTTCGAGTTGCTTTCTGTATTTTGTAAGGGGATGACCTGTAATATAGAAACCGAGGGCCTCTTTCTCGTGTTTGAGGAGTTTAAATTCATCCCATTCGCGACCACTCGAAGTTGTATCTTCAGGTTCACTCCCAAAGATACTCTGCTGGCCCAAAGCAATTGTCCTGCTGTTTCCATTCAGGGTTTTTTCCATTAAGTCCGTTGCTCCTGCCCTGCTTATGCCAAGGGAGTCAAATGCGCCTGCCTTTATGAGACTTTCGATAACCTTCTTATTTACCTTTCTCGAGTCAACCCTGTGGAGGAAATTAACTAAAGAGGCAAAAGATCCTTCTTCATTCCTTGCTTCAATTATGGACTCTATGGCAGCAGCCCCTACACCTTTTACAGCCTTAAGGCCAAAGCGTATTGAATTGCTGATCACCTTGAATTCCTGTTCTGACTGGTTGATATCAGGCGGAAGGATGGATATTTCCATTTCGCGGCACTCATTGATTGATTTGACTATCTTGTCAGTGTTGTCCATATCAGCACTCAACGTGGCAGCCATGAACTCCACCGGATAGTGCGCTTTTAGATAGGCTGTCTGGTAAGCAATATGTGCATAAGCAGCTGAGTGTGACTTGTTGAAGCCGTATTCAGCAAAAAAGGCCATTAAATCGAAGAGCCTTGTTGCCTTTTTTTCAGATATCCCGTTTGCCTTAGCACCCTGTATAAAGGACTCCTTGAGTTTTTCCATCTCTTCTGGTTTTTTCTTGCCCATCGCCTTCCTCAGGATATCCGCCTGCCCCATTGTGAAATTTGCGAGTGTATTTGCAATCCTCATGACCTGCTCCTGGTAGAGGATGATTCCATGTGTCTCACTCAGGATTTCCTTGAGTTGGGGAAGTTCATATTTAACGGGTATCAGGCCTTTCTTCCTTTTTATAAAATCATCGATCATGCCGCTTCCTATCGGGCCTGGTCTGTACAAGGCAACAATGGCTATGAGGTCTTCAAACCTGTTAGGAGTCATCTTTACGAGCAGGTCTCTCATACCAGGACTTTCAAGCTGGAAGATGCCTGTTGTGTGTCCTGAACTGAGAAGTTCATAGGTCTTTTTATCTTCAAAGGAGATTTCCTTAAGTGAAAGATCCTTACCATTTTCTTTTATATACTTCAGTGCCTTGTCTATCACAGTGAGGGTCTTGAGCCCTAAGAAATCGAATTTTAAGAGACCGATTTTTTCGATCGAGTTCATATCAAACTGGGTTGTAATGGTTCCATCCACGGGATTTTTGTAAAGGGGCATAAAGGTTGTTAAAGACTCAGGAGAGATTACTACCCCGGCAGCGTGTGTTGAGGCATGCCTTGAGAGACCTTCAACCCTCATAGCAACATCAATGAGTTCCTTGATCTTCGGATTATTATCATAAAGTGCTCTTAATTGCGGCTCTGCCTTGAGCGTGTCTTCTATCTTAATATTGGGAGTATTCGGTACGAGTTTTGCAATCTTGTCCACCTCAGCATAAGGGAAATCAAGTGCCCTGCCAACGTCCCTTATTGCCGCTCTTGCAGCCAGTGTCCCGAAGGTAATGATCTGTGCAACATGGTCCTTTCCGTACTTGTCAGTAACATAGGAGATAATCTCTGATCTCCTGTCTTTGCAGAAATCCACATCAATGTCCGGCATGCTTACCCTCTCAGGGTTGAGAAAGCGTTCAAAGAGGAGATTGTATCTCACAGGATCAATATCAGTGATGCCGAGACAATAAGACACCAGGCTTCCTGCTGCTGAACCCCTTCCCGGTCCAACAGGAATCCCTTTTTGCCGTGCATGACTTATAAAGTCCCAAACTATGAGGAAGTACGATGAATAACGCACCTTTTGTATAATATTGAGTTCTTTCCCAAGCCTTTCTTTATATGCTTCCTTTGGCTCAGGACCAAATTTATGGAGAAGTCCTTCAAAGGCAAGCTTCTCGAGGAGTTCATAAGGTCTCTGTTTGTTTTCGAGTTTATAAATTGGAAGGAGGTTCAAACCCAGTTTAAACTCAAGATTACACCTCTCAGCAATAGCTCTTGTGTTCAGTACTGCCTCAGGGATATCTTTAAAGGCGTTTTTCATCTCATCGGGTGATTTGAAGTAGAAATTATCAGAATTGAAGTGGAGGCGATTTTTTTCCTTTACTGTTGTGCCAGTCTGTATGCAGAGCAGTATATCGTGAGCCTTTGCATCTTCTTTCTTCATGTAATGACAATCATTCGTGGCAACAATGCCGATTTGGAGCTCTCTTGCGAGTTCGATGAGCTTTTTGTTTACATCCACCTGTTCAGGGAGACCATTATCCTGGATTTCGATGTAAAAATTTTCAGGACCAAATATATCTCTATATTCAAGAGCCTTCTCCCTTGCCTTATCAATCATTCCCCTTTGCAGATAATAGGGCACCTCTCCTTTAAGACATGCTGAAAGCCCGATTAAGCCCTCATTGTGCTGTTTCAGGAGTTCTATGTCTATTCTCGGTTTGTAGTAGAATCCCTCAGTGTATGCCTTTGTAACAAGTGATACGAGATTTTTGTATCCTTTGTTATCTCTTGCAAGGACTACAAGGTGGAAGGATGCCTCATCTATATCAAAATTTGAGGTATCCCTTTTCTCAGAACGATTCCCGGGAGCTACATAGACCTCACAGCCAATGATGGGTTTAATGCCCGCCTTGACTGCGAGCCTGTAAAACTCCACTGCACCAAAGAGGTTTCCATGGTCTGTTATCGCCACTGCAGGCATCCTGTAGGCTCCTGCCTGCTGGACGAGCTCTTTTATCCTTATTGCACCATCAAGGAGGCTGTACTCTGTATGCAGATGGAGCGGGACATAATCAGAATGTGGGTTCATATTGAAATATAAACTCAATGAATGTTTTTTTCAAGTCAAAGTGACTTTTTACAAAGGAATGATTGAATCATTAGATCTGACATAATCTCTGACAGCTTTTCAAGTGAGGTTCTTATTAATTTGTATGATATCCTTTCCAATCTGTATGATTCCCCAAAAACGACAAAATGTTGTAAAATAAAAAGCTCCCACATAAGAGATAAGGGAGATTTTCCATGAGCTTTACCAGTCTAAAAAATTTAAGCATAGGATCTTTAAAAGCAAAACTTCCCATAATTCAGGGAGGAATGGGAGTTGGGATTTCTCTGTCTGGGCTGGCCTCAGCAGTAGCCAACGAAGGCGGTATCGGAGTTATTGCTACAGCAGGCATTGGAATGAACGAACCTGATTTTTCCAGTAATTTTCTGGAAGCAAATATCAGAGCATTAAGAAAAGAGATTAGAAAAGCCAGAGAATTAACAAAAGGAATCCTTGGTGTCAATATCATGGTGGCATTGTCCAACTTTACCGATATGGTCAGAACTGCTATTGACGAGGGTATAGACATTATTTTTTCAGGGGCAGGACTGCCACTTAATCTCCCGCAATTATTAAACAGCACGATAAAGACGAAACTGGTACCTATTGTTTCCTCTGCGAGGGCATCCGTTATAATTGCGAAAAAATGGTCAGAAAAATACAACTGCCTCCCTGATGCTATTGTTGTAGAGGGTCCACTGGCAGGAGGGCATCTCGGTTTCAAAGAACAGATGATTGGCGACCCTGAATATTCGTTAGAAAAACTTGTTCCGGAAGTGATTCATGCAATAAAACCATACGAAGAAAGATATAAAAAAACCATTCCGGTAATAGCCGCTGGAGGAATCTATACAGGAAAAGATATATATAGATTTTTCCAGTTGGGAGCTTCGGGTGTGCAGATGGCAACGCGATTTGTTACCACCTATGAATGTGATGCATCGGAAAAATTTAAGCAGACTTATGTGGATTCAAGGAGAGAAGATATTGTGATTATCAAAAGCCCTGTCGGGATGCCAGGGAGAGCAATCAGGAATGCATTTCTTGACGAAGTCAGTCAGGGGAAAAAGAAACCATTTAAATGCCCTTATCACTGCATCAAAACGTGCGATTATAAAAACAGTCCATATTGCATTGCCTTTGCCCTTATAAATGCAAAGAAAGGTAATCTTTCAAACGGCTTTGCATTTGCCGGAGAGAATGCATATAGAGCAAAAGGAATTATTTCAGTAAAAGAATTGATAGAAACTTTAAAAGAAGAGTATAAGGATGCATCTCGTTGATAAGATTTATGGATGGCTTACACATTATCTTGCCGTAATGCCTACATAAGGTCAGATTATACCTGCCTTTGCTGGACTGAAAACATTTTCAACTTGACAATTCAAATATAAAAATCGTATCAATAGGCGGCTGAATATCTCAACATAGGGGGATAGAAGGTATGAGGCTGCTCCTTCAATTTAAAACTTTTTTAATCCTTTCAATGGGAATAATCTTTTTCTTTTCCCTCTCTTATGGCTCTGACCAAATTGTTAAAAGAAAAGGTTTTACCCCTGCAGGAGAAATCGTATTTATTGCAGGTAAAGTTGTGATTAGGTTTGTCTTAGGAGAAAATTTCCAACCTGCGATTACAGGACAAGAACTTATAGCAGGTGACATTATCAAAACAGGCACTGTCAGCCGTGCATCTATTCTTTTCAAAGATAGTACCCAGCTTAAATTGGCAGGCAATACCACACTCATTATCAAGGAAGTAACTCCCCATAAAGAAAGGGCAGGTGCGATGAAAATCTTGCTCAGTCTTGAATCGGGTGAAGTCTGGACACGTTCTAAAGGTTTGGCAGATGGTCTGATGATAGAGACTCCATATGCGACAGCAGCGATAAGAGGCACGGAATGGAGTCTTTCTGTAAAGGATAATGAATCAAGGCTTGTCGTTATGGAGGGGAATGTCCAGCTTTCTAATCCATTTGGGTCAATCATTGTAGGCAGGGATGAACAGGCAGTTGTCTTTGCCAGACAAGCACCTGTCAAGACTTTTATTGTAAGGCCAAGAGACAGGATTCAGTGGACATATTACCTGACAGAGAAGAGACTTATTGGATATTTAAAATTTAGAGGAGGTGTTCTTGGAAGAGCAGAGATTTTTTTCAATAATGGAAGGTTTGAAGAAAGTGCTAATGCTTTTAAAGAGATTTTGCTAAAAGAACCTGAAAATTCATCTGCCCTTACAGGTCTCGGTCTTACTGAACTTATGAAAGGAAATATTGAAAAGGCAGGGGAATATCTTGACAGGTCACTGGAGCTAAAAAAAGATCTTTTACCACTTCTTGGAAAGTCCTATATATTCATTTCAAGAAATATGACTGATGATGCAAAGGAAATTCTCAAGGAAGCTAAGGCTTTATTCCCGCGGGATCCTTTGCCTTATATATTTTCTTCTTATCTCCATACCTTTCTTGGTGATTTCTCAGGAGCAATTAATGAGTGTGAATCAGGGCTCTCAGCAATTCCGAATGACCCGTCAATCCTTGCTTTCGAGGCAGATATTTATTTCATCCTCAATAAACCAGATGATGCAAAGGTAATTATAGATAGGTTATTAAAAGGAAATCCCCTTTCATCTGAAGGAGATGAGAGATTAGGTTTTTATCACAGGGTTGTTACAGGGGATTCAAAAAGAGCCAGAGATGCTCTCCTGCGTGCCATCAGTCTTGACAGATTCAATGATGAAGCTAAAGCAAAATTATCTGACCTCCTGCGAGAAGAAGGCTATATCCCTGAAGCCCTTAAACTCATTGAAGAAGCCCTTTGGATAGCACCAGGGAATGCTTTACACCATTACAACTATGGCAGGCTCCTGGCTGACATCAACAGATTAGATGAGGCAAGGGTAGAATTCAGAAAATCTCATGAACTTGACCCAACCTTTTCAAGGGCTTACCTCGGAGAAGGGATTATCCTCCTAAAAGAAGGCAAAACACAAGAGGCATTAAAGGAACTGTCAAAAGCAAGCCTCTTTGAACCGGATCTCTCTGAGATACATAGCTTCCTTGCTATAGCCTATTATCAAAAGCATGCTTTTAGTGAAGCCCTTGAAGAGCTAAAGAGGGCAGGAGAGTGTGACCCGCTTGATTCTACACCTCATCAACTTGCAAGCATTATTTATAATGACCTTTACATGCCGGCAAAGGCGATAGAAAAGGCACGGAAGGTTCTTGAATTTCTGCCATACAGGAAAGCTTCAGGCGAAGCTCTCTTTGAAAGCGCACAGACCGGGACGATGTCAGTAAATTATGGACTTGATTTTTTTGACCTGCCTGAATGGTCTCTTTACTATAGTCAGAAGGCACTTTTTATAAATCCATATAGCAATGTTAGTCATATAGGTGTTGCCAAAGCTTATGATAAACTTGGTATGGTAAGCTCTCTCCAGGGATACAATGAATTTGCAACGCCTTATTTTAGCGAAATTCTCCAGGGTTTAATCCTTAATGTTAACTCCCTTAATTTCTCTAATAGACATAGTACCCTGATAAGTAAACCCGGCCATTATCTTACATTAGGGAGTATATATGCTCAGGGAGATTCTGAAGAAACACAGGTTGACCTTAAAGGGAGCGGGGATTTCGGAAGCCGTTTCCCTCTTACTTATTGCTTTTATTCAAAGGCTTACAGAGACAATGGTTATCTCGAAAACAGCAGAGTCAAAAGTGTAGATGCAGAGATTGTTCTTGGTTACAAGCCTAACTACAAACATGACATTTATCTGGATTTAGGTTATTACAAAGATAAAATAGGGATTACTCCTTCTGCATCAGAGTGGTTTAGGTGGTCTGATGACAATCAAAAGTATAGGGACAATGGTTACTGGGTTGAATTTGGATATCACAGGCGCTTCAGCCCTATATCCCATCTCATTACAAATCTGAGGTACTTCAAAGAAAATGACAACCTTGAAAACCCTGACTTTGAATGGGATCTTTCTGGTTTTGCCAATAGCGCAGATAAAGTGCAAAACGTTGCTTTTGGCATAAGGCATATGCTTACCCTTTACGAAGACCATCAAGTATCCTATGGGATTGATTATAATTTCGAGAAAGTAAATTTTGGTGAAGAATGGCCATACTTGTACCCATCACGGATTGAACGAATACAACAGTCCCACATAAGTAGATATCTTATTTACCACATCTATGATAGGTGGACAGTCAGTCCGGGAATCACTCTCGATACAGGGCTTTTTCTTTCATACTACAGTACCAAAGCTGATTACCATTCTCAGGATACCCGATTCGGTTCTTTTGATTCGAAGATCTATGATGAAAATACATTTAATCTCAACCCGAGGGTTGGTATTAGCGCCAATCTCGGCAATAACGGAGTTTTCAGGATTGCCTATCAGAGGAGATCAACTACGGGATTCCTTGGAGAACTTGCTCCGGTGGGTGTCTCGGGTTTAATACCGCCTACATTCGACATGGATTTTAATACAGCACAGGACCTGCAAGGAAGTATAGAGTACGAACTCACAAAAAAGACATTTATTAAGGCCTTACTTGGCTATGCAAAGCTCAGTGATCTAATAACCACTGGTGGTGATAAAATGGCACAGCTCTGGTATGGTCGAATTGCCATAAACCAAATAATCAGTCGTCATTTTTCTTTCTCAGCGAGATATCACTACAATGACAGCATGTATCTTGATGGCTCAAGAAGAAAATTGTTCGGAGTACCCCAGAACTCAGGAGATGCAAGATTGGTCTTTATCCATCCCAAAGAGATATATTTGTGGCTGAGAGAATCCTATATTGGAGAAAGATATGCAGACAGTGATAATACTGTCAAATTGAAGGGTTATTTCACAACAGATTTTTATGCCCAGAAAGAGATTCTCAAAAAACGGGTCTTTTTGTCCTTCGCGATTAATAATATATTTAATGTGAAATATGAAACTTTGTCTCATCCTTATTATTGGTATGAGGGTGCATTGCCGGCAAAGGGTACAACCTTTTCTTTCAGAATAGAATACAGGCTTTAGATTTGAAGAGATTATTAGGAATCTCTGCATTTACCTCTATCATCTCATTGATGCTTTACCTATCTTTTCCCGGAAGGCATTTCGACATGAAGGCCTATGATATCTATTCCTGTTTGAGAGGTTCTACAACATCTCCAGGCAATATAGTAATAGTCGGGATTGATGATGAGTCATTCTTGAGGATGAATCTTCCATGGCCATGGCCAAGGAGCCTGCATGGTCAGCTCATAAAGGCGCTCGGGACCTCCGGGGCAAAAGCGATTGTTATGGATATTATCTTCTCAGATCCATCAACACCAAGAGAAGATAAGACAATGGCAGAAGCCATTAAGCAATATGGCAATGTTGTGCTTGCAGCAGATATAGAAATAGTCAGGGCAGAGAAATTTACAAGGGAGATACTTGTCACACCTATTGAGGAGTTCCTGAACGCAGGGGCTTACTTTGGGGTATCATCGATTCCAGTGGATGCTGATAATGTTGTTAGACGTTTCTTCTGGGGAACTCAAGATGCACCCTCATTGGAACTAAGTGCATTAAGAATGCTCGGTGTCACAAGAGAAAAAGACTATAGAAAGATGGTACATTTCACTGGTCCTGCCAACCACATTCCTTATGTCCCATACCATAAGGCATTGAAGCCTGATTTTTATTTACCAGAGGGATTTTTTAAGGACAGGATCATCATCGTAGGGAAATATTCTCGTCAATCTAAAGAGGGAAATGAACTTACAGGAAAATATAGACTCCACCTTCAACCCCCTAGCCCAGTGAGGGGCGTTGACATGTTTGCAACTCCCTTCTATATCATTGATGATAGGCTTACTCCAGGGGTCGAAATCCATGCAAATATGCTTTTGTCTCTTTTGGAAGATGATGCTTTAAAACCCTTAAAAAGAACAGAAGCAGTAATGCTCATTATTTTCCTCTCTGTTTTTCTAACATTCTTGAATCGTAAATGGAGCCCTTTAAAGAGCATCAGTTTAAATGTGGTTGTAGCCATTTCATATCTCTTTTTATCTTATTTTCTTTTTAGTAAGCAAGGTCTCTTTTTACCCTTTTCAGCACCCCTTTCTGCAATTTTCATAAATTTTGTTTCATCAGGTGTAATAAGTTATGTAGGGGTGGAGAGAAAAAGGCGCCACCTAAGAAAAGCCTTTTCCCTTTATCTCTCTCCTCAAGTTGCAAAAAAAGTTCTTGATAGTCCTGAAAGGCTGAAACTTGGTGGGCAGAGAGTCTATGCAACAGTATTATTTTCGGATCTCGCTGGCTTTACAGAGATGTCAGAGATGAATGAGCCTGAAGAAGTAGTATCAATCCTGACAAGGCATACAACAGAGATGACAAGGATTATCTTCAAATATAACGGTACCCTTGATAAATTTATTGGAGATGCAATAATGGCAGTTTGGGGTGTACCTGTAGAGGATGAGGATCAAGCCCTTCATGCCTGTCTCGCAGCCCTCGAAATGCAGAGACGGATGAAGACTCTTGCTGATGAAATTAAGATATCAGGATACAAACTCTCCATGAGGGTAGGGATAAACTCAGGTATTGTAATGGCCGGGAACATGGGCTCAGAAGAAAGATTTGATTTTACCGTTATTGGAGATAATGTGAATATTGCCTCCCGTTTGGAGTCCTTGAACAAGATGTATGGCACAGAGATCATCATAAGCGAATCCACCATGAAAAAAATTGCTGGAAGACTTGCGGTAAGAGAGCTGGATTCAGTCAAAGTCAAAGGTAAAAGACAGGATATAAAGATATTCGAGTTGATTAATGGAGAAAAAGTCTCTTTTATAGAAATATTTGAAAAAGGTCTTAACCTTTACCGTGAAGGACATTTTGATGCAGCCCTGGTAAAGTTCTGTGAGGCTCTGGAAAAAAATTTAGAAGATAAACCGAGTAGATTATTTATTAAAAGATGTGAGTATTTGACTAATACTCCTCCTGAAAAATGGGATGGTGTCTGGGACCTCGGATAGGTGCTTAAAATCAACAGGATGGTTTTGCCTGAATCTCCTCTATTGCCTCTTTAACAATAGTTCTCACATTCTCATCTTCATCATTTTCTATCTCTTTAAGAAAGGGTATTGCATCTTTATTTCCGATCATTCCGAGGATGTGGGCAGCATCACCTCTGCGAATCGGGTCATGATCTTTCAGGAGAGGAAGAAGGGAAGGGATAGCCTTTGATACATTTTCAGGGTCTTCTACACTTAGTGTCTCGATAAGGGCCGAGGTACCTATTCTCACCCTGAGTCTTTCATCCTTCATCAGTTCACCGATATATGAATAGAGTATTGAATCATGCTTAAACATATCGATGATATTTTCGAGATAACCGTTTTCCATGTGATCGGCAATGAGTTTCTTCAGGTCAGAGGGGTCAATGTTGAAGGATTTCATAGAGGCATATGATATCATAGCTTAGAATTGTTGTATAATTCTCATACGTGGGTTTCTGGAATAATGTAAAGAGGGATTATAATGCTGTATTTGAAAGAGACCCTGCTGCGAAAAACAGCCTTGAGGTTATTCTTGCTTATCCTGGTTTTCATGCAATCTTTTTCCACAGGGTAAATCATTTTTTATGGAAGATAGGAATTCCAGTTGTGCCAAGGCTTCTTTCGCATGCTGTAAGGTTCTTTACAGGTATCGAAATTCATCCGGGAGCGAAGATCGGCCCAGGATTTTTTATTGATCATGGAATGGGTGTAGTCATTGGTGAGACTGCTGAAGTAGGAGAAGACTGCCTTTTATACCAGGGCGTTACACTCGGCGGTACGGGGAAAGAGAAAGGGAAGAGACATCCTACAATGGGGAATAATGTTACTGTAGGAACCGGCTCAAAAATTCTCGGTCCGATAAGAATAGGCAATAATGTAGTCATCGGAGCAAATTCCGTGATACTTAAATCTGTTCCGGATAATTCGGTATGTGTTGGTGTCCCTGGGAGAGTAACAAAGAAGAAGATCATCAGAATGACTACTGA
>Ga0184616_10000084_pt1 | contig 16358 bp, 22 predicted proteins | sample PLM4_90_coex_FD_133145 | JGI IMG/M metagenome (GOLD analysis project Ga0184616, IMG submission 133145) | Groundwater sediment microbial communities from an aquifer in East River, Colorado, USA - PLM4_90_coex | ecosystem: Environmental > Terrestrial > Soil > Riparian zone | place: USA: East...
CGATGACCGATCCCATGGGCGTCAAGCGCCGGCTGCTGACGGACTGGCCGATCGGGGACGCGCGCCGGGAGGACCCCGGCCCGTAACGACTGCCATCAACCGGGAGCGGGTTCCTTGGCCGGCCCGCTCCCGGCTCTCCCGGAAGGACCGTATGCCCGTCGCGATGCAGGCGATCAAAGTTCACACGCACTACGACCCAACGGGGGTCGAGCTCCTCGTGCATCATCCCGGCGATCACTACGAGCTCGCGGACAGTAACGGCCTGACCGCCGAGCAGCTCGCGAATGTCTTTACCGAGCTCGGCGTCGCACTCCGAGCCGACGTCCCCGTCAAGGTCAAGAAGGCGAAAGCCTGAATGCAGATCGGCCCTTTCACGATCGCGTTCACGAAGTCGCTCCCGATGCGGCCGGTCCCGCAGTCGGCGGGCCGCGGCTGGCTCCGGGTGAACGAGCCCTATATCGGCGCCTGGCAACTGAACGACGAGATCACGGTCCCCATGGTCGCCGCCTCGCCGGCCGTGTTCTCGTGCGTCATGCTGATTGCGTCCGACGTCGCGAAGCTCGGCCTCCGCCTGGTCGAACAAGACGACGAGGGGATCTGGCACGAGACGACCTCCCCCGCCTTTTCGCCCGTCTTAAAGAAACCGAACCGCTACCAAAACCGGATCAAGTTCGTCGAGCACTGGATCACGTCGAAGCTGCTGCAAGGCAATACCTATGTTCTGAAGCAGCGCGACCGGCGCGGCATTGTCGTCGCGCTCTACGTGCTCGATCCGTGCAAGGTGGTCCCACTGGTCGCGACGAACGGCGACGTGTATTACCAGTTGACGCGCGACGACCTGTCGCAGCTCGACGAGCAGTCCGTCACGGTGCCGGCGTCCGAGATCATTCACGACCGGATGGTCGCGCTCTATCACCCGTTGATCGGCGTCTCGCCGATTCACGCCTGCGGGATCGCCGCGGTGCAGGGCCTCTCCATTCAGCAGAACTCGCGTAACTTCTTCGCGAATGGGTCCAGCCCCGGCGGGATCCTGACGGCGCCCGGCGCGATCTCGAATGAGACGGCCGAGCGCCTGAAAGCGAAATGGGAAACGGACTTTAGCGGCGACAACGCCGGCAAGGTCGCGGTCCTCGGCGACGGGCTGAAGTATGAACAGATGGCGGTCAACGCCGCCGACGCGCAACTGATTGAACAGTTGAAGTGGACCGCCGAGACGGTGTGCTCGTGCTTCCACGTCCAGCCCTACATGATCAGCGTCGGCCCGCCGCCGCCCTACGCGAATATCGAGCCCTTGAACCTCCAGTACTACTCGCAGTGCCTGCAGTCGCTGATCGAGAACTTCGAGCTCTGCCTGGACGAAGGGCTGGAGCTGCCGACGCAGCCGCGGGTCCTCGGGACCGAGATCAACCTCGACGATCTGCTCCGCATGGATTCGACGACGCGCACCAATTCCGCGCAGACGTCGATCACCTCGGGCGGCATGACGATCAACGAAGCGCGGCGCAAGTTCTTCGACCTCGGGCCGATCGCCGGCGGCGACACGCCGTACATGCAGCAACAAATGTGGCCGCTCAACCAGCTCGCGAACCGCTCGATCCCGGCCATCCCCGCGGCACCCACGCCGCCGCCGACCACCGAGACGCCGACGGCGCCCGAGGACGATCTCAAGCAGTTCCCCTTCGTGCTTCGCCTGAAGGCGCTCGCGATGAAAGAGGCCCTCTATGCCGCTGGTGGATGACCTCGCGACGGCGGTCGTCGTCGAGATCAAGAACGTCCTCGGCCCGACGGTCGATCGTCTCAAGACGCTGGAGGCGACGGTCGCGCGGCTGCAGCAAGTCGACGCCGCGCTCCTCCTCGCCCGTGAAGTCGGACCCGTGCGCGAACGCCTGGCCGCGCTGGAGGCCCGTCCGCCCGTCCCAGGCCCGCCGGGAGCGGAGGGCGCCGCCGGCACCGATGGCGCCCCTGGGCCGAAAGGCGATCCCGGGATGCGCTACCGCGGCGTCTATGTCGACGCCGCGGCGTATGCGATCGGCGACGTCGTGACCTGGGCGGGCGGCGCGTGGCACTGCAACGAGGCGACGGTCGAGAAACCCGGCGACGGGTCGCACGTCTGGACCTTGATGGTGAAGCGCGGCCGTGACGCGAAAGGCGCCCGGTAAATGGCGGCGCCCGCGAAACTCGTCACGCTGACGCAAGCGAAGGCGCATCTCTATATCACCACGCCCCCGGGGGACCCCGGGGACGCCGTGATCCAAGACACGCTCGACGCGGCGGAAGACGTCATTCTGAACTACCTGAAGGGCGCGAACGGCGCCGCGATCGGCTGGACCGATCCGACGAGCGCGCCCGGGCCTGTCACGCAGGCGATCAAGTTGATGCTCGGCCGGCTCTACGAACAACGCGGCGACGACGAAGAGAACGACGAGCGCCTCTGGCAGGCGATCGATCGGCTGCTGGTGCGCTACCGAGATCCGGCGCTCGCATGATCGGGGACTTCCGGCACCTCGTGACGTTCCAGGACCCGGGCGATCCGGTCCCCGACGGCGTCGGCGGCTATACACAGACGTGGGCCGACCTGCAGCCGCCGACGTGGCACGTGCAGATCGCCCCACTCGCCGCGCATGACTTGGAGCGGATGAGCGCCGGCAGCAGTGTCATCACGACCGGGTCGCACGTCGTCCGCGGGCGCTATCACCCTGGCGTCTCGACCAAGACGCGGATGCTCTTTAACGGGAAGACGTATTCGATCACCGGGACGCGCACGGCCGACGAGCGCGGGATCTTCATGGAATTGACCGCGGCTGAACAGGTGACGCCATGAGCGTCGAGCTGACGTGGATCGGCCTGGACGAGCTGAAGGCCGCGCTCTTCAACCTGCCCGCGGATCTCACGGCGAAGGCGGCCGGGATTGTCACCGAGTCGGCCGAGGCCGCCGCTGCGGAGATCCGGGCGGCCTATCCGGAAGGCGACACCGGCAACCTCCGGCGCGGCGTGAAGGTCGGCACCAAGGGCGCCCGCGGCGAGCATACCGTGCGGCGGGTCGTGCGATCGACGGCGCCGCACGCGACGCTCTTCGAGACCGGGACGCAGACGCGCCAGACGGCGCTCGGCTACAACCGCGGCTTTATGCCGGGCGCAAACATCTTCGTCCCGGTCGTCGTGCGCCGCCGCCGCGCGATGCAAGAGGACCTGGTGCGGATCGTGGAACAGGCGGGGCTCGATGTCCGCGGTTGATGTGGCCGCCGTCGATGCCGCGCTCGTGGCCGCCCTGTCGGCGGATGCGACGCTCAAGACGCTCCTGCCCGACGGCGTCTACCAGGACGTCGCGCCGTCGAACAAGACGCGCTTTGTGATCGTGCAGCAGTTGACGCACGAGGACGTCGAAGGCTTCGGCGAGACGCTGTACGAGCAATGCGTCTATCGCATCACGGCTCGCGTGCTCGAAGCGTCGGGCATGGATGCGAATGCGGCGGCGTACCAGATTCATCAACTCTTGCACTGGATGCCGCTCGCGCCGATCGACGGGTATACGCACATGGCGACGACGCGGGTCGATCGGGTCAAGTTCACCGAGGTCGACGCGATCGATAACGACATCCGCTGGCAGATTGCCGGCGGGGACTACGAGATCTTCGTGAGCCCGACGACGACCGGGCTCCCGTCGGACTTCACGCCGACGTGCCGCGTCTTTGATGTCACCTAGGAAAGGACTCTGAGTTATGGCTCGCATTCATGGCAAGAAGGGCGACGTGATGCTCGACCCGACGGGCGGCGCGACCGTCGTCACGCTCGCGTCGACCGATACCTGGGATCTCGACCTGTCGAAAGACCGCGTCGATGTGACGTGCTTCCAGGACACCAACAAGCAATCGGTCCTCGGCCTGCCGAGTTATTCCGGCACGATGACCGGCTGCTGGGATTCGGCGACGACGCCCGAGCAGCTCTTCGCGGTGATCTTCGGCGACGTCGCGGCGATGGTGCATCTGATCCCCGACACGCGGGAGCCGACCTTCCTCTTTAAGGGGCTCGCGAACCTCGACGGGTCGCTCTCGGTCTCGGCCAAAGGGGCCGTGACCTGGGCGTCGAAGTTCGACGCCGCGGGGCCGTGGGCGATGGAGCCGGCGATCCCCTGAGTCGTGGAGCGCCCGAGATATATCCGCGGTCGCGAGGCCCAGATCCGCTGGGCGTATTACGTCGCCGCCGGCGTCGAGGGCTGGACGGTGTTGCAGCAGCCGCCGCGGCCGGGCGTGCGTCCCAAGTGGACCCTCTCGGCGCGGATCGTCGGCTCGGACAAGTTCAAGATGGCGCAACGTCCGCTCTTGTTCGTGACGGTCGTCAAAGAGCAGCGCTGGCTGTTTCAGATTGAGGAGTTTCGGATCGAGGGGGACCGGATGACGGCGACCCTCGGGCCGCGTGAGGACTATTGATGTCGCGATTTGTCCGACCCGAGACGCGCACGCTGACGCTCGCCAATGGCGATTCGTTGATCGTGCGCGCGCGGCTGACCGCCGGCGAGCAGCGCGAGCAATTCGCGCGGATGTATACGCAGGGGCCAATGGGCCAGGTGCATCGGAATCTCCTGATGATCGACGTGGGCCTGGTGATCGCGTATCTGCTCGACTGGAACCTGAAGGACGACGCCGGGCAGCTCGTGCCGATCCGCGACCTCTCGGCGGCCGACCTGCACCAGGTCCTCAACCAGCTCGACCCGGTCTCCTTCAATGAGATCCAGCAGGCGATCGAGGCCCACGAGAAGGCGATGGTCGCGGAGCGCGACGATCAAAAAAAAATCCTGACTGGCGGGCCGGCGTGATCTCGGACCTCGTGATCGCGCGGCGCTTCGGCTGGCGCTACGAATGGGTCCGCGACCTCGACGCCGACGTGCATCAACTGCTCGTTGAGGAGCTCGTGCGTGAGCAGGAACAGGCGGAGGGCTGACGAATGGCCGTCACCGGCGTCTTCACCGCGGACTTCTCCAGCTTCGATAAGGCCGTCCAGACCTCGACCAAAAACCTCGAAGGGCTGGAGAGCGGCGCCGAGAAGACGAACAGCTCGCTCCGGCTGATGACGCAAACGCAGGAGCAGATGCTCGACAAGATCGGGGCGTCGGGCGGGAAGATCCAGGACCTTGGGACCGCGGTCGCGGAGACGGGCGGCGAGGTCAACACCCTGACGAGTAGCTACAAGCAATTCGACGGCATCCTGCAGGCCGCGGGGATCAACATCGGCCCGCAGGTCAAGGGCCTGGAAGACATCGCCAACGCCGCCGGCAAGACGACGACCGAGCTGGGCTTGCTCGGGACGGCGGGCCTCGCGGTCGGCGCGGCCCTGACCGGCTGGAAGATCGGCACGTGGATCGACGAGATGACCGGCGCCTCGACCGTCGTCGAGAACCTCGCGGCGTCGCTCATGGGCGTCGCGCCGCTCATGACCAAGGCGGCCGGCGAGCAGGTCATTATCAACAAAGCCCTGGAGATGGGGGCCAAGCACGGCCTCGACTACACGGAGTCCCTGAAGTTCATCGCGGCGCAAAACACCAAGAACGCCGACGCGCAGATCAACTGGCGCGACAAGCTCGCCGACAGTTACCGCGAACTGCGCAACCTCACCGACGCGCAGAAGACCGAGATCGCGATCGCGCAAGAGGCGGGCGCGACGACCGAGCAGCTCACCAACAAGTACGGCATTCACGCCAACACGCTGACGCTGCTCGCGACGGAAACCGACAAGGCCACGGCGGCCCAGGCGAAGTTGAACGCCGAGCGCCAGAAGGAGCTCGACGCCGCGGCGGCGCGCCAGAAAGCGAACCAGGCCGGCGTCGACCTGATGGAGCGCGACGCGCGGCTGATGGCCGACCGCGCCAAGTTCGACGAGGAACAACTCGTCATCCAGAACAAGAAGCTCGAGGCCGGGGCCGGCTACGTGAAACAGATGGGCGAGATCGCCGCGGTCAATAAATCCGCGGCGGACTTCGACAAGACCCTCGCGACGGAATCGGCCGCGCTCGACGTCGAGAACCAGAAGTTGATCGCGTCGTTTGGCGGGATGGCCGAAGCCCACACCGAGGCCGGCGCGGCCGCCGCGGAGGGGACGGCGCAAACGGTCGCCGGCTACCAGGCCGTCGCGCAACAAGTGGAGATCACCTCGGACGGCGTCAAGGGCTGGCTGGCGCTGATGGCGGCGACAAATCGCGCGAATGCGATCCTCAACGAGAACTCGCTCTTTACCACCTCGGGGCAACTCAATCGGGTCGCCGACGTGCTGTCGGGAGGCGGGCTCGGCGGGACGAGCGGCGCGTTTGCGCCCAGCTTCGCCTCCGGCATTGAGAACTTCGGCGGCGGCCTCGCGAAGGTCCACGGCGGCGAAGTGCTCGCCAATCTCCCCGCGGGCACCTCGGTCTTCCCGAAGGGCGGCCTGGGCGCGAACATTTCGAACGTCTTCAACCTGGTCGACTCGGAATCGAATCTCGCGCGCCGCGTCGCCGATCTCATCATGCGGCAAGTGCGCGCCGGCACGCAGTTAGGGACGGCATAACGGCATGGCGAACGCGACCAATTACCTCGAGAACAAACTCGTCGATCATCTGTTCCGCACCGCGGCGCTCGCGAAACCCGCGGCGCTCTGGGTCGGGCTCTTCACCGCGGCGCCGAGTGATGCCGGCGGCGGGACCGAAGTCGCGGGCGGCGGGTATGGGCGCGTGAATGTCCCGCCGGGCGATCTCAACTGGGCCGCGACCCAGGGCGGCACGAGCGGCGCCTCGAGCGGGACGGGCGGCGTGACGGCCAACGCCGCGGTGATCACGTTCCCGGTCCCGTCGGCGGCCTGGGGCACCGTCACCCACTTTGCGATCTTCGACGCCGCGACCGGAGGCAACCCGCTCGTCTGGGGTCCGCTCGTCGCCGGGCGCGACATCCTGAACGGCGACCCGGCGCCGCGCTTCCCCGCGAACTCGCTCACCGTGACGGTGGCCTAAACCATGCCGTTTGACGCGCACGCAAACCTCGCGATCTCGACCGTCACGACGCCGCCCAGCCCGGCGAGCTCGGGGACCACGCTGACGGTGACGGCGGGCGAGGGCGCGCGCTTCCCCGCGGTCCCGTTCAATGCGACGGTCTGGCCGGCGGATGCGATCCCGACCCCGCTGACGGCGGAAGTCGTCCGCGTCACGGCGATCGCGGTCAACACCTTCACGATCGTCCGCGCCCAGGAAGGGACGACCGCGCGCGCGATCCTCCCCGGGGATCTCATCGCCGCGACGATTACCGCGAAGACGATCACCGATGTCGAGAAGCTCGGCCTCCGCGAATTCTTCCGCGGCCTGCGGCTCGAGCCCAACCCCGATCTGTCGCTGGCGCCGTCGTCGGTGCTGTTGTCGCGCGCCGATGGGATCACGATGCATGACGGCGAATACGTTCCCGACTGGGCGGGGCAGACGGCGGCCTTGACGGCGGCGGGCGCCGGCGGGCTCGACACCGGCGCCGAGGTCGCGTCGGCCTGGTATGAAGTGCACGCGATCCGGAAGTCCGTCGACAACACCCGGAGTCTGCTCTTTCACCTGGCGCGCAGTTACACGCTCGATCAGAACCTCGCGACTGGCGACGACGGGCAACTCCAGATCCTCGAGGGCGCCCGCGTCGCCATCGGCCAGGGCATCACGCCGGCGCTCACCGGCCCGTGTCAGCTGATCGATCTCAACCTGCAGCGCCTCGGCGTCGTCGGCACGGGGCGCATTTGGGTCGAGCTGCAAACCTCGAGCGGCGGCCTCCCGACGGATACGGTGCTCGCGACCTCGGACAAGCTCGACGCCGCCGGCGTCGCGACGGTTGCGCAGTGGATCCGGTTCCAGTTCCGGACGCCGGCGACGCTGACCGCCGGGACGCCCTACCAGATCGTCGTCAAGGGGGATTGGACGCCGAGCTCCACGGACACCATCTGCTGGCGGAGTGATGCGTCCGCGCCGCCCTATGCGGGCGGCACAGGCAGCAACAAAACCACGTCGTGGCTCGCCCAGGGCACGACCGACTATCTCTTTCGCCAGTACAGCACCCAGAACGAACAGCCCGTGACGATGCCGGCGGGCTATGACCAGCGCTGCCGGATCAGCTTTGTCTACAACGACGCCTCCAGCAACCTCATCCCGTTCGTCGCGCAGGATCGGCTCGTCACCCGCAAGCCGATCGACCCCGCGGTGATCGCGGCGGGCGTCAATCACGCGGTCCTCGCAGACCTCGCGGCCGCGGTCCCGGCGATGAGCGTCGTCATCTGGCCGGCGTCGTTCTCGAGCGTCGGGATGGAGGGCTCGCTCTGGCTGCCGATCCACTACATGCCGAATTTCCCAACCTCGCCGATCTTCGTCGCCTCGACCAATGTCGTCGCGCAAACGCTCTCGGCCCCCGTCCCGGCGCTCGTCGTCGCGGGCGGGGCGTGTTACTTCCAGCGCGCGCCGACGACGACCGGGCAGCACACCTTCCGGCTGTTCAGTTTCCAGTGGTAGAGCGCTAGATGTTTGGCGGGATCTTTTTCGCGAGCGGGCCGTTTGCCGGTGGCCTCGTCAAGGTCACCGCGGCCGCGATCAACCTCGCCGCGAATGTCACGATCAGCCTCACCGCGTCCGCGGCGCTGCCGCCGACACATTTCACCGCCGCCGCCACGATCACGATCACGGCGCGCGGCGACCTGGTCGTCCCGATCATCACGACGCCCGGGATCGCGATTGACGGTGTGCCCGTCACCGGCCGCGTCCGGCTCGCGGGCGTCACCATTCGCGACATCCTGAACGATGCCCCGAATACGTGCACGTTCACGATCGAAGGCACGGCGCCGGCCATCGGCCAGTCGGTGCGCGTCGTCATGGGTAACCGGCTCTTGTTCGCCGGCGCGGTCCAGACGGTCGACGCCTCCTATGAGTCGAAGCCCACGCAGCTCGCCTGGCACGTCACGGCGATCGACGACACCGCCGCCGCGAATGCGCGCCGCCCCTTCGGCACCTGGATCGGGGCCTCCGCGACCGAGATCGCGCAGAGCCTGACGGCGACCTTTGCGCCCGGGTTCTCGGCGGCCGGGATCGCGCTCGGCCTCCCGCCCGTGACGATCGTCTTCGACGGCGCGGACACGTTCATCGCGTGCCTGGCGCGGCTGGCGACGGCCGTCGGCGGCTACTGCAAGGTCGACGATCACACGGTCTATCTCTTCATCAGCGACACGGCCAACCCGCCGCAACCGATCGACGAGACGCATCGCTTTCTCGCCTCGCCGCCGATCACGAGCGATACCGATAGTTCCCAACTTCGAACGCGCGTCTATGGGCGGGGCTACGGGGAACGGATCCCGGCCGATGTCGCGCCCGGCGAGAGCCTGGTCCCGATCCAGGACGGCACGCAGTTTCCGCCGCTGGGCGGCCTGGCCATCCTGGCGACGACCGCGGACGGCGCCCAGTCGGAGAAAGTCGCCTATACGAGCGTCGAGCTGAAGGGCGGCGGGACGCTGGTCGGCCCGGGCGCCGGCCCGACGATCGCCCCGGTCCTGGGGATTGCGCCCGGCGCCGGCGTCACGAATGGGCATCACGACGTGTCGGTCGTGTTCATCACCGCGGCCGGGAAATCCCTCGCCGGGCCGGCCGCCGCGATCGACGTGCCGGTGTTCCCGCCGCCCACGACCGCGCCCGCGGCCGGCGCGGCGACCAGTGGCACCGGCCCCGATCAGGGGTCGCACGACTACGCGGCGTCGTTCGTGACGAGCTTCGGGGAAACGCTGCCGTCGCCGATCAGCAACGCCGTCTCTACGTCGGCGACCGTCGGCGAACTCGCCCCGCCGGGGACGACGGTCGCCGCTCTGCCGAGCGCGGGCGGCAGCCTCGATGATGGCTATCACGAGTACGTCACGACGCTCGTGAACGCGAATGGGGAAACGACGCCCGGGGGACAAAGTGTGGCCTATCAAGTGGCGGCGCCGAATAGGAGTATCAATCTCACCCTCGTCCCGACCGGCCCGGCCGGCACGACGGCCCGCAAAATCTACAGGCGCTCGGGCATCGGTGGCGTCGGGACCTTCAAATTCAACGCGACGATTCCCGATAACACGACGACGACCTACCTCGACACCAAACCGAACAGCGCGCTCGGCGCCGACGCCCCGACGGCGAACACGACCGGCACGGCGGTCCAGCGGATTCCGGTCTCGAGCATTCCGATCGGCCCGGCCGGCGTCACCGCCAGAAACCTCTATCGCCGCTTTAATGGCGCGGGATCGTTTCGTCTCGTCACGACGATCGCGAATAACACCGGGACCACCTTTACCGACGCCGTCGCGAATAGTGCGCTCGGCGCGGCGGCCTTGTCGACACCGACCGCGGTCGGTAATCAAATCGTCGCCACGATCCCGCGCGGCGCCTCGGCCGTCACGGCGCGCGAGCTCTACATGTCCCCGGTCGGCAGCAGCGTCCGGAAACTCGCGCTCGTCGTCAACGACAACCTGACGACCAGCGTGACGATCACGATCGCCGATGCCGCGCTCGCCGCCCAACCTGTCGAGCCGATCGCGGACACGTCCGGGCTGCAGCAGCCGAACGGCCAGGTCAACCCCGGATCGACGGTGCTCCCCGTCGCCGCGGCGGCGACCTTCCGCGCGGGCGGCGGCTGGGTGATCCTCGCCGGCGGCCAGGTCGTGCGCTACAGCGCGATCAGCGGGCAGACCCTGACCGGCATCCCGCCCACGGGCGCCGGCGCGATCACGACGACCGTCCTCTACGGCCAACAGGCGATCCCGTCGCCGATGCTCGTCGGCGTCACCGGGATCGTGAAGGCGACGCTCAAGGGTTCCGCCGTCAGCATCTGGGTCCAGCGCGACGACCTCCTCGCGCAAGCTGAACACGCGGCCCGCACGGGCGGGGATGGGATTGTGGAATTCCTGATCGTGGACACGGGGCGCGGCCTCGAGGCCCTGACGGCACGGTGTGATGCCGACCTCAAACTCTTCGCGCGGCCGATCGTGACCGTCGCCTATGCGACGCGCGACCTCAACACCAAGTCGGGCAAAACCGTCGACATCGATCTGGTGTCGCCCGCGATCGTCGCGACCCTGACGATCCAGGAGGTGACGATCACCGAGATCGGGATCGCGCCAGGGCTTCCGCCGCGCTACAGCGTGAAGGCGTCGAGCGTCCGGTTCTCGCTCGAGGACACGCTCCGGCGCCTGGTGGCCGGCGGGCCGATTGTCGGGGGCTCGTCGTGAGCGACGCGCGCACGCCGCCGCCGCCGCCGCGCCTCCGGCTGGAGAAGACGATCGATCCCGACGCGATCACGCTCTTGGACTTCTACGCCGCGGCGATCGTGATCGCGGGGACCGGCGCGTCGTCGTTCGACATCTTTGACAAGGCCGCGGCGCTCGTCGCGGAGTCGCACAAACGGAAAGGGCTGATCCCATGACCCGCGATCCCGTCGTCACGACCTTGAAGAGTTCGCTCGGGTATTACCTTTGCGCCGAGGGCGGCGGCGGGCGCGAAGTCATGGCCGATCGCGTCGAGGCCGGGCCGTGGGAGCAGTGGACCGTCAGCCACAACGACGACGGCACCGTCTCGCTCCAGGCCCAGGACGGACACTACCTCACGGCCGAGATTGACGGCACCGTCGCGTGCCGCGCGGACGTGTCCGGTGAGTGGGAACGGTTCGAGATTGAAGTCCGCGACGACGCGATCGTCTGCTTCAAGACGCATCATGGCACCTACCTGCAAGCGCCCGAAGGCGGCGGTCCCAAGATCCGCCTCGTGCAAGTGGACGACGATCCGCCGCGGCCGGGGGAATGGGAATTCTTTACGTCTAGTGAGAAATTCTGGGCGCCGCCGCCCGTCCTCAACCCCAACTATCTCGCCGGCGTGCTCGACCGGATCGACCGCGTCGTCAGTGACGAGACCGGGCCGCGGATCCTGATGGGCTGTCACTACATGGAAGCCTTCTCGGCCTACTGCTGGGGCAAGACGATCGGGCAGCTCGACGTCGCGACCCAGCTCGACATCATTGCCGAACGCTATGCCTACGTCCGCGTGCTCGACGTGTTGGGCTTTTGGGACAGCAACCGGCCCGGCGACGTCGATGAGTGGGACGCCTGGAAGGGCCGCGAGGTCACGCCGATCGAATTCGTCGCGAATTCTGGCCGCACGATTCCACCGACGCCCGACTACTGGGAACGCAAGCGCGAATTCGTGACGATGCTCCACGACCGCGGCCTCAAGATCTTCGACGATCGCGGCGACATGAACAGCTTTACGCACCAGCAGAAGATCGATCACATGATGGCGAACGGGCAGTTCTATGCCGGGCTGCCGTTTGGGAAGGACGTGCTCGCCGGCGTCTGGGCCATCAATGAAGCGTGGCAAAACGGCGGCGACGATCGCTCGCTCCTGCTGGAGATGATCGACGCCTTCGAGACCGGCGCCGGCTGGCTGCCAGCGCTTGTGGGCTTGTCGTCGCCGGGCGGCAGTTCCGATCCGGATGCGCTCGCCGCCTGCGACCCGCCGCAGACGTCCTGGGAACCGGAACTCCCGGACAGCTTCACGTACTGGAGCGCCTCGCCCGCCAGCGTGATCACCTGTCACGGCAACCGCGGCGACCATACGCACATCGTCGAGCACTATTTCGGCTACGGCTACGACGAGGAGATCCGGGATTCCCTCAAGCCCGTCCAGAACACGGAGCCGGTCGGCGGCGGGGACGGGGTGAGTGTCGGCCAGGTGAACGACCCCGAGCTCCTCTGCGCGCTCACGGCGGCGGCGCTCCTGGGCGGGCAGGGCTGGACGTTCATGTCCGGGAACGGGGTGTTCTGGAATGGCGCCATTCATGAAATGCCAGGCTTCGAAGAGGTCGCGCGTCTCCCGCAATTCCTCCCGACCGACATCGCGACCTTCCCGGTCGTCTGTCACGCGGGTACGCGCTTTCAAGGCGTCCGCATCCTGGCCGCGGTCGACCCGACGCGCTGTGAACATGCGATCGCGCCGGATGGGCGCTTCGTGCTGGTCGTCCATACGCAAGAGTCGGCGGGCAACGCCCTGCCCTGTGAGCGCGCCTGTGCGGACTTCACCGTGATCAACATGTTGACCGGGGCGATCGAACGCACCGGCCCGCTCGCCGCCGGCCAGACGTATCAGCACCCGGGCGTCGCGCGCCTGGTCGTCGGGCGGCTCGAGGGGATGGCGGCGGCGGCCACGATGTCGGCCTGGGCGGTCCAGACGGCGCCCGACAAACCGAAGCGCCGCGGCGGGCGCCTCCTCCGCATCGCCCGCCGGCTGCCGGGGACGGGCTGGACAGCATGACGCGCACACACACGCACACACACGTCAACGGCAAGCGCGTCGCCGCCTGGGCGCCGCCGCGCCCCGTGACGGGGGCGCTGGCTCTCGCGCCAGCCTGCCCGAAGCACTGCGACACGGCGACGCCGCCCGAACATGGCGGCGGCGATCAATGGGTCTGTGTCTGTTGCGGAACGCAATTTACGTGGAAAGGGAAACCGTCATGATCTCTGTCGACGTCGTCCTGCTCATCCTCGCGTTCGTGTGTTTCCTGGCCGCGGCGTTCAACGTCTCGAGCCCGCGCGTCAACCTTGTCGCGGCCGGGCTCGCGTTCTGGGTCGCGTCGATCGTGTTCTGAGGAGGGGATCTGATAACGCCGCTTTCGTTAACTAAACTCCTGATTAATGGCGGCGTCTACTTCGGCCATCACACGCTTGGTGTGCGCGTCCGGCTCCCGCTCGGCGCGTTGCGCTTGCAGAATCTTAACGTGCTGCTCGGCGGCGTCGAGTTTCCCCTTCAGCCGATCACGTTCGGCTTCTAGTCGTGTATTGGCCTGTTCTAGCAGTATTTCCCGCATGAAGCGCGGTGGCGGCTCTAGTGTCGATGGCGTCCTTTCGGCAACATAGACTGCTGGGCGGCTAACCCCCGCCACACCATCGACAACTGGCTCCTGCTCGGCGCGGACTGCGGCGATCAGGGCGTCGAGCGCGTCATCCTTTCGGCCTATCGCTCTCGTGAACTGCGCGTCGGTCTTGGTGTCGTCGGCATACACCTCACACAACGCCTGAATCGCATCATCTACGGCGACTCGCGCCGTCAGGGTGTCGTCAGCCATCGAGGGAGTCGGGGCTGTTGCGACCCACGCCAGCAACACATCAATGTGCCGCTGAATCCGCGCCGCGTTGAGGGGCGCTTCCAGCTTCAGGCGATCCCGCATCAGGGCCAACGCGTAGGTCAAGGCTTGCGCCCGCGCCTGTTCAACAGTGTCGTCCGCGTTCCCGATCACCGTCATGCGGCTTGCTTCCATCGTGCGATGCACTGCGCCTGCCGTTGCTTCTCGGTTCCGGTGAATCCCATGATGGCGTCCATGCGTTCGCGGTACGTCGGAGTAAACGAATCCAGTTCGTCAATCACAGACTCCGGCGCGTAGTCGATTCGCTGTAGTGTTTCGTGCTTGCGCCACACGCACCAGCAGGAGGTCATTGAATCCGTTGACCAGATGCCCTTGGCCCGGCTGCGTTGATGCGCGAATCGCGGCAGAACTAACGTGGCGGTTGGCTTGTTCTCTGCGAAGAATGTCCGACGGACGCCCTCTTTGAGCGGTTCATGAATGGAGAGCCGGAGATACATCGCCACGCCAATCTCGGAGTATTTCAGCGCGTGCGTCAGGATGGGCACCGCGAGCGTAAACGGCGGGTTTGTGACCGTCCAATCTACTTCGTGGGCCTTCCAGAGCGTTTCGTCCGTAGCACTCTTATGGGCGTCCGCTGGCCAGCGCGAATCGAGGTCGTTAGTGAACCAGTGGCCGTGATTCGATGCGCGCACAATCGCGCTGTTGCCCACGCACGGCTCGAAGAGGCGTCCGCTAATGGGCGTCTGGTGTTGCCGCATGTAGGCGAACAGCCAGCGCGTAAACGGCTCTGCGGTTTCGTAGAACTCGAAATCAGCCATGTCTCACACTTCTCTCGGGCGGATTCGGGGTGTCGTCAGCCATCGCGGGAGTCTACTCAGGATCGATTTCGTTGTGCAGTTGAACCAGCGCGTTGTATGCGCCTTCGTTAGGCTCAAACAGGCGCGCTTTCAAGCGGACACGCTCGGCTATCTCGGCGCGGACGGCGGCGATCAGGGCGTCGAGCGCGAGTTCCATTTCGGCATGGAACAGCAGCACGTCGGCGCTGTCGGCGTTGCCCGACAGTTCATACCACTCGGTTCGCGCCTTCCGGTAGTTCGCCAGCGCCTGTTCCACGGTCAGGGTGTCGTCAGCCATCCGCCGCAGTCTACCGCACCCCCGCTCGATGCGCGGGCTCCTTGCGCGGTATATACTTTTCACGGTATACCGTGACCATGTCGATCCCGCCTCTCGACGACGACCGGGTCGTCGGCCTGCTCCTCGCCGCCGGCCTGATCGTGCTCGTGATCGGGTTCATCGCGGCCGCCGTCCTGGCGGTCTGGGCTCTCTAGCGGGCGGGCATATTCAACACGCGCGAGGTCTTCGGCTCGTTCTTGAGGATCCGCGTGAGCTCGCGATCCCACGCGGCGAGCGCGACCTGTTTCTCCGGCAGATACTTCGCATGGTTGTAATGCTTGCGGCCCACCGTCGCGGCCTTGTGATTCAGCAAGCGATCGATCACGCCTTCCTCAATGCCGAGATCGCCCAAGCCCGTCGAGAAGGTTCGCCGGAGATCCCGCCAGTCGAAATTTGGGAACGTCTGCGCGATCCCGTAGAGGTTCCGCTCGTCGGCCTTCTGTTGGCGGCCCGCCATGGCGGGGAAGACGTGCGCATCCGTCCGCGCCTTGTCGCGCGTGGTGAGCAGCGCGACCGCCATATCCGGCAACCAGATCCAATGCTCCAGGCCGTTCTTCGTGCGGACGGCGTTCAACTTCCAGACGCGCGCCTCAAGGTCGATCTCGTCCCAGAACATCCCTGCCGTTTCCTCCGCGCGCTGCCCCAGCAGGAGACGCAACCAGACGACGTCGGCGGCGTCGCTCGGCCGCTCTTCGAGCTCCGCATGGAGGGCGCGGATCTCCTTCTCGGTAAGGACCCGCGTCCGCGGCGTCCCCTTGAATCGCTTAATCATGCGACTCGCCGGGTTAGGGCCGGGATGGACGCCCTGGTCGATCGCGATAGTAAAGAAACGCGAGATCAGAACTTGCACTTTATTGATGCCGATTGTCATGTCCCCGTCGGCCAGGATCTCGGTGAGGAGGTCCGCGATCATCGGGCGCGTGATCGCCGTGACGGCCAGATCCCCCCATACCGGGAGGACCCGCTTCTCGAGTCGTTGCTCGTCGTCCTTCCAGGTTTTTTTCTTGCCCTTCTGGAATGTGATGAACGCCTTCGCAAATTTCCGGCAGGTGA
>Ga0184616_10000085_pt1 | contig 16328 bp, 15 predicted proteins | sample PLM4_90_coex_FD_133145 | JGI IMG/M metagenome (GOLD analysis project Ga0184616, IMG submission 133145) | Groundwater sediment microbial communities from an aquifer in East River, Colorado, USA - PLM4_90_coex | ecosystem: Environmental > Terrestrial > Soil > Riparian zone | place: USA: East...
TAGTGGATTTTGTCTTTAGGCAAGGCGAAATTCTGCGAGGAAGCGGAGTGTACACGACAGTACATGAGCATTCCGAGCAGAATTTCAACGCCGCATAAAGACAAAAGACGCATTTTTAGAGGTGCCCTTAGGTCAGGACGACGTCGTACTGCTCTTGGGTATACAACGACTCCACCTGAAACCTGATCGGCCGTTTGATAAATTCCTCAAGCTCCGCCACGCTGGCGGATTCTTCATCGAGCATCAAGTCCACTACCTCTTGCGAGGCCAACACCAGAAGCTTCTGACTTTCGTATTGGCGCGCCTCGCGCAGGATCTCGCGGAAGATTTCGTAACACACCGTCTCCGCGGTCTTCACCGAGCCGCGCCCCTTGCACACCGGGCACGGCTCGCACAGGATGTGGCCCAGACTTTCGCGGGTGCGCTTGCGTGTCATTTCCACCAGGCCCAGCGCCGACACGCCGCTGATGTGGGTGCGGGCGTGGTCGCGTTCCAGATATTTCTCCAGCGAACGCAGCACCTGACGTTTATGTTCGGCGTCTTCCATGTCTATGAGATCCAGGATGATGATGCCGCCGAGATTGCGCAGCCGCAGTTGCCGGGCGATAGCGTATGTCGCCTCGAGGTTGGTTTTGAAAATGGTCTCTTCAAGATTGCGATGGCCGACAAAGGCGCCGGTGTTGACATCAATCGTGGTCATCGCCTCGGTCTGATCTATAATCAGATAGCCGCCCGATTTGAGCGGCACCCGGCGTTCCAGGGCTTTTTGTATTTCATCTTCGACGCCATAGAGATCGAAGATCGGCCGCTCGCCGGGATAGTGTTCGATGCAAGATACCATCTCCGGCATGAACTTTTCGGCGAAGGCGATCACCTTTTGGCAGGTCTCGCGTGAATCTATACGCAGCTTTTCGATCTCGGAGCGCACCAGGTCGCGCAGGGTGCGCAGCACCAGAGGGAGGTCCTCGTGAATCAGCGCCTCCGGCGGTTCGCTGCGCGCGCGCTCCTCGACCGACTGCCACAGCTTGTGCAGAAAATCCATGTCGGCGCGCAGGTCCTCCTCCCTGATGCCCTCGGCCGCGGTGCGCAGGATGTAACCGCCGCCGCCCTCCTGCGGCACAAAAGCGTTCACGATATCCTTGAGGCGCTGCCGCTCCGCCACGTCCTCCAGCCGGTGGGAGACGCCGATGTGCTGGGTGTAGGGTACGAACACCACGTAGCGCGAGGGGATGGCAATCTGCATGGTGAGCCGCGCGCCTTTCGTACCCAGCGGGTCCTTGACGACCTGCACCAGAATCTCCTGGCCTTCGGTCAGCAGCTCACTGATGCCTTCGGGCGGGGTGCGGACTTTACCCTCCTCGCCGCCCTTCGCGGCCAGCAGGATGTCGGAGGCGTGCAGAAATGCGGCGCGATCCAAGCCGATCTCCACGAACGCCGCCTGCATCCCGGGTAGCACACGGGCCACCCGACCTTTGTAAATATTACCCACCAGTCCACGCTTGTGGACGCGCTCGATAAATACGTCCTGCAATACGCCGTTCTCGACCACGGCCACGCGGGTCTCATGCGGGGTGACGTTAATCAATATTTCCATGCCCACTTACAGCACCTCGATACCACAATTGCGCAACAGCTCCGCCGTCTCAAACAACGGCAGGCCCACGACGCCGGAATAACTGCCTTCCATCCGTTCAATAAAGACCGCCGCGCGGCCTTGAATAGCATAGGCGCCAGCCTTGTCATCCGCCTCACCGCTAGCGGCGTAGGCCGCCCGTTGCGCGGGCGTGGTGGCCGCGAAGGTGACTGTGCTGAGACTGATGCGCACCGCCTCCTGTTCATTGACCAGCGCCACTGCCGTCAACACTTGATGACGGCGCCCGGAGAGACGCTCCAACATGCTGAGCGCATCCCGACGATCCCTGGGCTTACCCAGGATTTGGCTGTCCAGCACCACCGCCGTATCGGCCGCCAGCACAGGCAACGCCTTGTCCGCGACAATCCGCCGCGCCGCGCGCGTCTTGAGCAAGGCCAGCCGTTGCACATACTCCTCCGGCGATTCCCGCCCGTCCCAGGTCTCGTCCACGGAAATCTCTACTACATGATAGCGGACACCGATCTGTTCCAACAATGCTTGCCGGCGCGGCGAAGACGAGGCGAGGTAGATGTGGAACGTCATGGGCACCTCGTGCTCAGCGATGGTAGGGGTGACCCTTAAGCAAGCTCCAGGCCCGGTACACCTGTTCGGCGACTACAATACGCACCAGCGGATGGGGCAGGGTGAGCTTTGAAAGTGACCATAGACGATCCGCGCGATTGAGACAACTTTCGGCCAAGCCATCCGGGCCGCCGGTGAGCAAGGCCACGTCGTGACCGTCTTGCAGCCAATCTTTAAGCTGTAGGGCGAGCTGCGGGGTGTCCCACTGGTTACCGCGCATATCGAGGGCGATCACATGGGCCTCTTTGGGTAGAGCGGCGAGCATGCGCTCGCCTTCCTCCCGGATTGCCCGCGCCAGGTTGGCACCCTTGCCGCGCTTGCCTGCGGGAATCTCTAGAAGTTGCAGGTGGCACTCGCGCGGCAGCCGCTTGGCATACTCGTCATAGCCCGATTTCACCCAATCGGGCATACGCTCGCCGACCGCGATGAGGTGAATGCGCAGCGTCAGGTTCCCGTGCTGCGAGCCCGCTTGACGGCAGGCGCCCGGCGCTTGCCTGTGGTTTTTGCAGACGCGGTTCTTTTGACGTACAGGGACGTACTAATGTCGCGGGAGGCAGGAAGCCGGGAGCGACTGGGTTTAGTAACGCCGCTTTTGGCGGCGGACTTCGCGCCCTTTTTCGGTTTCCCTACTTTCACGGGACCAGTGACCTCCTCCATTGCAGCATCGCCCCAGAGTTTTTCCAGATTATAAAAATCGCGCGTCTGAGGAAGCATGATATGCACCACCGCATCACCGAGATCCACCAGCGCCCACTCGCCGACCTGCTCCCCTTCCACGCCGAGCGGCGGCAGACCTTTCTTCTTTGCTTTTTCAACGACGTGATAGGCGATGGCCCTAACCTGACGATCCGAGGTTCCACTCGCGACGATCATGAGATCGGTTACATTGCTTAGGCCACGCACGTCGAGTACTTTAATATCCTGCGCCTTGAGGTCTTCCAAGGCGTCTATCACCAATTTCTTCAAGCGATCGAGTCGCATCGGTTCTCCTTGTGGACGGTTGAATATAAATTTTCAGTCTTGATGATTTTCAGCACGGACTCCGGCAACAGAAAACTCGCACTGTTCCTCTCCGCAATCAGCCGGCGGATCTGCGAAGAGGAGATGTCCAGTTGGGTGATGGGGCAGAGAAAAATACAACCGGCGCTGGATGTTGTGAGCCGTTCAGTATCATCCACCCGCCGCTCCGTGAGTAACTGCCTGATCTCATCCGCCGGTTCGCCCGCCCAACCGGGGCGATGCGCGGCAATGATGTGGGCAAGCCCCGGAAGCTCCTGCCAGCGATGCCAGGTGTTGAGTTTCAAAAACGCATCCATGCCCACAATGAGGCAGAGCGGCATGGCGCCAAGTTCGGCGCGTAGGGACAGCAGCGTATCCACCGTATAGGAAGCGCCGCTGCGCCTTAGTTCGCGGTCATCTACGCGTAGACCAGGCACACCCTTGATTGCGGCCTGGACCATGCTCAACCGTTGTCCGGCGCTCGCAATGGGCGGGCTTCGGTGCGGCGGTTGACCGGTGGGGATTAAGCGTAATTCGCTAAGCCCCAGGGCCTGATACACTTCCACGGCGAGGCGCAGGTGGCCGAAATGAATGGGATCAAAGCTGCCGCCTAAGATGCCGATCATAAAGGCAGGGAAAAGGGAACCTTTGCTCCCACCTTTCGCCTTTTCCCTTTCCCCTTTCCCCTAAGTTCTAACATGCCCTTCGCCAAGCACGATGAACTTCTGAGTGGTTAGACCTTCAAGCCCCACCGGGCCGCGCGCGTGCAGTTTATCGGTACTGATACCGATCTCCGCGCCCAGGCCGTATTCGAAACCGTCGGCGAGCCGGGTGGAGGCGTTCACCATCACCGAGCTGGAATCCACTTCACGCAGAAAGCGTTGCGCGTGAGAAAAATCCTCGGTGACAATGGCGTCGGTGTGTTGCGATCCGTGCTGCTCGATATGTTCGATGGCCTCGTCAATATTGTTCACCACACGCACCGCGAGTATCGGCGCAAGATATTCGGTGTTCCAATCTTCTTCGGTCGCGGCCTTGGCGTTAGGCGCCAACGCGCGCGTCGCCTCGTCGCCGCGCAGCTCCACACCGGCCTCTTGATACATCTTGGCGAGTTGCGGCAGCACGCGCGGGGCGATGTCCTTGGCGATTAATAGGGTTTCCATGGTGTTGCAGGTGCCGTAGCGCTGGGTCTTGGCGTTGTAGGCGACCTTGACGGCCTTCTCGACATCGGCCTTGTCATCTATGTACACATGGCAGACGCCATCCAGGTGTTTCAGCACCGGCACCGTAGCCTCCTTGCTGACGCGCTCGATCAGGCCCTTGCCGCCGCGCGGCACGATCACGTCCACGTACTGCTTCATGCGGATCAACTCGCCGACTGCGGCACGATCGCTGGTCTCGATGACCTGTACGGCGTCTTCCGGCAAGCCGGCGCGTTTGAGCCCCGCGTGTATACAAGCGGCGATGGCTTGATTGGAATGCAGCGCCTCGGAGCCGCCGCGCAGTATGGCGGCATTGCCCGCCTTGAGGCATAGCCCCGCGGCGTCGGCCGTGACATTGGGGCGTGACTCGTAAATGATGCCGATCACGCCGAGCGGCACGCGCATCTTGCCGACCTGAAAACCGGCCGGGCGGTATTTGAGATCGGTGATTTCACCGACCGGATCGGGCAAGGCCGCGATCTGGCGCAGTCCCTCGGCCATGCTCTTTACACGCCCCTCGTTCAACTCCAGGCGATCCAGCATGGCGGCGTCGAGTCCGGCCTGGCGGGCGGCGTCCATGTCCTTTTTGTTGGCCGCAAGCAGTGCTGCCTTATCCCGCTCGACGGCCTCGGCCGCCGCGAGCAGGGCGGTATTTTTCGGCTCTGTGCCGGCCTTGCTCAAGGTGCGCGCCGCGCGCCGCGCACGTTGCCCAACGTCCTGCATGTACTTTTTAATGTCCATCAGTAAGACTCTACCTGTAAAATATGTGGCGCGCCAGCCATCGCCAAACTCAACGCCGACAGCTCGTCCCAGGCATCGCCCGAGGCAAAGCCCTTGATAACACGGTCGGCGCGGGCGGCGCGCTGCAGCAACCCGTGCCAAACGCGCGTCTTGTGACGCTGCAAGGCCCGCTGCACAATGGGTTTGCGCTTTTCCCAGATTTTATACTTGGCGTAGATCTGCTCAACGCGCGCGCCGTGCTCGCTCTCGTATGCCATACCCGCAAGGCTGCGCAGCTCGCGCGCCAGTGCCCACAACACCAGCACCGGCTCAACTCCCTCATCGCGCAGGCCGTTCACGATGCGCGAGGCGCGCGCCACATCGCCGTTCGCCGCGGCGTCCACCAGATCATAAATATCAAAGCGTGCGCTATCGGCCACCGCAGCCGCAGCCTGCTCCATGTCCAGTTTACTTGCGCCATAGAGCAGGTACAGCTTCTCGATATCCTGCGTGGCGGCGAGCAGATTACCTTCCGCGCGCTCGGCCAGCAGGCCGCACACCTCGGGACTCGCCTGCATGCCGCGTGCGGCGAGTCGCCGGCCGATCCAACCGGGCAGGGCCTTAGCCTCTACCGGCCAGATTTGTATCACCACACCCGCCTGCTCCAGGGCGCCGAACCACTTACCCTTTTGTGTCTGCGCATCGAGTTTAGAGGTGATGACCAATAGCAGCGTGTCGGCGGCAGCTTGGCTCGCATACTCCACCAGTGCGCCGCTGCCCGCGTCGCCGGGCTTACCGGTAGGAAGCCGCAGTTCGATCAGACGCCGCTTGGCGAACAGCGATAGGCTATGCGCGGCCTGCCACAGCGCGTTCCAGTCAAAGTCCTTGCCCGCCGTCAGCACCTCACGTTCCGTGTAACCCTGGGCGTGCGCCGCCGCGCGGATGGCCGCGCACGACTCATCCATCTGGAGGAGCTCGTCGCCGGACACCAGATAGACCGGCGCCAGCGTGCGCTGCAAGTGGCCTGTGAGCTGTTCGGGTTTCATTCTCATAAAAAAGTGTGTAGGGTGGGCACGCTGTTTGTGCCCACACGGAATCGCATGCAGTTGACATGTGGGCACAAACAGCGTGCCCACCCTACCAACTTTGCGTGAGCCATTACTTACTCAGCATCTGCAAACGCCGCAGGATTTGCTGGGCTGCGTCGCGCACCATATCCTGACGCAGCACGGCCTCTTCCGCATCCTTGCCCAGCAACTGCGTTTCATCGAAGCGGTAATCACGCACCAGACTGATATCCGTCTTCGGAAGCAATTCTTTCCCGGCTTGATCGCGCACCTCAAAGTTGACGGTGTAATACAGCTCAAACTCGCGCGCCTTGCCGGTGGCGCCCACCGACAGCAAGCGGCGTTCGAAACCGTCCGTGAGGATGGTCAATAACAGCTCGGCCTGCTGCCGATCCTGGACGATGTGACTCCCGCTGCGGCGCAACTCGTCCGTTAAACCGGTCTGGGGGTTGCCGCCTTGCACATAGGTCATGGGTAACGCGCGCGGGGCAATCCCCTTCTCCTCCTGGCCGCGCAGATGAAAACCGCAGCCCGCCAGCGAGACGGCCAGTGCGAATACCGCGATGCGTGCACAGATTCTCATATATTAGCCCACCACAATATTAACCAGCTTGCCCGGCACAATCACAACTTTTTTGATCTCTTTGCCTTCGGTGTAGCGTTTGACGTTGCCGTCTGCAAGCGCCGCCGCTTGTATGTCGGCTTGATTGGCGCCGCTCGCCGCCGTGATGTGCCCCCGCAATTTGCCATTGACTTGCACCACCAGCTCGACCTCGTCTTGCACCAAGGCGGACTCGTCTACCTCCGGCCATGCTGCCTGAGTGATGTCCCTTCGATTGGACTCAGGGCCGGCGCCGGCAAAGCCCAATTCATGCCACAGGGCATGACTGATATGCGGGGTGATTGGCGCGAGCAGTCTCAGCAGTATACTCATCCCTTCACGCAGCAGTTCATCGTAAGCGCGGGCTCCAGTCCCAGTGGGGATCCTCTCCAATGTATTAAGTAATTTCATTGCGGCCGAGACCACCGTATTGAACTGATGTTTGCGGAAATCATAATTGGCCTGCTTGAGAATCTGGTGGATGTCTCTCCGCAGGGTGAGAGCCTCCGGACCTGCCGACGATCCGTTCACACCGGCCTGTTTCTCAAACCGGTCACCCTGCTCATAGGCAAACACCCATAGCCGCTTCAAAAAGCGATAGGCGCCTTCTACGCCGGCGTCGGACCACTCCAGCGACTGTTCCGGTGGCGCGGCGAACATGACAAACAAGCGCGCCGTGTCGGCACCGTATTTGGCGATCAGTTCCTGCGGGTCCACGCCGTTGTTTTTTGATTTCGACATGGTTTCGATGCCGCCCACCTTCACCGCTTGGCCATCACTCTTGAGCGTCGCGGCGACGGTGCGGCCTTTGGCGTCGCGTTCAAAGGCTACATCGTGCGGGAAAAAATAATCCTTCTTGCCATTAGCGTGCGTCCGGTAAAAGGTCTCGGCCAGCACCATGCCTTGCGTAAGCAGCTTGGTGAACGGTTCGTCTCCTGTAACCAATCCCTCATCGCGTATTAGTTTGTGAAAGAAGCGCGCATAGAGCAGATGTAAAATCGCATGCTCGATACCGCCGATGTATTGATCCACCGGCAGCCAGTAACGCGCACGCTCATCCACCATGCCACTCACGCTATCGTGAGAACAGAAACGTGCGTAATACCAGGATGATTCGACGAAGGTATCCATGGTATCAGTTTCGCGCCGCGCGGGCTTGCCACACTGCGGACACTGCGTCTCGTAAAACGCAGGCAGCTTGGCAAGTGGATTACCACTGCCGTCCGGCACGATGTCTTCCGGCAACGCTACGGGCAGATCTTTGTCCGGCACCGGCACGTCGCCGCACGCCGCGCAATGAATGATCGGGATCGGGCAGCCCCAGTAACGCTGGCGCGAGATGCCCCAGTCGCGCAGACGGAACTGTATCTTCGGCCCGCCGAGCTTCTTGGTCTGCAACACCACAGCCATTTTGTCGAAGGCTTGTTCGAAATCAAGACCGTCAAATTCGCCGGAATTAAACAACATGCCGTATTCAGTATAAGCAGACTGGAGCTGTTGCGGCAGCGCAGCATCCGGCGGTTGTATCACCGCCTTGACAGGCAAGCCATACTTCGTAGCAAACTCAAAATCGCGCTCATCGTGCGCCGGCACCGCCATCACTGCGCCCTCGCCGTAGCCCATCAGCACGTAGTTTGCCACCCACACCGGCAGTTTTTTTCCAGTGAACGGATGCGTGACGAACTCGCCAGTCGCCATACCCTTCTTTTCTTGCGTGGCAATCTCGGCCTCGGTCACCCCGCCTTTCTTGCATTCCTCAATAAAGGAGCGCAGTTTGGGATTGTTCGCCGCCGCTTTAGCAGCCAGCGGGTGCTCGGCGGCAACCGCTATATAGGTCACGCCCATCAGTGTGTCGGGCCGCGTGGTGAACACTTTGAGCACATCACTACCGTCGGCATACGGAAAATGCACCTCCATTCCGCGACTCTTACCAATCCAGTTGCGCTGCATGGCCTTCACCTGCTCTGGCCAGCCAGGAAGCCGATCCAATCCCGCCAGCAGTTCCTCGGCGTAGGCGGTGATGCGGAAATAGTACATCGGGATCTCGCGCCTTTCGATTGGCGCGCCGCTGCGCCAGCCGCGCCCGTCTATCACCTGCTCATTGGCGAGCACGGTCTGATCTACCGGGTCCCAGTTCACCACGCCGCTTTTCTTGTAAATCAGCCCCTTCTGGAACAGGCGCGTAAACAACCACTGTTCCCAGCGGTAATAGTTCGGATCGCAGGTGGCCAGCTCGCGCTCCCAGTCATATCCGAAGCCGAGGCTCTTCAACTGGTTGCGCATGTAGGCGATGTTGTCGTAGGTCCACTTGGCGGGTGGGACTTTGTTCTGCATCGCAGCGTTCTCGGCGGGAAGACCAAACGCATCCCAACCCATCGGCTGCATAACGTTCTTACCCTGCATACGCTGATAACGCGCAATCACATCGCCAATGGTGTAGTTACGCACGTGCCCCATGTGCAGCCGCCCGCTGGGGTAGGGGAACATCGAGAGACAGTAATATTTTTCACGCGGGTCGTGGTCGTGGGCCTTAAATACCTTGTTTTGCTCCCAGTATTGTTGGGTCGCCTGTTCAATCTCCGCGGGGGTATAGCGCTCTTGCATCCGAAACCTGATGAAATCCAAAACTGGAATTATATACCAGCGCCGCTTGTAATGCCGCCTTGCAGGCGCTGGCCAATGGGTTCACACTAAATGTCACCGGGATGACTTACATGAGGGTGTCACGATGAGCCAAGCACAGCCGCCTCACGGTGTCAACGAAAGACTGGTTCAGGCCTATAACCACATGCTGGAGCGGATTAAGACCGCCACCCAGCAGGCTGGGCACGAGACCCTATCCACCCTGCAACAGCACATCGAAAACGCAAAACATAAGGCCGTGGAATTGGGCGAACTGACGCGCGAAGAGGCCGACAAGATTGCCACCTATCTGAAACGCGATCTGCATGATGCCGCCCAGCATTTGAAGGAAACGGGCAAAGAGTTCGGCGACTGGCTGCGTTTTGATCTGGAGTTGATCGAGGAGAGGGTGGCCGAGATGTTCTCTCTGCTGGTAGACCGCACCCGCGTAGAACTCGACCGGCTCGCGCTTTATGCCAAACAGCCGGGCACCCAAAAGACAGAGCAGTGGCATACCGGCGAAGTAACCGGGATCGGTACGCTGCGCTGCACCACTTGTGGCCAATTGATGCACTTCCATGCCACCGGCCACATCCCGCCTTGCCCGAAGTGCCACGGCACTGAGTTTCGCCGCGCACGCGCGACAGATTAGCTCATGACCACCCTCGCGCTTCGGTTGTAGAAGGGCACACTCACCGCGATTAAGACCAGACCCAGCAACACAGGTAAGTTACCCCACCGTACATAGGGCGTTACACCCTGCATTGGCTGCATCGTACCGCTCAGCACATAGGTCTTAAACTGCGGTGAGGCGGCGGTGATCTTGCCTTGGTGATCCACGATCGCCGAGATGCCGTTGGTAGTGGCGCGTAGCAGCGGGCGGCCGGTTTCCAGCGCGCGCATGCGGGACATTTGCAGGTGCTGCGGTGGGGCGAAGGAGTCGCCATACCAGGCGTTGTTGGTGAGGTTTACCAGCACACTCGCCTCGGGCAGTTGGCGGATGACTTCCTCGCCAAACGCATCTTCATAGCAGATGGTGCTGGCGATCTTATGACCGGCGGCCTGCAACAAGGGCTGATTAGGCGGGCCCGGGCTGTAGCCCGACATGGGCAAATCGAAAAATTTAATAAGTCCGCGCAGCCAGTCGGCGTAGGGGACGTAATCGCCGAATGGCACCAGATGTTGTTTGAAATAAAAGCCTTCGCCGTGCCCCAGGCTCATCATACTGTTGTAGTAACTGCCGGTGTCCGGGTCCTCGACTGAAATCCCAAGAATCAGATCGGTGTTGTGACGGCGCGCGGTGGCAGCCAATTGCGCGAGATAGTTGTCGGCGACCTCATGATAAAACATCGTGATAGCCGCTTCCGGCCAGACAATGAGATCGTCGCCCCAGCGTTGCGCGGTAAGCTGCGCGTAAAGATCGAGCGTGCGCCGGCGCTGCTCCGGTTGCCATTTTATCTCTTGTGGGATATTGCCCTGGATGAGACTCACGCGCAGCGGTTTATCGTGCGGCTGGGTCCACGCGATGGGTGTGAGCAACGCGGAACCGCTCCACAGCAAAACAAGTACTGCCAGCGCGCGCCACCGGCGAGGATTCGATGCGGTAATCGTGTAGAGCAGCAGGCCCGCACTCAGCGCCACGGCCCAGGATACGCCGTACACACCCAGGATAGGCGCGAGACCCGCAAGCGGGGCGCTGATCTGGCTATAGCCCAGATTCAACCACGGGAAGCCGCTCAGCACCCAGCCGCGCAGCCATTCAAACAACACCCAGGCAGCGGGAAAGATCAGCAGCAATTTTACAGCGAGTGTGCGCTGTGCATAGAACCGCGCCACTGTGTAACCCAGCAGCGCGGGAAACAGACTCAGCAGGGCGACGAACAGGCCGGTGAGAAACCCCGCGAGGAGAATGCTGGCCTCGCCAAAGACATGGATGGCCACGTACACCCACGACACGCCGACGCCGAACATCCCCAACCCGAACAGCCAGCCGCGCCGGAAACCGCGCTTAGGAGAAGTGTCCAGCCCAGTCAGGTACAGCAGCCCCGGGGCAATAACGGCAAGCGGAAAGAGGTGAAACGGCGCAAAGGCGAGTGGCAGCAGAGCGCCGGCGAACAGGGCCAGCAGGTCGCCTCTCCAACCTGCCGTCAGGGTGCCGAGCAGGTGCATGGAGCTAATTCCATTTTACAATCAAAAGTTGAAATATTGTTCTGATAAAGCTTTACCACGGAGGGCGCGGAGGAGAAGTAAACCATTTTGATCTTATTTCTCTGCGTCCTCTGCGGTGTACATTCATTTCGTTTTTGACTTCGAAAGGCTTTAAGCCTGAGCCTCGCTCTCTTTGGAGGCGGGCAAAGTCACACGCAATAGATGCAGGCGGCGATTGTCGGCGCGCAGTACCCTGAGCCGCAGGCGCCCGAGATCCATGCCCTCGCCGCGCTTGGGCAGACGCCCGAAATCGTGCACCACCAAGCCGCCGATGGTGTCGAACTCCTCGTCGCTGAAATCGGTGCCGAACTGTTTATTAAATTCTTCAATCGGGGTGATGGCCTTTACCGTATAGCTGATGTCACTGTGCTTGCTGATATAGTTTTCTTCCTCGATGTCGTGTTCGTCCTCAATCTCGCCGACGATCTGTTCGAGCACGTCTTCAATCGTCACCAGGCCCGACACGCCGCCGTATTCGTCCACTACGATGGCCATATGATTACGGCTGGCTCGGAATTCCTTGAGCAACACGTTCAAGCGTTTACTCTCCGGGATGAACACGGCGGGGCGCAACACGTCGCGCACCTGAAAGGCACCCTTGCGTCCGGCGCTGAAATAAGCCAACAAATCCTTGGCGAGCAGGATGCCGATCACTTCGTCGCGGCTCTCTCCGATCACAGGGAAGCGCGAGTGCGCCGACTCGATGATAACCGGCAGGAATTCCTCGGGAGGCACATCACGCTCAACCACTACCATTTGCGAGCGTGGCACCATGATGTCGCGCACCTGCATCTCGGAGACTTGCAGTACGCCCTCGATCATAGCCAGCGCGTCTATGTCGAGGAGGTTGCGCTTTTGCGCGTCGCGTAATAGTTCAACGAGTTGCTCGCGATCTTGCGGCTCACCTGAAAACGCCTGGCCCAGACGTTCCAGCCATGAACGTTGCGCAGGCTCACTAGGTCGGTCATTCATAGATTTGGTAGTTCATGTTCAAGATAGGGATCGGGGTAACTCAATTTATTCATTACTCGCGTTTCGAGCGCTTCCATCGCGCGGGCCTCAGCCTCATGCTGGTGGTCATGACCTGCAAGATGCAGACAGCCGTGCACCACCATATGCGCCCAGTGCGCCTCGCTCGGTTTGTGTTGTTCCTGCGCCTCGCGCGCCACCACCGGGGCGCAAATCACTATGTCACCCAGATAGTCTTGCACCGAAGAGGCAACACCCTCAGGCGGCTCGAACGAAAAGGAGAGTACGTTGGTTGCCCCGCGCTTGTGACGATAAGAACGATTCAGCGCCGCACCTTCCTGTTCATCTACTATCCTCACCGTGATCGCCCCGCGCCGGTCCGCGAGCGCCGCCCGCGCCCAGCGGGTAATCTCGGCCTCGCCGGGCAAACCTGCGGTAGGGCAGGCATATTGGACATCCACCTTGACGGCCATGCCAGGACCCCCTAACAGGTTGTTGAAAAAGCCCTTCCATGGGCTTTTTCAACCCGGCCGCTCCAGCGCATCCCTGCGCTCACGGCATTGGGGCGTCCTGCCCGGCACAAGGCGAAAAATGTCATTTTCGCTTTGCTCCATTTTTCAAACACATACGGCGTGTTTGAAAAATGGCAGCCCATCCTTGGGCCGCACGCAGGCTGTTTTTTCAACAGCCTGCTAAGGATTCGGGACTTTTGGCGCCGCTGTTTCACCGGCCAGCTCAAAAGCCTCATACGCCGTGACGATGCGCTGCACCAGCGGGTGGCGCACCACATCCTCGGCGCGGAAAAAGGTAAAGCTGATACCCTCCACACCCTTCAACACCTCCACCGCATGACGCAGACCGGACTTGCGCTCGCGCGGCAGATCAATCTGGGTCACATCGCCGGTGATGACTACCGTGGAGCCGAAACCGATGCGCGTCAAAAACATCTTCATCTGTTCGACGGTGGTATTCTGCGCCTCGTCAAGGATGATGAAGGCTTCGTTTAGCGTCCGCCCGCGCATATAGGCGAGCGGCGCGACCTCAATGACGTTGCGCTCGATCAGTTTCGCTACGCGCTCAAAACCGAGCATTTCATACAGCGCGTCGTACAGGGGACGCAGATACGGATCTATTTTTTGGGCCAGATCGCCGGGCAAAAATCCCAGCCGCTCACCCGCCTCGACCGCCGGGCGCACCAGCAGCATACGCCGTACCTGCTCACGTTCCAGCGCCTCCACCGCGCAGGCCACGGCGAGATAGGTCTTCCCCGTCCCGGCTGGGCCGATGGCGAAATTGATATCGTGGGTCTGAATGCTTTTTAGATAGCGCTGCTGGCTGGGGCTGTGACCCTTGATCGTGCCGCGTGGTGTGCGGATGGAGATCCCCGCTTCAGCCGTGCGCGGCGCTTCCGCTTCCGGGCGCGCCAGGTCTTCGACGTGCGCCTTATTAAGCGAGAGGTGCACCTGCGCCGGGGTGAGCGATCCGTCGGCCGCCTGAGAGTAAAGATCTTTCAGCACCTCGCTCGCCGCCTGCACAGACCCTTTCCCGCCGATGACGCGGAACACATTGCCGCGATTGGCGATCTCGACACCCAGGCGGCCTTCAACCTGCCGCAGGTGTTCATCAAACTGGCCGCACAGGTTCGCCAGCCGCTGATTATTGGCGGGTTCGAGGGTGATATCGCAGGATTCGGGTGATTCTTCGGTAGCGCGGACAGAACGTACGCCACGCTTAAGCTGGCTTTTCACAGTACTAGTATACGAGAGTGGCAAAAAGATTCAAGGAAGGCTAACCGGCGACCCGGTAAGCCGCATTTTCACAATTCGATAACATTTCCGTTTCTACCAGCCTGCCGCGCAGCGAATTAGGCATCGCCTCCGTGATTAACACCTCGGCAAATTGTCCGATCAACTCGGCTGTGGCGGGAAAATTGACCACACGGTTGTTTTCGGTGCGGCCGGCCATTTGCTTCGGATCTTTGCGCGAGGGCCGCTCTACTAAAATGCGCTGGCGGGTACCAACCATGCGGCGGCTAAGTTGGTTCGCCATTTGATTGATGCGCGCTTGCAAGATGTTCAAGCGCTCCTGCTTGCTCTCGTGAGACACATCGTCGGGCCGGCTCGCCGCGGGTGTGCCGGGGCGCGGGCTGTAAATAAAACTGAAGGACTGATCGAAACCCACTTCTTCAATCAAATTCATCGTGGCCTGGAAATCGGCATCGGTCTCACCCGGAAATCCCACAATGAAATCGGAAGTGAGACTGATCCCTGGCCGCACCTCACGCAGACGCTGAATCTTGTCTTTATATTCATGTACCGTGTAGTGACGATTCATCAAGCGCAAAATACGGTCCGAACCGCTCTGCACCGGCAGATGCAGATGATTGACCAGCTCCGGCACGTCGGCATACGTCTCAATCAAAGTATCGGAAAATTCCACAGGGTGCGAGGTGGTGTAGCGTATGCGCGCTATCCCCTCGATAGCGGCGACATAGCGGATGAGCAGTGCGAGATCGGCGACACCCCCGTCCTCCATCTCGCCACGATAGGCATTCACGTTCTGACCCAGCAAGGTCACCTCGCGCACGCCTTGCGCGGCAAGCTGACGAATCTCCTTCAGTACATCCGCCAGCGGCCGGCTCATCTCCTTGCCACGCGTGTAGGGCACCACGCAGAATGTGCAATACTTGCTGCACCCTTCGATGATAGAGACTAACGCAACCGGCCCCTCGGCTCGCGGTGCAGGGAGGTGATCGAATTTTTCAATTTCAGGAAAGGAAACATCCACCACCGGCTTGCGCAGTTTAAGTGTGTTCTCCAGCATCTCCGGCAGACGGTGCAAGGTCTGCGGGCCAAACACCATGTCTACGTACGGCGCGCGTCTAAGGATGTTATCGCCCTCCTGGCTCGCCACGCAGCCGCCCACGCCGATCACCATCTCCGGCCGTTGTTCCTTCAATTCATGCCAGCGACCGAGATCTGAAAACAGCTTCTCGGAGGCCTTTTCGCGGATCGAACAGCTATTGAGCAGAAGCACGTCCGCCTCTTCGGGTGTCGCGGCCAGCTTCAGCCCATGCGAGCGCGCGAGCACGTCCGCCATCTTGGCGGAGTCATACTCGTTCATCTGACAACCGAAGGTTTTGATGTAAAGTTTGCGCGGCATGTTACGGCAAATCAATCCTCGAACTTCGGCGTCGAGCCGATCTTGTGGATACTCAAATCCGCGCCGGCGTACTCTTCTTCGGGACTGAGGCGGATGCCGACTATCACTTTGATCGCGCCGTAGACCACAAAGCCGCCAACCAAGGCGATCACAACGCCCAATCCAGTCCCCAAAATTTGTGAGGTGAGACTCACACCTCCCAAACCGCCCAGCGCCTGACTGCCAAAGATGCCGCAGGCGATGCCGCCCCATACCCCGCACAGGCCATGCAGCGGCCACACGCCGAGCACGTCGTCAATCTTCCATTTGTTCTGCGTCAGCGTAAACGTCCAGACAAACAAGGCGCTCGCCACGACGCCGGTGATCAAGGCCCCGATCGGGTGCATCACATCCGAACCGGCGCACACCGCCACCAGGCCCGCGAGCGGCCCATTGTGCACGAAGCCGGGATCGTTACGGCCCAAGAACAACGCCGCCAGGATGCCGCCCGCCATCGCCATCAGCGAGTTGAGCGCGACCAGTCCGCTCACCGCCTCCATGGTTTGCGCCGACATCACATTAAA
>Ga0184616_10000086_pt1 | contig 16198 bp, 14 predicted proteins | sample PLM4_90_coex_FD_133145 | JGI IMG/M metagenome (GOLD analysis project Ga0184616, IMG submission 133145) | Groundwater sediment microbial communities from an aquifer in East River, Colorado, USA - PLM4_90_coex | ecosystem: Environmental > Terrestrial > Soil > Riparian zone | place: USA: East...
GGAGTTTTAGTCTGCTGAACTCAGGGTTGGGTATGCCATGGAGCGGCTAACCCAACCTTGGTTTGGTCTCTGAATCAGAGGGTTATTTCTATGAAAACGGTAAAGAGCCTCTATCAAAACTTTTATGAAATATTCTTTGATGTCTTCGCGGCGATGGCAACGGTGCATTCCTTGTATCCGGACATCATGACGGAGGCTAAGAGTAAACATTCTCAACACAAAGAAAAACAAAGCAACCTAGAAGAGTATGATCTTGGGGCGAGCGATCGTCGCAGTGATGATAACGTGTAGACGGCCTGATATCTGGTATGCAGGACATGCGCTTTGCAAACACGTTCACTGTATATCACGTTGAAAGCTACGTGACACTGAATTTCAGGCAGCTTACACAGCCTGACCAACTGCTTTATGAGTAACAATTCTAAAGAGTTAACGGTTTCTAATTTCTAGCGCGGTAGGCTGGGTTGGTGAACGAAACCCAGTGCATACAGTCATGATCGCAAAAATGCTGGGTTTATCAACCCAGCCTACGGTGTTGAAGGATTCTAATGGCTGGCTTACTGAAGCAAAATGGTGAAGAGCGTGAGTTTCACTTCACCGCGCAGGATTTTGAGCGCGTTAAAAAACTCATTTACGATCATGCCGGCATCTCGCTGAGCGATAGCAAGATAGACATGGTCTATAGCCGTCTTGCCAGGCGCTTGAGGGCAGTGGACTTGGAGTCTTTCGCGGCCTACCTCGCGTTGCTTGCCGATGATAACGAACCGGAGTGGGAACATTTCGTCAATGCGCTGACTACCAATCTCACCTCGTTTTTCCGGGAGGCGCATCACTTCCCCATCCTTGCCGAACATGTCCTCCAGCACAAGGGCGATCACCCCATCTCCTTGTGGTGCTCGGCAGCTTCAACGGGTGAGGAGCCTTATTCGATCGCGATGACCGTGGTGGAGGCCTTTAACAGCTTTACCCCGCCGGTAAAAATCCTGGCGACCGATCTTGACACCAACGTGCTTGAAAAGGCCCGGCAGGGGGTTTATAGCCTGGAGCGGATAGAGAAACTATCCCAGGACAAGATCAAACGTTTCTTTTTGCAAGGTGCCGGGGCTCAGTCCGGCTACGTCAAGGTGCGCAAGGAACTGCGCGACATGATCGTGTTTCGACAGATTAACCTGTTGGACGACCAGTGGCCGATACGCGGGCCGTTCGACGCCATCTTTTGCCGCAATGTAATGATCTATTTCGATAAGCAGACCCAGTACCGGATTCTGGAAAAATTCGTACCGCTGCTGCGGCCTGATGGGTTGATGTTCGCCGGCCACTCGGAGAGTTTTCATCATGCCGCCGACTTATTCAGGACCAAGGGCAAAACGGTCTATTCACTGGCCACCGGCGCGATCCTGAAACCCGGCCACGGAGTGCGTCAGTCATGACTGAAGACACCCATGCGCTGAATCGCCCCCCCGAGGTGTACTATGACCGCAACTTCGAGACTCAGGCGGCCAAGATCCTGCCGGGTGAATATTACGTCACCGCGCGGGAGATGATGATTGTCACCGTGCTGGGCTCTTGCGTGTCGGCTTGTATCCGCGACCCGGTTAACAAGGTAGGCGGGATGAACCATTTTATGCTGCCCGAGCACGGCGGCGACCCGGACAGTCCGCTCAGCACCTCGGCGCGTTACGGGGCGTATGCGATGGAAATACTGATTAACCAGTTGCTGAAGATGGGCGCGCACCGCCTGCACCTGGAGGCCAAGCTGTTTGGCGCGGGCCGGGTGCTGGCCGGCGTCACCGATGTGGGCAAGCGTAACGCGCACTTCGCGATTGAATATCTGCAGCGGGAGCGGATCCGCGTGCTGTCAAAGGATCTCGGCGACATCTATCCGCGCAAGGTCTATTTTTTCCCGCAGACTGGCCGGGTGATGGTCAAGGTTCTCCGTAACCTGCACAACGACACCGTTGTCACGCGTGAGCGCAGCTACGCGCAGAAGATAGACACGACGCCGGTGACCGGCGAGGTCGATTTGTTTTAACTACAGGGGCTAGGGGCTAGGGTACAGAGGCTAGGGGATGAAGATAAAAAGTTATCGTGATCTTAAAGTTTGGCAAGTGGGTATGGAAATAGCGGCTATGGTGTATGGGCTAACAGAAAAGTTTCCTAAGCAGGAAGCCTATGGGCTGACGAGTCAAGTACAACGGGCAGCGGTTTCTATACCTTCAAATATTGCCGAAGGACATGCACGCGACTCTACCAAAGAATATCTTCGAGCGCTATCCATAGCTCGGGGATCACTGGCAGAGTTGGAGACGCAGTTATTGTTGTCGGAATCATTGGGGTATCTGACTAACGTGGATTTAGAATCTGTGCTATCAAAGGCCGCCGAAATAGGCAAAATGCTCAATGCCCTACAGCAGTCGCTTAAAACTACCCTAACCCCCAGCCCCTAACCCCTAATCCCTGAATTTAAAATGCCCATCAAAGTTCTTATTATTGACGACTCCGCCCTGGTGCGGCAGATGCTCACCGAGATCATCGGCGGGTATCCTGACCTGCAAGTGGTGGGTACGGCGACTGATCCGGTGATGGCGCGCGACAAGATCAAGGCGCTCAATCCCGACGTGCTCACGCTGGACGTGGAAATGCCCAAGATGGACGGCCTGTCGTTTTTGGAAAAACTGATGCGCCTGCGGCCTATGCCGGTGGTCATGGTCTCCTCGCTGACCGAGCGCGGCGCCGAGATCACCCTGCGCGCGCTGGAGCTGGGCGCGGTGGATTTTGTGTCCAAACCCAAGCTGGACCTCGCCAACAGCCTGGCGGACTATGCCCAGGAGATCGTGGAAAAGATCCGGGTGGCGGCGCGCAGCAAGGTCAGGACGATGGGGTCCGGCGGTGTTACACTGGCCGTAGAGGAAAAGCTTTCCGCCGATGCGGTCATCAGCAAACAGGCGCCCAGGCACTTCAGGACTACCGACAGGATCATCGCCATCGGCGCCTCGACGGGTGGGACGGAGGCAATTAAAGAAGTCTTGATGATGATGCCGGCCGATGCGCCGGGGATCGTTATTACCCAGCATATCCCGGGGGCGTTCAGCGGTCCGTTCGCCAAACGTATGGATAGTGTTTCGCCGATGACGGTGTGCGAGGCGCAACACGGTCAGCAGATCCTGCCGGGCCATGTCTACATCGCCCCCGGCAATCAGCATCTGCTGGTGCGGCGGGACGGCGCGCGCTATGTTTGCCAATTAAGTGACGGAGCGCCGGTTAACCGCCACCGCCCGGCGGTGGATGTGTTGTTCCGCTCCGTAGCGCAGAACGTCGGGACGAATGCAGTCGGCGTGATTCTCACCGGGATGGGTGATGACGGCGCGCGCGGGATGAAGGAAATGCACGACGCCGGCGCCCACACCCTGGTCCAGGACGAAGCCACCAGTGTGGTGTGGGGCATGCCAGGCGAGGCCGTGAAACACGGCGGGGTGGATGAGGTGCTCCCCCTGCAACGGGTCGCGGGGCGGCTGACACAGTTGGCACATTAGACTGGCATGTAACCTGCATGATGCAGAGCGCGCCTGATACCTCGAATTAGGAACACCTAACTAGACTGATAAGAATGCCAAAATATGTCAAAATCACTGATCGGTAACCGTTTTTTCGCCCAACATACTTGGGCCATCGCGCTCGGCCTGGCGGCGCTGGGCGTGGAGATCTTTTATCCGTCGCTGATGACGGGCGTGGTAGGCCTGCTCGTGGTGTCTGCCGCTTGGGCGTTCAGCAGTGCCCATGTGGTGCGCCAAAAAGAGGCTCAGGAAGCCGTCCGTCAGGCCGAGGTGAGCAATACCGCCAACGCCTGCGAACTGACCCTCAGCGAAATTTCCGTGGAAGTGGATCAGCAGTTGGATCTGGCGCGCAACGAACTCGGACAAATCCACGCCTTGTTACGACAGGCGATCAGAAGTCTGACCGAGAGCTTCACCGGCGTGGAGTCCTCCGCCCGTGGCGAGACCGAGATCGTCAAGTCGCTGCTAGAAACTATCTCCGAGACGGCCTCCATTGACGGTCAACGCACCAATTTCAAGAGCTTCTCCGACGAGACCACCACCATCCTCAACTTCATGGTTACGAGCATCCTGGATGTCAGCAAAGGCAGTATGGAGCTCGTCCACAGCCTCGACGATATGCTGACACAGACCAGCGCGGTCGGCGCCATGCTGAATGATATTAAAGAGATTACCGACCAGACCAACCTGCTGGCGCTGAACGCCGCCATCGAGGCCGCGCGCGCCGGCGATGCGGGCAGGGGCTTTGCGGTGGTGGCCGACGAGGTGCGTAAGCTTTCCAGAAAGACTAGCCAGTTCAGCGAACAGATCCGCAAACAGATGACCGACACTCAAAAATCCATGAGTGAGGCCAGTGCGATCGCCCAGGCGATGGCGACCAAGGACATGAATATCGCCTTGAACTCCAAGAAAAAAGTGGACGATATGATGGTTGAAGTGGCCGTGATGAATCGGACGATGTCCGCAAAACTGGCCCAGGTAGAAGGTATCACCGAGGACATCGGAGTCCAGGTGAGCAAGGCGGTGACCAATCTGCAATTCGAGGATATGGTCACGCAAGTCATCGCGCACATCAACCAGCGGATAGACTCCCTGGGCATGCTCGTCAAGGTGCTGGACAGCGGCGTGCGCAGCAAGCAAACGGGCTGCGCGGATGACATCGCCTGCGACTGGCTACCTCATTTGCAGCAACTGCTGGCGGAGGCGCGCACGGCGTTTGAACAGTCGGAGAAAAAGGCCGTTTCCCAGAAAAATCTCGCGGTAGGAGATGTTGAACTGTTTTGATGCAGGGCCATTAGTTAAAGTCTACTTAAGTTGAAGGATGGAGAATGTTATGACCGGTCAAGTCGTGGTATCGTCACAGGGCAGTATGGTAACAATCAGTGTGCACGGGCGGTTCGATTTTAATGTGCATAAGGAATTTCGTGATGCCTACGAAACCGCCTTGAAAAACGACCAACTCGAGAATTTTGTAATAGATTTTCAGCCTACGGAGTATATAGACAGCTCGGCATTGGGCATGTTGCTCATATTGCGTGAGCGAATCGGCAGCAAGGCGCGCATCAAACTGACGCGTTGTAACAAGGAGATACGCAGCACGCTAGACATCTCGAATTTTAACAAACTGTTTGATATTCAGTAAGTCGGATCAAGCGTGGCGGATCCGACGACTAAGTGCTCCGCAGCGTTTGTGCCGGCCGCGCAACGGTCACGCAGAACAACAATAACATGAAGATACTCATCGTCGAGGATGATCGGACGAGTCAGGTGACGTTGTCCGCCATCGTCAGAAAGATCGGCCATACCTTCATCGTCGCGGATAACGGCCAAAGAGCCCTGGAACTATTCACCAGGGAGCAGCCCACCCTGGTCTTGATGGATGTGCTGATGCCGGTCATGGACGGCCATGAGTGTGCGCGCCGAATCAAGCAACTCTGCGGCACCCGCTTTGTGCCCATTATATTTTTAACCGGCATGACGGATGACGCCGATCTGGCGAAGTGCATCGAGAGTGGGGGCGACGATTTTCTCAGCAAGCCTTATAACTATGTCCTGATCAAGGCCAAGATCGAGGCGATGGGGCGCATTTACACCGTGAACGAGACCGTCGCGCAACAAAAGGCCGAGCTGGAGAGGCAGCAGTTACTGATTGAACAGGAGATCAGTCTGGCGCGACATGTCTTCAACGCCATCACCGTCGCCAGCGCGAAAGATATTCCTTCGTTGCGCTATTGGACTTCGGCAGTAGGCAGCTTCAGCGGAGATCTGCTGGTTTATGAGCGCAGCCCCGCCGGACAACTGCACATTTTGTTCGGCGACTTTACCGGTCACGGCCTCGCCTCCGCCATCGGCGCCATTCCCGCCTCGGACGTATTCTTTGCGATGACCAAAAAGGGTTTTTCCATCACAGAGATCGCGGTGGAGATCAACAAGAAGCTCAATCACTTTCTACCGACGGGATTATTTTGCGCCGCCGGTCTTATCAGCGTGGACACTCTGCGGCAGCGCATAGAGGTGTGGAACGGCGGTTTACCGCCAGTGATAGCCATTGCGGCGGACGGCAGCATTGTAAAGCAAATCGCTTCCACCAAGCTGCCCCTCGGGGTGCTGAAAAATAGCGACTTTGACAGTCATACAGAAATCATACCGCTGACCGATGTGTATGGCCTCATCGCCTATAGCGACGGCCTGATCGAGGCCCAGAACTCGGAAGGCCGGATGCTGAGCCAAGAGGGCCTGGAGCAGGTCATCCACAGTGCAGCTGCAGCACCGGCTGTTTTCAACTCGATATGCGACTATGTCACAGACTTTATCGGGGAGGAGCCCCCGGCGGATGATATTTCTCTTTTGGAAATCCGCTGTGATGAGATGCCGGCCGAGACCATAGAAACGCTCCGGCAGAACTTCACCCAAGCCGTGGCGACACATTGGTCCATCGAGGTCAATGTGGGCGGCGACACGCTGCAAAAAACCGATCCGCTCCCCATCTTGATGAACTGGCTCATGGCCGTTAAGCTGCCAGAGGGTCAGCGCACCTATTTATATACCGTGTTGACCGAGCTTATCAATAATGCGATTGAACACGGGTTGTTGGGTCTCGACTCCTCCATCAAGGCAACACCGGCCGGATTTGAAGAATACTACCTGCAGCGCAACCAAGGAATTCAACGGCTGTCGGGCGGCTACGTGGTCATGCGTCTCGAGCAAGTCCCCGTCCCGGGGGGCAGGATGATCAAGGTGATGGTCAAGGACTCCGGCACCGGTTTCGATTTTCATACAGTCTGCTCCAGCCTGGCGGGCAACGAGAAATTTTCCGGGCGGGGCATTGCGCTGGCGCGCTCCCTTTGTTCCAGTTTGCAGTATAAAGACGCCGGCAATATCGTCGAAGCGGAATACAGTGTCTAGAAAACCCTAACGATAACAACATTCCACACATGCAACGTCTTCTGTTTTATCCACCCCATGCGGGAGTAAGCCATGTCCATCGTCGCCGATCACAACGAGCTATCACAGGATAATAAACAAGATTCAGAAGTCCAGTTCCAAGCCGCCGATCTGATTGTTGGTTATCTGGAACAGATTGGCGTGGAATATGTTTTTGGTGTGCCCGGGGGAGCCATAGAACCTTTATATAACGCCATGGCCCGCAGTCAGCGACGCGGTGGCTTGCGCCCCATTGTGGCGCGCCACGAGAGTGGCGCCGCCTTCATGGCCGACGGCTATACCCGTGAAACCGGAAAGCTTGGGGTGTGTTGCGCGATTCCTGGGCCAGGCGCAACGAACTTGATTACAGGTGTCGCTTCCGCCTATGTGGATAATATCCCGATGCTGGCGATCACCGCGCAAACCTCACTGCATACCTTTGGGAGAGGCGCAGCGCAGGATTCCTCCTGCTCTGGGGTAAATACCCTGGGTATGTTCGAACACTGCACGCGATACAACACCTTGGTCTCGCATATCGAGCAGTTGGAAGTAAAATTGATCGCGGCCATCACAACCGCCCTACAAGCGCCGCGCGGACCTGCTCATCTCAGCATACCTCTGGATATCCTACGTGGTCCGATGCCATACAAGGACACACTCTTCCCGTTGGACAAGCTGTTACATCAACTCTCGCTGCCTACCGAGGAGGCTGTTGATGCACTCTACCAGAGCATTAGTAATGCGCATAATATCGTCTTGCTTATCGGTAGCGGCTGTGGCGAGGCGATAGGCTTAATTCTTGCATTTGCCCGTCTTATCAATGCATCCATATTGACCACTGCGCCCGGCAAAGGGTTGGTGAGCTCGTATCACCCTCAATTTAAGGGCGTGTTTGGTTTTGCAGGTCATCAGAGTGCCTACGATCTATTAACTCACCCATCGGTTGATTTGGTCTTAGCAATTGGGACTGGCCTTGGTGAACTAGAAAGTAGCTGTTGGGACGAAAAGGCGGTATTAAACGAAAGATTAATACACATTGATAGCATCGTAGAGCACCTCGTCCGATCGCCGATGGCCCGGATGCATGTATGTGGAAGAATATTCACCCTCTTCGAACAGCTTCTGAAACGCTGTCACAACACCCAGCGAGTTAATACCTCTACTGTACCGCAAGAGGAAATCAAACATGATAAGCCAACCTATATTGAGCGGAGGCGGGCGCCGAGTTTGGAGGAGCAGAGCACTATTGTTGAGTTTATGCCTCAACATCTAAGTTTGGAGGATAAGAAAAAATATCTGGATGATTCAACTCCCATAAAACCGCAACGGCTCATGCGTGAGCTATCAAGAAGATTTCCAGTAAATACCCGTTATTTTGCTGATTCAGGCAATAGCTTTGCGTGGGCCATCCACTTTTTAGACGTATTAGACCGGCGTGTCGCTGGCGCGCGTCCTGCGACCTGTGGGATGGTGCGATTTGCTTTAGGTGCTGGTGCAATGACCTGGGCAATTGGCGCGGCGGTTGGTACCGCGATTGGTCGTCGAGGCGTGCCAGTTGTTTGTATCACGGGTGATGGTAGTTTTCTCATGAGCGGTCAGGAAATTACAGTGGCGGTCTCTGAACAATTGCCAGTGATCTTTGTTGTTCTGAATGACAGTGCGTTGGGGATGGTTAAACACGGTCAACGCTTGGCGGGTGCAGAGCAAGTGGGTTTTAAACTACCAGTCGTGGATTTTTGTATGTTGGGGCGTGCGTTAGGCGCCGAAGCTCATGTTATCTACTCGCCCAAGGATTTTGAGAAGCTGGATATTAAAGCGCTATGTAATCGAAATGGGCCAACGCTGCTGGAGGTTTATGTTGATCCAGAAGAGGTCCCGCCCATGGGAATGCGTATCAAAGGTCTCAACGCGGCGATAAACTGATTAAGCGTCCATTCAGCCATGTGTAATTAAGATGTCGGTTCCCACTATCCGTAGCAAAATTTGGTCTGAGCAGGCAGAGGCCGACAACCCTTTTGCCGCCGCAGGTTGTCTTTGTCATGGTTATGATGTCTATGGCGACATCTTGGGCAAGGCAAGCTGGATTGAGTATCTCTATTTGCTGTTCCGCGGCGAGCGGCCCACGTCCAAACAGGCCAAGCTGCTGGAAGGTTTGGCGATAGCTGTGGCCAATCAAGGGCCGCGCGATCATAGCGTTAATGCTGCCATGAACGGCGGTGTCAGTGGCTCCACCTATGCGTCTTGCCTGATGGCTGCTCTCGCTGTTGGTGCGGGCCAATTAGGCGGTGCGCATGAGGTCTACATCGCCATGGAGTACTGGAACCGCTGTGGCCAAAATTTAGAGTTGTGGAAAAAAGAGCTGCTCAGTTCAGAAATCCCGGAACGAGCCGATATCTGGTTGCCGATGGAACATCCGCCCGGGTTCGATCCGCATGGCGCGAGTTGCGCAACGCCGGTGAAGCAGACGTTGAATTACCTAAGCGCCGCTAGCGAAGGCCAGGCACTGCCTTGGCTAGTACAGCATCGGGAAGAATTGGAGAGAGTGGTAGATTGTCCCTTGACTATGACCGGTGTGGCCGCTGCCGCGCTCACCGACCTCGGCTTTACCCCGCCGCAGGGTGAAATGCTGTATCTCCTATTACGTCTGCCAGGCGCAGCCGTGCACGCCCTGGAACAAGAAGAATTGGGTTGGCGGCGATTTCCGGTGTTTAGTTATACATTGGAGTTGCAAGATGACCCCGGCCCGAAAAGTGCTGAGATTAATACGTTATGAAAGGACCACGTTTACTTTTGCAAACAGAAGGCCGATTGACTACTCGCATGGGTGCCGCTTTCCCTGGAGAAAGGGTGGTTTTTCGCGGCCAGGACTTACATATTGATCTGGCCGACATGGATTGGATGGCGTTGTATCTGTATAGCATCACCGGCAGGAGATTCAATGAGGCAGAACTCACGGCGCTCAATGCCCTATGGAAGATGACAAGTTATCCTGAGCCAAGACTCTGGAACAACCGGGTATGTGCGCTGGCGGGGACGGCTCGCAGCACGGGCGTGCTTGCTATTACGGCGGGCATGGCCGTTTCAGAGGCGGGAATTTATGGCCGACGTGCGAGCATCCGCGCCATTGATTTTTTGGTAAGGACAAAAAAAGAAATTGATCGAGGTGCTGGCCTTCTGGAGTGCATAAAAAAGGAGCTAGAACAATACCGTAATATTTATGGTTACGGCAGGCCGCTTACCCGTGGTGATGAAAGAATTCCGCATTTATTGAAGTTGATAAAAGCGCTTGGCTTTGATAAGGGTGCCTATGTTCATCTGGCATTCGAAGTGGAAAGGTTGCTGCTGGAAGGAAGGTGGAGACTATATATGAATTTTTCTGCTCTGGCTTCCGCGATTGCAGCAGATATGGGGCTCAGTCCACGAGAGTATTATCTATTTATGATCCCTTGTTTTGCGGCGGGTATGCTGCCTTGTTTCGTAGAGGCGAGTGAAAAGCCAGAGGGAACTTTTCTCCCATTGGCATGTGAGCGGATTGATTACGAAGGGGTGGCGCGGCGTAGCTGGACATAACTTCCAGACTGTGCCCCATGTATTAGAATTGGCGTGTGAGTGTGTGATATGAGTTATTTCTTACGTCTTTTAAGTAGCTTGATGCTTCTAACGGTGGCAAGTGCCGTGTGGGCTGAGTCTCTAAGTGATGAGGCAGTGCTTGAGAGCGTCTACGGCGACGCAGAGTTTATCAGCATCGCTACCGGTAATCGCCAACCCTTGGCGCGAGCCCCGGCGACGGCTACCGTGGTTACCGCCGAGGATATCCAGGCAATGGGCGCCACCGATGTGGATCAGGCCTTGGAGGCCGTTCCGGGTTTGCATGTGTCGGTCGCATCGAATCGTTATAATTCCATTTATACCATACGCGGGATCTTTTCGGGCCTTAACCCTCAAGTATTGGTGCTGATCAACGGAATTCCCATCACTAATATATATCAGGGGAACCGGAGTCAGATTTGGGGCGGTATGCCGGTTGCCGATATCGCACGTATCGAGGTGATACGCGGGCCAGGCTCGGCCTTATTCGGCGCCGACGCCTTTGCCGGGACGATCAATATCATCACCAAAACGGCCCAGGATATCCAGGGCACTCAAGCGGGTGTGAGGGCGGGCTCTTTCAATACCAAGGATGCCTGGTTATTGCATGGAGGTAAATGGGCTGGACTGGATATCGCGTTCTCGCTGGAGTTGCACTCCACTGATGGGCAAAAGGAGATCGTGGACGCTGACGCCCAAACACGGCTCGATACCCTGTTCGGGACTCATGCCTCGCTTGCGCCTGGTCCGGTTAATACCCAACGTGACACGCTCGATACACGGTTGGACCTGGCGCAGGGCGATTGGCGGCTGCGCCTAGGCTATCAGGGCCGACGTGATGTAGGGAGTGGCGGCGGCATCAGCCAGGCACTGGATCCTAACGGGCGTGGCGACAGCGACCGCTACAACGCAGACCTGACTTATCATAATCCCATGTTTACGAAAGATTGGGATGTCACCGCGCAATTAAGCTATTTCAATGTTACGCAATTGACCGACCTGGTCATTTTCCCGCCCGGGGCGTTCAAGGGCGCCTTCCCCGACGGCGTAATCGGCAACCCCGATGTTTATGAACGGCATTCGCGCCTGGGGATATCAGCCCTCTATGCAGGTTTCACAGGACATCAAATACGCTTGGGCATGGGTTTCAACCGGGCGAATTTGTATAAGGTGAGGGAGGTCAAAAACTTTAGCCAGGCCTCTGGCCCGTTACCGGTTCCCTTGGGCGGCCTGGTGGATGTCACCGATAGCGCGCCTTTTATACGTCCGCACAGCCGCAATGTGCTGTATGCCTTGCTCCAGGACGAATGGAGTTTTATCAGAGATTGGTCATTAACGGCCGGGGTGCGTTGGGATCACTACTCAGATTTCGGCGACACCGTAAACCCGCGGTTGGCCTTGGTGTGGCTGACCCGTTATGACCTGACAACTAAATTCCTTTACGGCCGTGCCTTTCGCGCACCCTCGTTTGCTGAGCAATTTGCTATTAATAACCCCGTGGGTTTGGGCAACCCTGATCTTAAACCAGAGACTATCAACACTTTGGAGCTATTGTTTGACTACCGTCCGACCAATGACCTACGTACCAACCTTAGTTTCTTCCGGTATAAAACGGCTGACACTATCCGCCTTGTCCCAGATGCTGCACCCGCCACCACCTCCACGGTCAGGAACACTGGCAGTCAGGCCGGATATGGCTTTGAATGGGAATGGGATTGGCGGCTGAATCGGGAGCTAAAGCTGCACGGCAATTATGCTTATCAGCACTCCACCGATGATTCCACAAATCACGATGCCGGCAATGCACCACACCACCATGTGTATGCGCGTGCCGATTGGAAATTTATGCCGGAGTGGAGTTTGACGCCGCAGCTTAACTGGGTCGCTGGCCGCGAGCGTGTGGTGGGCGATGCCCGTCCGCAGATTGACGATTATGCTACGGTGGATCTGACCCTGCGTCGCAAGCAGAAGAACGATCCTTGGGACATGGCTGCGTCGTTGCGTAATCTGTTTGACGCCGACGCGCGTGAACTGAGTCTCGCTCCGGGAGGGATAATTAATGATCTGCCTTTGGCGGGGCGTAATTTCTATCTGGAGTTGAGCTACGACTTGCAGTAGGGGGTACGTTCCACGCACCAGTATCGTTGGTGCGCACAGCGCACCCTACCCTGGCGTCACTGTGCCATTACACCGCCGTCCACCGTCAGTATAGCTCCAGTAGTCCACGCGGACTCATCCGACGCCAAATACAACGCAGCATAAGCAATTTCCTCTGGTTTGCCCATGCGCCCTATGGGATGCGTCGCGGCAAATGCCTGACGTGCATCAGGTGTATTTACTCTTTGCGCCGCACCTGGTGTATCAACACCAGCGGGGCAGATGCAATTGCAGCGAATATTATATTTTGCATACTCGATGGCCACGGTCTTGGTGAGCATCACCACGCCGGCCTTGGTAGTGGCATAGGCATGATTGGCGGCCCAGGGAATGGCCTTAAGACCTGAAACGGAAGCTATATTCACAATCGCTCCGCCGCCCTGCTGCAACATCTGTGGGATCACGGCGCGCAGGTATCGAAACGGACCCTTCAAAAAAATATCGTGAGTCTTATCCCATATTTCATCGCTGAGTTCATGCAGCGGGCCGACATGAAAAAAATTCCCTGCGTTATTGATGAGTATATCAATATGCCCGAACCGGTCGAGGGTGGACTGTACAACACGCTGCACATCCGCCGTTACAGTGACATCGCCAGGCACAGCAAGCGCCTCGCTCCCTGCGCGTGATATCGTCGCTACCACCTCGGCAAGCGGCTCACTGCGGCGGCCTGTAATAGAGACATTTGCGCCTTCTTGTGCGAACAGTATGGCGATGGCCTTGCCTATGCCTGTGCCACCGCCGGTGATAAGGGCGACTTTGTCTTTGAGTCTCATGGATATACGCAACTTATTAAGCTATCCCCTAAAGACTACGTAACTTCGCAATAAAGTCTTCGCGGGTTCTCGTGCCATGCGAATGATATAAACGTTTGCTCTGCGACATTACACGGATTTCACTTTGGCCCGACTGCTTGCCGATTTTGAAATAGGATAGCCCGCTGACCAGCATCAGACAAAGATCGAGTTGTTGCTGTGACAGGGAAAGCTGTTCCTGAAGCTGCACCAGCTTGACGGGCAAGGGTATCTGGTGGGTCACGGTAATGCCGATAGCGGAGGAATTGCAAGGATCCGTTTTGTCCAACCAATAAGCGCGGAAGCAAAACCTGCCCCAAGAATTTTGATGATGCCATACGGGTGGCAACGCGCTTGACCTGCCTTCAAACACGCCGATCAGGCTGTTACATAATTGCGCGAGCCTCGTAGGGGTGGCGAAATCTTGATGCTTAGAATTAACGGTGAGCGAGGATATTTTGGGATAACTGGCCAGAAACAGTAGTTTTCGACCACGCTCGGAAAGATGCACGAGGCGCCCACGTTTATCCATGATGATAAGTCCAGCCTCTTCGCCGTCTACCCATTCTGTCTGTAGACCTTTGGCAGTAGTTAAGCCATGGGTGATATAGGGCGTTATCCATTCTAGACGATCATGTTCCTGTTGAGTAAAAGGTGGATCGCGCTCTGCACGGCCAAGCACTACCACACCCACCGGCCGATCACGCTCATACAGGATCGAATATAAACAATGATAGGCATTGATGGGGCGAAAGATCAAATTATAATAATCATGTTTATAAAATTCTTTTAGGCCCATTTTTGTATAAGACTCAAGCGTAACTACGCCTCGATAGCGTCGTACAAACTCCGGGAAGGTGAGCATCACTTCCGATTCTCGCTTTTGATAAAACTCACTGAAATAGAGTGGCCCTATATCGACGTTAATAGGGTCCTCAAAGCACAGATTAGTCGCCTGACAATTTTCGTCTGCCCAGTGAAATAGATTGGAGTAAGAAGGCACCACGACATGTAATTCTTTAAGTAGAGCAGGCATAATCACCTCTCCACCCAAGCCCAAGCAGCACAATTGTTTGATGCGTTCTTCTGCTTTTTTGATGGGCACGGCTTGTTGGTTATTGTTGCCAGACCAAGACGGTCGTGATAATTCTAGCCTATTCACCGCTTACACGGCTGGAATAGTTTCTGTCTCCCGGAGCGGCAGGCGCACCGTAAAGCACGTCCCTTTGCCGGGTTCGCTGTGCACCTCGATGTCGCCGCCCATCAAGCGGCAAAAGCGTTGCGTTATGGTGAGCCCGAGCCCGGTGCCGCCGTACTTCCGGGTGGTGCTCATGTCTGCTTGCCGGAAGGCTTCAAAAATATGAGTCTGCTGCTCTTTGGGAATGCCGATGCCGGTATCCGCCACGCTGATGCACAAGCCCTGTTCGTCGCGCATCATGCGCACCTGGATGTCTCCGTTTTGGGTGAATTTGTTGGCATTGCTGAGCAGGTTAAGCACAATCTGACGCAGCTTGCCTGGGTCAACCAGCACTTTGCCGTCGAGATTTGTTATCTCTACCTTTAACCCGTTATTTTTGTTTTCAAATAAGGGCCGCAGCAGCTCGGAGACTCCGTTTATCAACTCTTGCAGATCCGTCGGCTCCAGCGCCAGCTCCATGCGTCCGGCCTCGATCTTGGTGAGGTCGAGGATGTTATTGATGAGTCCCAACAGATGCCGGCCGGCGGCATGGATGCGCCGCAGGTCGGTCACCTTTGCATCATCGCCTTGCTCTTCAAGCTCCTCGATCAGGATGTCGGTGTAGCCGATCACGGCACTCATCGGGGTGCGCAGTTCGTGGCTCACATTGGCGAGAAATTCCGATTTGTGACGGTTCGCCTCCAGCGCCTGGTCGCGCGCCAGCACCAGTTCCTGGGTGCGTTCGGCGACTTGTGACTCCAGTGTATCCCTTTGCTGGCGCAGGCTTCTGTCGCGTAGCTCCAATATCATCATCATATTATTGAAGGCATACGCCATGTTGCGCACCTCCAGCGGGCCGTCAATCTCCGCGCGTATTTTGTCTTCGCCCAGTTCCGCAGTTCCCATAGTGGCGGCAAGCGTGTTGAGCGGCCGGGTCACCTTGGCTATGATTAATCGCATCAGTACATACAACACCAGCGAAAACAGCAATGACGCACTGATGTTTTGTACAAACAGTTCACGTTGAGTATTTTGCAGCGATTGCTTACTCAGGGCGACTTGCACAAAACCCAGCAACTCGATCTTGCCGGCTGGGATGCTGAACGGCGAGTTATCCTCTGCGTCGGTTTGGGTGCCGGAGTACACCGGCGCCAGAAACTGCCAAAGCTCTGCGGTTTCATAAGCCAGCGCGGCGGATTTGTTATCCGCTCCTGACCCAGTCATGGGAGGCGGCCATCTGTCGCCGGCGCCCAGTTCGCTCAGCAAGCTGGTCTTGCCGTTCTCGGCACTGTACATAGCTGCATAGGCGACATCAGGAAAACCGAGTGTGGTGTTCAGGGCATTTTTGCCGTTTTCGGCGGAGCGGGTGAGCAGTGCGAGCACGCTCTGTTTGGCCAGGCTGTTGGTGACGTGCAGGCCCCGTCTGAGGTAATCATTCTGCATCCGCTGGCTGAAAAGCCAGGCGGTGGAGAGCGAGGTCCCGAAGGCAATGATGACAATGCCCA
>Ga0184616_10000087_pt1 | contig 16117 bp, 19 predicted proteins | sample PLM4_90_coex_FD_133145 | JGI IMG/M metagenome (GOLD analysis project Ga0184616, IMG submission 133145) | Groundwater sediment microbial communities from an aquifer in East River, Colorado, USA - PLM4_90_coex | ecosystem: Environmental > Terrestrial > Soil > Riparian zone | place: USA: East...
AGGGTTATGTATGAACCCTCACCGTTTCTTAAGTGGGTAGGCGGAAAAGGCCAGTTGTTAGCTAGATTGTTGGGCATATTTCCCACAAGTATGCACACTTTCTACGAGCCCTTCATTGGTGGGGGTGCCGTGTTTTTTGCCTTGGCCAAGAGAGCCGCTTTTCAACGGGCTGTCATCAATGACATCAACCAAGAGCTCATGGACGCCTATCGGATCGTCCGGGACTTCCCCGAAGACCTGATCTCACAGCTCAAGAAACTGAAGTACGATCCCGATGTGTTTGATCAGTTGAGACGAGTAGACGTCTCACGCTACTCTCCGGTGCGACGGGCAGCACGAACCATTTACCTCAACAAAACATGCTTTAATGGCCTATATAGAGTAAATAAGAGTGGCCAGTTCAACGTCTCTTTCGGCAAGTTTAGCAACCCAAGCATCTACAATGAAGGCATCATTCGTAGCGATGCCAGAGCTCTCGAGATGTTCGTGTGGTTGCAGTCCATTGACTTCGAGGAGTCCTGCAGCACTGCGGTTCCTGGGGATCTGGTCTTTTTGGACCCGCCGTATGTACCCCTCAACGACACCAGCTACTTCACGTCATACACGAAGTCAGGGTTCGGGATCAAAGAACAAGAGCGCCTAGCGACAATGTTTCGAACTCTTTCCACCAATAATGTGCAAGTTGTTGCGTCGAACTCGAATTCCCCCATCGTCCGAGAACTCTACAAAGGGTTCCATTTCACTGAGGTTCAAGCCAAAAGGAGTGTGAACTCCAAAGGGGATAAGCGGGGCCCCATCACCGAACTCATCATTACCAATTACGAGGTTCCAAGTGCCGACCTACGAGTACAAGTGTGAAGCCTGCGAACACAGTTGGGAACAGGATCAGCGGATCACCGAGGATCCTATCAAGGTCTGCCCCAGTTGTGGTGAAGTCTCGGCCAAGCGGCTCATAAGTAGGACAGCCTTCATTCTCATGGGTGGCGGTTGGTCAGGCGAAGGTTACTCCTCCGGAGGGTCTTCCAGCTCGTTGTAGACGCCACTAGAGCCCTCTTCGACGCACCCGCCTAGTAGGGACGGGTAAAGCCCAGCATGCACCTCACGATGGTGATTTGAGCAAACCAGGATGGTCTTGTCTAGCTCCAGCCTTACCTGATCCCAACGCATCTTGGACGAAATCTCGAAGTCCTTTGAACCCGGGTCCAAGTGATGAAACTCCAAGGCCTGTAGACACCGGTCATAGCCGCAGAGACAGCAGCTACCTCCCTTGTAGGCCACAGCCCGTTCCTTGAGCTCTAAGCGACGCTGGGTAGCGTCAAACCGTCTTGCCCAGCGTTCATCTAGGTCGACGGCCGACTTCATTTCTTGTGCTTCAAGGCTTCCAAGGTTTCCGGGTCGACATAGGACTCCAAAGAGTCACCACGCTTCCAGTCACTCGGTACATAGGCTTCTACGGTTTGGACTCCAGCATTGAGCCCTTGACTCAAAAGGATCTTCACCGCCGCACGAGCAGGCTCTCTCTTGGAGAAAATATCGGACAATGGTTTGCCTGTCCGAATATCGACGGCCTGGTAGCCCAGAGTGATTTTCTTGCTCCTTGAAGCTTGCTCGAACCTTCGAGCTACTATTTGGGCTGAAGTGGCTAGAACAGATCGAAAGGACTCAAGTTGATCTCGGTCAAGATCACCCTCAGTCACGTAGCCTTCGAAGACCTCGGCAAAAGCTTCTTCAATATTGGATCCCGCATAGGCACCAAAGGGTGTGACTGGCTTTAGGCCGCCTTCATCAGTGGTCGGACCCTGTGGGAAGTCGCGGGATTTGTCTGTCTTCTTGGTTTGGACCAGAGAGTTGAAACGCGCTCTTTGGGCAGGCTTCATGAACTTGAACCAATAACGGTGTCCGAGTTCATGAATGACAGTCCCCGTAACCCCGCCGTTTGCCGGCTGTTGCACATAGACCTTGTCTGATGTGTGACTATACTCACCCGCATTGGCCGTATTGTCATAGCCCCATTGTTTGCCGAGCTCGATCTCTTCGGGGGTCTTCTGATGAGCCTTTTTCTCGACGAAAATCACACCATACCACAGCTTACCAAAGCCCTTGTTTGCCAGTAACTGTTGTGCTCTGTTGAGATGCTTGACATACCCTCGAACATCGATCTGGTCGATATTATCGTCGATCATAACAACTTTGAGGCCACTCAAGTCGAACACCTTCTCAATAGTCAGGTGTCTATCGTCGATCTGACCACCCGCACTTTCGTAGTCGGCTCGGGCTTTGGCGTCAGCATAAAGATGCTTCATCAGCTCATCAAAGATCCGAGTGAGGGACCCAAACATTTTCTCTGGGTACCACCGCCACTGATCTAGGGCTTCCATGGTTTTGAGCCACTCATCCCGAAAAGGCTTGTAGGTTGGGTACTTGAGGGTGAAACGTTCGTCCCCTAACCTACGAACATTATCGCCAGTTTCCTTCTCGATCTTGATTACGAAATCGTCCCGAACACTAGATGCCAGGTGAAACTCAGTGCTAGCCAGCACATACTCATCGGAAAGCTGACTGAGCTTTGCCTGTGTTTTAGCCAGTAGAGTCTCAAAGCGCTGTCTGCCAGCAGATCCTTCGAAGATGATGTCCAGGCCGTGTTTTTGATAAAGGACCTGTTCTCGCAAGTTCTTGAGGAACTCCTGAAGAATAGTGAATTTGTCCTTAGGTTCATGGGGTGAAGCGAGGACGGCCTTCCACCCTTTCTTGACTCTTGAGAGCCAATTCCTGGTCAAAGTGCTCGATAGCTTGTAGCGTTGAACTACTTTACGAGTGTCCATTGAGGTACTCTCTGAAACGCTCGGCGACAGCAGCCTTCATTCTCCCAAGGACTTTTCCATCCTTGAGGAAGGTGGCCTCTAGCCCTGGGACGAGGTACTGGTTTTTCAAAGTAGCCGCTTCGTGACCCACGGCCTCAGCCGTGATCTCGAGGGCTTTTTCGAATTCCTTCTTGAGCTGAGCCTCTCGTTCATCGTGATCCTCTGGAAGGGCACCACCTTTGGATCGAACGGCCCTGAGAGCGCTTTGCATCTCACGATTTGCGTGAAAACCCCTCAAGTCTTTCGCTGTCACGTTGAACTTCTTGAGGTACGAGTTCACCTTGCTGGCGTCAATTTTGCCAACCCCGTGGGAAAAGATCGAATCGCCGTCGCAACCCTCATAAGCATTCTTCAGGGCGGCCAAGATGCGACCATCCGTGACGGTCTTCTTCTGCTTGACGCCAGACTTACCGACGTACTGGATGGTGGCTTTGCCCTTACCAAAGCTGATATGGTCCCGTTGCCAACCAGTGACGCCGTAGTGGCCTCTTTCTTCCGCCGACCCGTCGTTGCCTACTCGTTCGTAAGTATGGTCTATGAGGGCTACAGCGAGCGCCGTAAGGGCCGTATCTGGGTCGTCCGAAGCCAAGTCCTTGCGAACCTGGCTTCGGAGGCTTTTGATGCTACCCCTAAGCTTCTCCAGACGGCCAGCTTTCTCCGAATTACGAAGGGCTACCTGTCTAGGGCTGTAGACGTAAACGGTATTGCCAGACTCAAGCCTCTTTTTGGACTTGAACCTAGCAGCTACGCGGTGAGCAAAAGGGTCCATCCCCTAAGTGATTGCAAAAACGGACTATTAGACCTTTCGATGGTGTATGGATCTAGACATGAAGACCACCCCGCTAGCTGTGATCGTAAGAAACAGGCCGTCAGGTAAGTTGGTAGAATATCGAGGATTTGTCGCGGCGGTCCGGGATCCAGGATATCTCGAACAGCTGGTCAGTAATCCAAGCAACGAGGTCCTAGTTATCGTGGATTCCTTCCAGTTCCCTACCAGAACGACGGCTCGACGTCAGGGTCCCACAAGAAGTCAGAGGTTGTACGACAAGCCTCGAAGTCCTGTGGCGGCCCTGGGAACGTGATCTCGAGGCCTAGGGAACAGGCTTCGACGACCAGCCTGTTCCCTAGGGATTTAAAGGGTTTGATCTGTTGAACTGGGCGGCGTGATCGTCTGAAAGGTCCTATTGAGGACCAGATTTTGGTACAGATCCCTGGATTTGATGATTCCCGAAGCCACGCCCTTATCGAATCCAGGCTCAGAAATGATCGTTTCCCATACGCTTTCAACGGACTCGTAGCGTTCAAGGATTGTTTCGATCAGCGAATACGGGTTGGGATCGCCGACATTCAATGGCCAGGCAAACCCGGCGGCTCTGGTATGCCCGCTGCCTCCATGAGCCAAGGCCAAAGCTCGGCAATTGAAACCCGTATGAGATCGGGTAGAGAAAATCATCTTGGGCTCGCCGGCATCAACGTAGAAAGCCGTCCCAATGACCAGGTCGATGTCCTCGACCAGCTCGGCGGCGTCACTTGAGGGCTTGGTGCCCTCGAAGAACATGACACGAAGCCCCTTACTCGTCGTGAAGGTATGCGACCCCTTAATGCACTTCTTGACGTGCTTTAGATTACGCTGAAAAAGTATAGGGCCCGTCGACAGCAACTCGGATTGCCAGAGATTGTAGGGAGTGACTTCGATCTTATCCCACGGCCAGAAGTGCAGGGCTTCCTTCTGCTCACAAGCAATCAGCCACAAAGAGTTCTTCGTCTGCCAGGTATCGTACACCCCAGCTTGCACCGCCAAAGTTCGAACAACTTCTAGGTGATGCAAAGATGACACTGGATCTCTGTCCTTGAGCACTTCTTTGGACATGGGCAACCATACGTTGTCGTAAGCTAGTAAAGCCCCACTTTTCCCAGGATCCGTAGCTTCACTAGCAAAGGCACCCAAACCTTGCTCGATGAACATCTTCGTTACGGACTCCGCAGGACCACCATGGTGGTCTAAAACGACGGCCCCAACGTCGAGGAATTCCTTAACACGAGAGATGTGTGGGGAAAAGTCACCGAAGATCATCCCCTCAACAGCAGGAAGCTTCAGTTGTTCTTCGGTGCCGTATTGAATGAAACGCACGTCGGCATTTGGCAACACATCCTTGAGGATCATTGCACTGGCTACCCCGTCAGCACAGTTGTCGTGTGCAATTATGTGTTTGATAGCGCGTAGTCGTTCTAGTGGGATCATAAAGACCAGATACACTAGTGACTACACAAATGCATAAGGGTTCCCCACAGTATTTCTCTGTGAGGAACCCTATGTGCGAGAATCGGCTGATTAGGCTGTTTGCAAACGAATTGGGGCCACTTCGGTTAGGATGGCGTGGGCTTTCTGCAACTTGAGGCTGACGTCCAGCATATCGTCCAAGGTTGGAACGATCACAATGTTGTCAGCCGCTACTTTAGCCAAGTGGCCAAGAACCAAGGCCCGAGCTCGTTTCGAAGCTTTGGCCATCACCGGGTCCTTATCTTGGAGTTCTTGCGTGACCTGGGGGTGAATCAGAACCACGAAGGACCGGTAGAAGTTCTGCTTAATGGCCCGTAGAGGGCCGAATCCCATCTCGGACAAAGATCCCATACCATAGGATTGGTCCAGAACTGGAAACAGGACTATGGGATCGTTGGCGAGGTGGTGAGCCTCGATTGGAACAAAAGCCTCGTTCCAATCGTCGATCATCGGGTTGAAGTACGGAATGCCCTCCGCCTTGTAACGAGCCATGAAAGGGTCGCGCCATCGAACGTTGTCACAGGTCCCAAAGAGACCAATCACGTTCTTAGTGTCGGGTTGAATAACCAGTGTCATGTAGGCCTTTCTGTTTTGTGGCTCAAGGCCAAATCCAAAATCTTCGCCTTGAGCCGTTCTATTTCGCCAGGTGTTGTATATACACCAAGTCGCCGCAAATGTCCTTCTACCATGCTAGACATCAGCGATGAGGCCGTATCGGGGTTCTGCATCAACGCATGACAAGGGTCGCAATACGTAAAGGAATTCAATTGCTTACCTACCGACAATTGCTCCTCTTCCGTTAGGACGGTCGTATGACCTGTATCGGGATCAATCTCAGATCCGCATAGGGCGCAAGAAGACTCAGCCATTGGAGGGCTCCTTCACTATAGCCCCAAAGGAATCTTCAAGGGCCAGCGTACCTTGATCAATACGTTCTCCCCAGAGAGTTGCTGACGCCAAAGGCAACCTGAAGAGCCGTGTTTTATGCTTCTGGAGGATGGTAGACTCCTCCTTCGAGAACAATTCAATCATAGGCGTCTTGGGGAGGAAACTGCCGTCGAACCTAACAGGACGGCAGTTGTCGGGTGAACCGACTGAATACGCCACGTGGCACGAGAATGGACGGGCTTCGTAGATAGCACACAGACCATCCTCAAGTAGAGGACAGGCCAAGTCACTCATGGCCCAGACCTCGGAGGATAAGCCCCAAGTCCGCTTGGATACGTCTATGAGCTTGGGTTTGAGGGTAAGCCACTTACCTTGCTTGACAATCGCTCGGTAGGTCAGGACTCCTTCAAGCAATGACAAGTAGACCGGGTGCTTGCAACAGTTGTGGCACCCGGGGCGACAAGAGATGGTGTCCGTACGGCTTTGAAGTTGCAGCTGGTAGTTTTGAGCTAAACTCAACCTCAAAGCCTTCGTTTCGGCAATAGAGGTTTCTGTCAGGACGGGTAGTCGTCTAGTCGTCTTCGTCATCAAAAGGGCTCGTGTCCATCAAACGATCCAACGTCGTCTTTGGTGCCGCAACCTTCTGAGGTTTTTGTGCTCGACGTTTTCGCGTCTTAGCCGATCCAAAGGACGGCAAGATGGCGATACGGCTTCGAACGTCACCCAATTGATGAATCCCCGAAAGGACCTCACCTTGGCGTAGGTGTAATCCTGGTGAGAAAAAGATAGAACCTCCAGCTCGTACAAAGTCCGACGGTACCCAATCAACCATGAACTCCAGCTCGGTCTCACCGCGCAAGATCTTCACTATAGGGCCACCCTTGGATAGCACAGGTACCGTTACAAACGGCCAATCCTGTCCAGGGTTGAACAGTACCCTTAGGTCCTCTAGAGCTTCAGCGTCATCTGGGGCCTCAACCTTTCCTTGAGCATTGGCCAACGTATATACACGGAGTCCCGGTACGAAAGCTATAACCTTCCACCGGGACTCTTGGTAGAGCACAACATCCCCGATATTCATAACGCTCAGTCTACGGGTGGAGACCCGTCAACGTTCGTTGTGAATCCTGTGCCTTTGATCAAGGTGTCTAAAGCCTCGTCAATGTCTTCTACGGGGTTGCTGGGTGGGTCACTAACCACGGGTGCTTCTGATACCTCGACGTCGTCAGAAACATCCGCTGGTTCATCGGTAGTGACCCTATCGGCTTTTCCCGACGACTTGCCTCCGTACTGCTTAGCCAATGCTGCGAATTGAGCCGGATTTCGGACCCGATACTTACCCGTCTCGACGCGTTCGAAGATCTTGCCCGGGCCGTTGTTGCTACTCAATATCACAGAGAAGTATTGCGCCAGATTGTTCTTCGAATCTGGTGCCCATCCGCGTGCCTTGACTAGAGGGATCAGGTCAGCCGTGCCCATGACCTTGGTGCCCATCACAATAGCGACAGCTTGTGGGAGAGTGGGCTTGGTACGAACCTTGGGCGTCTTGGCGGGCTTAGCGTCGTTGGCAGGTTTGGGCGTCTTGGCGGGCTTAGCAGCCTTAGCTGGTTTTGTAGCCTTCGTGGGCTTCGCCGGTTTGGGAGCCTTCGCCGGTTTGGGAGCCTTAGCCGGCTTGGTGGCCTTTGCTTCCTTGGCTGGTTTAGCCGGAGCAGTATTCGCTTCCTTGGCCGGCTTAGCCAGAGCAGGCTTCTGGGGCTTTGATGAATCAGGCAGGCTTGCAGCCACCTGCTGAACGATCGACGAAATGGGCTGAGGGTCGGGAAGACCATTGAGGAAATCCAACCAATTCCCGATCTTCGTAGCGGCTCCCGCCACGGACGCTACCAGAGCATCCCGAATCTGGGGGATAGAGAGAGTTACCTTTTTCGCAGGCATTTACATGTCCTTCTGGTTTGGGTCTGATTTAAGGCCCCTAAGGGCCGCCTGTATTAGTACACCATAACCTAAGACGGATCAACCCTCATCCTAACAAATTAAGGAGCCGTGCCTGTTTAGGGCTTAGGGTTTCAGATCTGAAACTATCGTAGTAGCATTGGCGTACCTGAAAGCACGTGGCCGTAACCCCAGGCCCCACCTTAAGACCTTCGCATGATTCGCAGACCGGTGTCCCAAAATTGTTGGAATATCGAGACTTTGCAGATTCGATCACGGAGGCCTTAGCCAGGGTCAAGATCTCTTTGGACAAGAACCAAGCCCTCTCGGGGTCACCCTTGCTAAAGGCCTCGGCCAAAGCTTCCTCCAAACGATCTATTTCTTCGGGACGGGGAACTCTCGGTCGAGATCCTTCTCGCTGATGATCCCGTAGCGTTTCAGAATCTCTTGGCTCGCTCCCCTGTTGCACGCTGCCTGGAACGATAGAAGGCGGCTGTCCTCGATCGCTTGCGCTCGCATTAGGGTAAGCTTCATCAAGCGGTCCCAATTCGGAGACGCCTTCACGGGTTGGTTCAATCGGGTTGTCACTCAAAGTACCTCTACTCGATCTTTAGCACATTCTCAATGTGGGCCTGAAGGTCGACAGGTAAATTCAGGTACGGGAGAATCTCAACGAACGTCTCTCGAAGAGCGGCCACCTGAATCGACAACTCTTCATTGTGCTGAACCATGGCCTCTAAGTCACCACGCAAAGACTCGAGGCTGGCAACCAAAGAAGGTACGCCCTCCAAAGACCCTTGAGCCTTCTGAATCTGTTGTACAACCGCCATGGCTTTGTCCAGATTGGACATGCCCTTGGTTTGGTTTCGTCGTAACTTTCGTGCAGTACTCATTGGTTGAACGGCGGTATCCCGCGAAAAACGGTATAAAGGGTTAGGGTTCCTTGGTTTTGCTCACGTTGAAGTGTATCTCCCTCATAATCTGTGGGGAGCATCGGAAGGGTGTCTGCCAGGTTCTGTAAGTACACGTTGCTGGTAACACGCTTGAGATCCGTACGAGCCAAAGGATCTCGCTGCAGCACGTCAATCAACTGCGCCTCCTCAATGGTGTCCAGTAGACAGATACCATTATTGCCATCGGCGTCGGCTCCTTCGACCCACACATTATTTTTGCGATCCAAATCGCAAAGCGTGGGAATGTGTGCCGTACTCGGTGTCGCACAAGGACCAATCAAGTTGGTACAGATGCACGGTGTTTGGTTGCAGCCACAAGTCATAAGGCTTTCATCCAATCGACTTGAAAAATCAGGATTTTATCGGGCTCTCCATCAAGAAGAACCTTAGCTCTGCAGTACAGGTTGTCCCCTCGGCGTCGCAAGTCATAGGACTTAATGGCGCCTCCAACATTGGGTCGCACCAAAGGACGAAGGGCTTCTTCTAGGACTCGTACAAAGTCTTCCAGATCCTTCGTAGGAACAGCTATGTTGATCTCACCATCAGTGAGATCAACCGAGTCTTCTTTTGGCGGCTCACCAACTAAATGTAGATGGGATACCATAGTGTGGCCTTTCACGGGAGGATAGGTAAGCGTGCTGTTGTACTTCGTTTACGGTCTGCAATCTGCCTATCACTCGTATAGCAGTACTCACAGGAGTAAGCGCAAGCTTCGTTGAGACTGAAAGGGTCGACGGCTTTTACGCAGCCACACTTTTCTATAGGGGGCAGTACTTGATCTTCGAACGAGAAGTCTTCGGGTGGAGCACAGACGCCCAAGGACAATCCAGGCGTGGCCTCAATCCCCTCAAGCAGCGAGAAGTCGTCATTGCATAGACGAACCGTCACCTGACGTTCGTGGGCCATAGCTCCCATTCGTTGAAGGAGTCGGACACGCTCGGTTGAAGGCCGTGTTTCTGGTAAGCGATCGTTCTCTTGAAGGAACGACACAAAGACCTGACGAATCCCCGCCTTCGCAGCATTTTCCAGAATGAATTCAAAGCGCTCCACGGCGTCCGGAACCAAAGGCACGGGCGAAAACCTCCACGTGACGTTGTCTACGCCCAGATAGCGAGCGGACAAACACAGGAGATCCGTACCTAAGGTTATGTTTGGAGCGCCCTGCTCAACCTCGGTCCAACCCGTTACCGTGACATGAACTTTGACTCGAAAGTCATCGAACAAATCGAGATTGGTCAACAAACTGCTAGGGTTTTTGGTCCAAAATATGAGACCCAAGGTGTCCTCAGGCTTCAACGACCACTTACCAGGAATCCCTGCCGGATCGAGAGCTTCCATCCAACCCTGCTTCAGCTGATGCCGAAGCCAGTTCCATTTGCCACCTAAGACGTCAGTCCATCTGGACAGCGAATAAGGCACGTTGGCAGCTCGACCACTTAGTTTTGACACGTAAGCTACTTACACCAAGGACTTAATCTTGATCACCCGCCGAACCTTGGGAACTAGAGCCTTTAAAGTGGTCCTGGCGTCCTTTACCCACTTCTCGAGTTCCTGGTTCCACTCTCTAAGTACTTGTATACTGTACGATATTTCTTCACGACGCGTCGTCGGATCAGGATTGAATTCGATGTTCGAGATGGCATAGTCGGGAGAAGCTTTGCGGGGAACCGTAACCGCCGTCAACGCCTGCCAAATGAGCTCAATCAGCGTTTGAGCTTTGTACCCAGCCTCAATGTCCTTGAGGATCTCCTTGGGATCATCTAGCTCACGTATCTTATCGTAAACATTCTCCAAATGAGGAACAAAACGCTTCTGCCAGACCCGACCATCAAGGGTTGCAGATTCAGCTCGGGCGGCCACTAGGATTCTATCAAAATCCCTCACCGGGATCTGCCCTAGAATGTCCATCATTGACTCTAGGGCCGGTTCCAGTTGGTCCACCTTTGCCAGTACGTAGGCTGTCTTCTCCGTGGCCTGCCCTGAAGCCTCCTCCAGAACAGACGCCATGTCCTCATCGCTGAAATCCTCGAGTTCCTTGAGGACACTCTGCAGGACAAGGATAGCTAGCACTTCTTCGGGACTGACCTTCTCGGGCTTTTCCCCCTCGGCGGCCGTGAAGATGTGGGCCAAGGCATGAGCCCCGTGTCCAATGTGCGAGATCTCCTGTGCCAGATGAATGTTCTCTAGAGCGCGTGCAGCAGCCTTCAGGGCAATCTTTTGAGCCATACCCTTGCCCAGGGCCGCAGCTCCAGCAAGCACGCCCGTAGATGTCAAAGCAGCGGCTGTAACCGCAATCCCCATGTGGAGTGCCACTGTTGTAACAGCCTTCTTCTGCTTGGGGGACATCTTCCCACCCTTGATGACCACCCCTATACCTTCGCCAGCCTCTTTGAATTCGTGAACCTCGTGCCTAACCGTCTCCACGATTCTCTTAGCGTAAACCTTGGGAGAATCCTTAACGGCCTTTGCCGCATTCACCATCGTTTGCTTTCGATGTTCTGAATCAGAAACGAACTTCTGTACTTCAGCCGAAGAGCTAGTCACGAAAGCTTTTGCCTTGTCGGAGAGCCCTTTGAAAAAGGCTTTGGCCCTATTGCCCGCCGACGGTTTCTCCTTGGGCTTCTTTTCCTTACCCTCAGGCTCTTCTTCTGCCGCCCCGCCTTCGTCCTCGTGCTTGATCACTGTGTGGTTCGAGGGATCTGCCTGAGGGTGTTCCTTCAAGTACTCCTTCCGAGCCTCTTCCGAAGGATGCTCCATGGCACCCTTATAGCGAGCAACGACTCTACGAGCTTGGGCAACAGTGGGGGTCATTCTGCTAAGAGTGCCCGATAAACGGATTAAGACTCGGGCTTCAAGGCTGTTTCACGTGTGATAAGGGCTTCCCCCTTACCTTCAACCAAGTCCTTGGTCACACGAATCTCAAGAATCCCCGGGTCACTGGGGGTATCGTAGGCGAAAGGCTTTAGTATTTTCGTGACAATACTCCTAAGAGCTCGCGCTCCCGTCGGACGAGTTGTGGCCTCCCGACCGATCGCCCGAAGGGCATCATCCTCGAAAGTCAGATTCACGCCATCCAACTTGAAAAGTGCTTGGAATTGCTTGATGAGGGCATCCTTAGGTTCAGTCAAAATGCGAACCATCTCATCCTCAGTCAAAGGTAAAGTCGTTGTGTGAATCGGAATACGCCCCAACAATTCTGGAATGAATCCAAACTCGAGGATGTCATCCTCACTGACGGCACTGTACACGTCAGCATCTGTCAGATCTTTCCGAGCCTCCGCACCAAAACCCATCTTCACACTCTTATTGACCCGGCGCTTGACGACATCATCTATGCCGGCAAAAGATCCTGCACAGATGAAGAGCACGTTGGTAGTATCCAGGCTGACGCAAGAGGTGTTCATCAAACCAGACCCTAAGGGTACTTGGACTTTGGAGCCCTCCAAGATTTTCAAGAGAGCTTGTTGAACCCCTTCTCCCGAAACATCCCTGAACCCTGTCACTCCTCGACCACTCTTCCTCGCTAGCTTGTCGAACTCATCAATGAAGATGATACCCCACTGAGCCCGGTCCACATCATTGTCGCAATCAGCCAAAAGCCCTTGAAGCAAGGATTCTACGTCATCTCCCACGTAACCTGCTGAAGTCAATTTAGTGGCATCGCCGACGTAGAAGGGTACACCCAGCATACGAGCAATTGAACGAGCTATCTGGGTCTTCCCTGTTCCGCTGGGCCCCATCAATAGGATGTTGCTCTTCTGGATCTCGACACCTAAGTCGATACCCTTCCTCAGGGCATCTCGGCGCTTGTAGTGCTCGTAGATGGCTATGGACATATCCACCTTGGCTGGCTCCTGAGATATAACGTAAGCATCCAATGAGACTTTGATTTCTCGAGGCTTTTGGAGGGGGGCTTCCTCTTTCTTACTTGCCGTCTTAGGGGCCCCCTGCAAGAGAACCTTAGCCGCGTCAAAACAGCGATCACACAGAAACTTCCCTGGCTTCTTAGCCGGGACTAGGACCTTAACCTCGTTTCTGGGGCGGTCACAAATTGTGCAAGAATCCATCTTAGGCGCCTATACACCACGAAAGCTTTTTTGAGACTCCACAAGTGATGTCACGCCAAGCCCAAAGAGTTGCGTCACGATTTGTCCACAAGCTCATATCAAGCGGCTGGCAGCCTTCCATACCTCAAGCCCTTTTGGCGGCTTTCTTCAAGGATCGCCAGGCCTATGTGCCAGACACTAAAAGTCTGGTGTCCTTGGACGAAGCCCGTGATTCTGTTGGGGTATTCATCCCAAAGATCCTCGAACTGCTGAAGAAGAGCCAAGGCGAACGCTACTACATCAATGCCAGTGAAAGCCAAGGGCGTATTTTTTATTTCATGGCACCGCGTCAAAGAATTGATGCCTTCAGCATGACCATAGCCATGCAGGGCCCCAAAGCGCATATTTCCTTCGGGTTCACACCGTACAAACTTGACAGAACCCCGGATTTCAAAAAGATGATCACCAAGCAAGTCCTAGCCGAACCCGAGACAGCTGGGTTGGCTATGATGCGTCTGGTTCGAACCGTAATCGCCGAACTCTAGGGGATGTCAGCATAAACGATGCAAGGCTTATCCCATAGGAGCCCTTCGCACTGGACCTTACCCGAAGGCTCGATAACGCAAATCCCTCCGAGTCCGAAGTCGTTGTGCTCTTCAAGGCCATAACGATTTGAGACAATGAACCAGGTTTCATTGTCTTTGGCGAAGTTAATCCAGGACACAGGTGGGAAGCCACCTTTACCAAAATTTGAAGAGAAGCAGACGAGGTCGGCGTCACCCTTCTCGTAAAAGTCCTCGAGGCCTGATCCCTTCGATCCCTTGTCTCGAACATCTCGACAGATAAGTAGCCCAACACGTTTGCCCATGAAGGTCACAATCGGTGGACTCGAAGATCCTTCGGTTGCCCAAAGGTAGTCATTTCCCCAAGAGTTGACCTTGTTATAGGACACCAGTGTGTTAGGCGTCATGAGCACTTGGCTGTTGTACAGCTGCGTGCGGTCAGTATTCACGGTCATCGTACCCCAAGCAATGGCCACTGCGTATTTGTCGACCAGTACTTGCATGGCCATCAATGATAGCGGTATGAAGTGCTTGTCGATCTCTTGAGGGAAAGTGTCGATGCATTCGGCATGAGGGATAGCATCGCTAAACCCCATGAAGCTGTAACCCGTTGTGGCCATCTCCGGAAGGACGATCAAGTTGGCGCCGCTTTGAGCGGCAGCCTCGGCCATCGCTACCATGGACCTAATGTTAGCCTCACGAGCCTTGAACTTAGGAGCAAATTGAATGGTTGCGACTTTCATGGTTCTACTCGAGGGCAGCCTATCAAAGGAACTGCCGTTCCCAGTGTTGAAGACGGGGTCCACGGTACTCTCGATGAAGACTTGGGTCATAAGGTTGTTGCATAGAAGACCCTGAGACACGACCCAAAAACCCACCAGCCGGGTTCTGAGCTACGTATTCACCGTTCTTGAAAAACACTACATTGCGATCATCCAAGATCCCTTGAATGTTGGGTGAGTCCGTTCGAAAACGGACGTACTTGACCTTCCCTAAGGGCAGAATACCGAGAAAGTCCAGTACGTCGAAGGTATGACCTTTAGCGACGGATGCTCGGGTGAAAGCCTCAATTACGTTGTGTGCAGACTCACCGACTTTCATCTCGAGAGCTGCGAAGACCTTTAAAGCACTAGGGCGAGGGTTCATGTGAACTCTCGCCCTCTATACACCGAGAAACAGGCCTAGATCAGCGTCTTTTTCTCGGACAACTCAGCAGTGCAATCGTAGTCCGCGCCATTCACTGTAACCTTTAGCGTGTTGTCGTCGAGAGTGGGGAACTCCTTGAACCAGGTCTGCCCTACAATGATCGAGAACAACCTCATGGCCTTCTGACGCTGAAAGTCACGAACTTGTTCGATGGATAGACGCGTCTTGGCTTCGAGCCACGCCTTGAGCTTGGCATCTTTGTCCTTGTCCGAGGCCGTCCTGGTGTACTCGTCCCCAGTTAGATAGCCGTCGAGTTCGGTGAGGTACTTGGCCATGAGCGCCGTCGGACCTGATAGGGGCTTGGCTGCCTTCTTACCCGGCGCCGGAGGAGACATCTTGCCGCGGACTTCATTGACTGAAGGCAGCTTGCTGTAGCCCTTGACGGTGATAGCTAACTCCTTGGCCATGTAGAAGTCAGTGGCTTCAGCCTGCAGGACCCGAGGATTGAACCCCTTGTCCGTCAAACCTACCTCATCCAACCATTTGGTGGCTTCATCCCCATATCGCTGCACGAAACCTTCGGAAACGTACGGGAAGCGTTCCTTGAAGGCGTTATCGAATACCTTCTTGGCTGCTTGTAGTTCAAGAAGGGCAACTTCGGATTCAAAGGCTTCACGAGCCGAGACGGCCGAAACCATCTTGCGGTTGAGAACCGGGATGAGGGTCAGGTCAATGAGCACCGGCACCTCTCGCTCCTGGGCGGCCTTCTTGACTCGAGTGCGAGCAACCTCGGCGCTCTCACCATCACAACCGAGAATCGCCTTGAAGGGCATCCCTTGCTCGACCAACTTACGAACGGTGGCGCCGGTCAGACGTAAGGGTAACTGTTTGACGTTGATGATCCCATCCTTGACGATCGTGTAGTTACGGAAGATGCTGGTCGGGAAGTCCACCGGAACCTTACTCATCCAAGGAGCTTCCTTGGGTAGGCGCTCAGAAAGGTTGACCGTGCCAAAACGCTGAGTCTGAACGGAGATGTTCGGCCGCTCCTTGTTGAAGATGAGGGCTTGAACAGGCACTCCCTTGGGATTGGCTTCTTCCGTGAACTTTAGGGCTTTGGGCTTGTTCGCCGTAATCGCCGTGATTTCCGCTTGAAGAGCAGCAAGCTTCTTGGCGTCCCTACTAACGCTGGCCATCTTCGCCGTGATAGCTTCGACCTGGGCTTGCTCCTCCTTCGTCAGGGTCTCATCAGCATCCACAACGCTGCGACCGATCTTCGTGTACTTGAAGTCCTTACTATGGAGGAGCAGCAAGTTCTCGGGGTTTGCCTGGAGAGTCTCGAGGAGATCGAAGATCGTGAAGGCATCATCCGCCGGCACGAGATTGAAGTCTTGGCCGTCGGCCAATCGAAGCTGTGTATTGAAAGCAGCAGCCTTCGTCTCGTCTA
>Ga0184616_10000088_pt1 | contig 16012 bp, 13 predicted proteins | sample PLM4_90_coex_FD_133145 | JGI IMG/M metagenome (GOLD analysis project Ga0184616, IMG submission 133145) | Groundwater sediment microbial communities from an aquifer in East River, Colorado, USA - PLM4_90_coex | ecosystem: Environmental > Terrestrial > Soil > Riparian zone | place: USA: East...
ATAATCGAAAATAACGAAATTTCCCGTCGTATCGGTAACGACTGAGTGAAGCAGGCTGTTCTGCAGGGAAAGCGACGAGTCCCTATATACAAAAAGCTGAGGGCAATTCGCTGTTATCCCCGTACCGGACTTGAGACTTATCGAGTAGGTGTAGGTACCTGCAGAGATCGTTCCGCCGCTGAAAATCTTTAGCTGGCCCGGACTGATTGATGACTCAGTCGTAGGCAATGATATCGCCGTAAGGACACTCGGCGACATCAGCCGCAGGTCATAGAAAAACTCATCTTTATTCACCGCCCCTTTCAGGGCGCCGAGAATGACAACATACTCGCCGGATGTGTCGGGCGTGAAGTGAGCTTCATAGTAGGTTGTCGTCGGATAACTTTCGACTGAAACCGTGACAGTCGAAGCTGTGGAAATATCCGTATCGCCATTTTTGTAAGCAGCTTCACTTTTAAAGATTTTCATCGAGAGATTCGTATCAGTTACCGTCGTTCTCAAGGTATACTCATATCCCGCTGTAATGCCCCTTAACGTATAAATCCTCTCCGCTCCCGCAGGAACTGATCCGTCGATGCCGGAGCTATTCGCGTCGAGCGTTCCCATCGATCGGCTCTTGTCGCTTTTGCCGCAGGCCACTGTTCCCAGAAGCGCCAGAGCAAGGATCGCAATCCTCATGGATAGTGTTAGCACATTCACAGTACGAGATTCTCCTTCATTTGACAGATGTTTCATTGAGTTGGACCCGTGGAGTGTAACGCAAAGGCCGAATCTAGTCAAGAATCAATTTGTCTTTTTGGATTATAAGCAGAGCAGGAACTGAGCTTTCCTCGAGATCATTCATCCTGCTCATGTTCATCCTTACACAGGTCAACGAGCGAGTGCGACTCTTGTGCAAACCAAATGTACCCTTGACTTTAGCTTTATGAATGGAGTATATTTTAATCAAGGAACATTACCAAGGAACAGCGGTAATCATTTTCAGAATGTTCGAAGGCGGATATCACCATATGATGTTCGAAAAGTTCACTGAGCGGGGAAGAAAAGTCATCGTGTACGCCCGTGAAGAGGCGGAACGACTGCAGAATGATTATCTCGGCACCGAGCACATCCTGCTCGGCACCCTCCGCGAGGAAGACGGAATCCCGGTTGCCGTGCTCCGAAAAATGGGGATCGACGTCGACCAGATACGGATGGAAGTGGAACGGAACCTTCCTTCCAGCGGAAACACCCTCACCTTCGGCGACATCCCGTTCACTCCCCGTGCAAAAAAAGTCCTTGAATACGCGGTAGAAGAAGCCAGGCTCCTCGGGCATAATTACATCGGCAGCGAGCATCTTTTGCTCGGACTTATCCGGGAAGAAGAAGGAATCGGCGGAAAAATACTGCGCAGTTTCGGCGTGAATCTGCTCGGTTCCCGGCAGCTCGTCATCAATTACCTGCGGCGCGCGGCAACGCAGGTGAGCGCGAAGAAAAGTCCCACTCCGGCCCTCGACGAATTCAGCAGGGATCTCACGCAGCTCGCCAAAAGCGGCAAGCTCGACCCCGTCATCGGACGGGACAAGGAAATCGACCGGGTGCTCCAGATTCTGTCGCGCAGAACAAAAAACAATCCCGTCATTATCGGCGAGCCCGGCATCGGGAAAACCGCTATTGTCGAAGGCCTCGCGCAGAGAATCATCAACTCCGATGTGCCTGAAAATATAATGAACCGCCGTGTGGTTTCGCTCGACCTCGGTTCGCTCATCGCCGGCACCAAGTACCGCGGTCAGTTCGAAGAGCGGCTGAAGATCGTCATGAAGGAAATCATCCAGGCGGACAACATCATCCTGTTCATCGACGAACTGCATACGCTCGTCGGCGCGGGAGCGGCTGAAGGATCCATAGACGCATCGAGCATGCTGAAGCCCGCCCTTGCTCGCGGCGAAATCCAGTGCATCGGCGCAACCACCCTTGACGAGTTCAGAAAACACATAGAAAAGGACGGCGCACTCAAACGCAGGTTCCAGCCCATTCATGTTCAGCCGCCGAACATCGAGGAGACCATGAGCATCATCAAGGGTCTCCGGCCGAAATACGAATCGCACCACAAGATCAAGATCACCGACGAAGCCATCGTGGCGGCTGCTCGGCTTTCCGATCGTTACATCACCGACCGGTTCATGCCCGATAAAGCCATCGATGTGATCGATGAGGCGGGCGCAAAGGCAAAACTCAACCGATACACCTATCCCGCCGAGATGAAGTCCATTGAGAAGAAGCTGAAAAAACTCGAACAGGAGAAAAATCTGTTTTCCAGGATCAAGGACTATGTACGCGTTGAATCGATCCATGAAGAAGAAGACCGCCTGCGCGAGACCCTTGACGGGATTCACAAGGACTGGAAGGACAATCAGGAGAAAAATATTCCCGTTGTCGGCGAGGAAGACATCGCCACGGTCGTATCGCATATAACGGGCATTCCCCTCTCCCGGCTTGAGGAGAAGGAAGCGTCCCGCCTTCTCCGCATGGAAGAGGAACTGCACAAAAGGATCGTGGGCCAGGATGAGGCGATTTATGCCGTATCGCGCGCGATTCGCCGTTCCCGTGTGGGGCTTAAAACGCGCAAGCAACCGATCGGTTCGTTCATATTCCTCGGCCCCACGGGCGTGGGCAAAACAGAGCTGGCCCGGTCGCTCGCCTCGTTCCTCTTCGACAGCGAAGACGCCCTGATCAGGGTTGATATGTCGGAATACATGGAGAAATTCAGTTCCTCGCGGCTTGTCGGTTCACCTCCCGGATACGTGGGATACGATGACGGCGGCCAGTTGACGGAAAAGATTCGGCGCAAACCCTATGCGGTGGTGCTTTTCGACGAGATTGAGAAGGCTCATCCCGATATTTTCAATATGCTCCTGCAGGTGCTCGATGACGGGTATATGACCGACAGTTTCGGCCGTAAAGTGGACTTTCGTAATACGATCATCATCATGACCTCGAACCTCGGCGCGCGCATGATCGACAAGGACACGACGCTTGGCTTCCAGCAGGACAGCTCAAAATCACAGTACGGCAAAATGAAGGACAATGTCATTGCCGAACTGAAACGGGCCTTCAATCCCGAGTTCCTGAACAGGATCGATGACGTTGTCGTCTTCCATCCGCTCACGCAGGACCACCTCGTCAAGATCGTGGACATGTTGATAATGGAACTCAACGCGCAACTGATTACCGACCGGAGCATACAGTTGGAGGTGGAGGATACGGTGAAGGAATGGCTGATCCGTGAAAACTTCCAGCCCACTTACGGCGCCAGACCCATGCGCCGGGCGGTCCAGAAACACCTTTCCGATCCTTTGTCCGAGGAGATTCTGAGAGGCCGCTTCAAGGATGCGCACCGTGTTTTCGTAAAGCTCAGGGACGGGGGCGTGGAGTTCGTGGAAGAGGAAGCAAACGTTTTAATGAAGGTTTGATAAAACCGAATCATGAAACCAAGGGCCGTTGCGCATGCGCAGCGGCCTTTTTTTATTGCAGCGCTCTTACCTTAGTTTATTAACAAGCTTGTATGCTGCCTGCACCTGTTGTATCGGGGTCAGGGAGTCTTCCGCAATTTTGTACATACCCTTTATATTTGATTGGAACAGCACTGGCGTCCCGGCGCCGGCATGGATGGGTTTAAACCGTACATCCGACGAAGGCTGTCCGGCGGCAGGGAGCGGTTTCGCTTTACTGAACACGTTGAAATCTTCGAAAAACGGTATAAGCCTGCTGACGCGGCTGATCATTTCTTCTTTTCGACAGGGCGCGTTTACTGAATTGAACACGCAGGTCATTGCCCTCATCCCGAGGGGAGCGGCGGATTCGTCTTTCTCGTCGCTCAGAGACAGGGATATGAATTCATCGGGCCTGGTATAATCCGGAAGATAGAGCACGTCCTTTTCCATACCCACGGGGATAACCGTTTCCCGGATGCCTGTGAACAGGACAGGTTGATGGGGATCCTGCGTATCCAGAAGAACCGTTCGCGAGTCGATGGTGCCCTGGGAGGTCTTGACGCCGACTGACCGATGCCCGCTGATCGCGGTTTCCGCCGCCTCTTCACCAAAACGTATTTCACCGCCGCGCCGGACAATCCGTTCGACCAGTTGCTGCGCCAGCACCGTGCGAAGACCATAGGTTCGCGACGGCGCTCGAAGGATGAGATCAATCAAATCAGGAAACAGGAGTTTTTCCAGGGGCAGCCGATAGAAAAAATTCGACAGGATCGAGAAGAAACACCGCAGTTCGCGGCTGAAGGAATAGGCATTCAGAAAGGCGGCAGCCGTTTTTCTTTTTGCAAAAAAAGCGGCAAGTTTTCCTTTGCCGATCTTTTCCACAGACCGATCCAGGTCCCGGTAGAATTGTTCAATCGCCCGCCTGTCTTCGGGAAACTCGCGCCGAAGTTCCTCCAGGGTGCTGTCGCGGTTTCGCGACAGGGATATTCTCCGGTCCGGCAGTGCAACTTGGTAGATCCCGGCCGGTTGTGCCGTGAGAGCGCCTGCCTGCGCGTCTGAAAAAAAACGCCCTATTGCCATACCCGTGCCGCACGCGGCAAGGAGTGATGGGCCTGGTGCAAAGGCAAAACCGTCCTGCTCCAGGCCCCCAAGTGACTGCGCCAGGTTTTTCCCTGCTCCAAACACCGCAACTTTTCCGCCCTTTGCCGACAGAAGCGCCGCAGTTGCCAGACCGCCGAGATCTGCCCCTATAACGGCCAAGTCGTAACGAGCCACCGTGTCCCTCCGGATCCGGAAAAATAAAAAAGGAAATAGGCGCTTTGGATGCTGCCCTATTTCCTCTCACCCATCCACTCTGCAATGACAGAATGCTTGCTATTGTTTCGCTTTGTCCCGCATGGCTTCTTTTCTCGACAACCGGATTTTACCCTGCCGGTCGATTTCAAGCACCTTGACGAGCACTTCGTCGCCTTCCTTCAGCTCGTCGGTAACCTTTTCGAGCCGTTTGTCGGAAATCTGGGAAATATGGAGCAAGCCGTCAGTACCGGGGAAGATCTCTACAAAGGCGCCGAAATCCATGATCTTCCGCACTTTGCCCATGTACAGCTTTCCGACTTCCGCTTCCTGCACGATGCCCCGGATGATCTCTTTTGCCTTATTCGCCGCGGCTTCGTCGGACGACGCGATGTTGATGACGCCGCTGTCCTCGATGTCGATTTTAGCGCCGGTCTGCTCGACGATGCTCCGGATCACCTTGCCGCCGCTCCCGATCACGTCCTTGATCTTGTCGGGATTGATCTGCATGGTGATGATCCGGGGAGCAAACGGATTGAGCGTATTCCGGGGGGTTGCTATCGTTTCGAGCATTTTCCCGAGAATATGCATGCGCCCGTCTTTTGCCTGCTGCAGCGCCCTGCGCATGACTTCGATGGTGATGCCCTCGATCTTCATGTCCATCTGGAGCGCGGTGATGCCCTTGCTGGTGCCGGTCACCTTGAAATCCATGTCGCCCAGATGATCCTCAAGCCCCAGAATGTCGGAGAGGACGATTACCTGATCGCCTTCCTTGATAAGTCCCATGGCAATGCCCGCAACAGGCGCCTTGATCGGCACGCCGGCATCCATAAGCGCGAGTGTTCCGCCGCATACTGTTGCCATGGACGACGATCCGTTCGACTCCAGAATATCGGAAACGATCCTGATCGTATACGGGAATTCCTGCTTCGTCGGGACCATGGCTTTGAGCGCGCGCTCCGCAAGCGCGCCGTGCCCCACTTCACGCCTCCCCGGTCCCCGGAGCGGCTTGGTTTCCCCGACGCTGAACGGCGGAAAGTTGTAATGAAGCATGAAGGTCTTGAAGTACTCGCCTTCGAGCGAATCGATCCTCTGTTCGTCCTCGGACGTTCCGAGTGTCGCAACAACCAGCGCCTGGGTCTCACCGCGCGTGAAAAGCGCTGACCCGTGCGTACGCGGCAGCAACCCGACCGTGGAACTGATCGGACGGATCTCATCGGGCTTTCTGCCGTCGGCCCGGATGTTCTTTTCGAGAATGATTTTTCTGACCTCATCCTTCTCCAGGTCGAGGAAGATAGTGGCTATCTGACGGCTTCTGAGCGGCCCTTCTTCATTCTTCAGTTTTTGTTTAATCTCGTCGAGCAGCACATCGAGCGTCTTCTGCCGTTCCATCTTGTTCGGGATGATGATGGAGGTCTTCAGCCGCTCCATTGCCAGTTCGGCCACCTGCGCGGCAAGCTTCTTGTCGATTTCGACGACCTTGACCTGACGCTTGGGTTTCCCGACCTTTGCGGCAAGATCGTTTTGCAAAGCCACGATTTTTTTGATCTCGCGGTGCGCGGTCTCCAGCGCTTCCAGCATCTGGGCTTCGCTCAGTTCGTGAGCTCCGCCTTCGACCATCATGATGGCGTCTGCAGTGCCGGCAACGACCAGGTTCAGTTTCGTTGTTTCAAGATCCTTCTGTCCGGGATTGACGATGTATTTACCATCAACAAGCCCGATTCGAACCGCCCCGATGGGGCCTCTGAAAGGAATATCGGAGATTGCGAGCGCGGCCGATGAGGCGATCATGCCCATGAGATCCATGGAGCTTTCATCGCCGATAGACAGCACTGATGCGATGATCTGGGTGTCGTAATAATAACCGTCGGGGAATAAAGGCCTGATGGGCCGGTCGATCAGACGCGAGGAAAGGATTTCCTTCTCCGTCTGACGTCCTTCGCGTTTAAAAAAACCGCCCGGAATTCTTCCGGCTGCATAGGCCTTTTCCTGATAGTCCACCGTCAACGGGAGGAAGTCCACGTTTTCCCGTTCCACTTTTGAAGCCACCGCGGTTGACAGGACTACGGTGTCGCCGTATCGTGCAACCACGGCGCCGCCCGCCTGTTTGGCCATAAGTCCGGTTTCCAGGACCAGCCGTTTGCCGCCTATTTCTGTTTCTACCGTTGTTACCATGAAACCTCACTTTTCCCTTGTTTGCGTAATGTTATTTGCGTATACCGAGCTGGTCTATGACCTGACGGTAACGGTCCAGATCGTTTTTCTTCAAATAGTCCAGATGGCGACGACGCTGTCCGACCATTTTCAGGAGACCTCTCCGTGAATGGTGGTCATGTTTGTGCGCCTGCAGGTGTTCCGTCAGGTGACTGATGCGCCCGCTTAAAAGCGCGATCTGTACTTCCGGAGAACCTGTGTCCGAAGCGTGTCTGCGATACGTACTGATCACGCTGGTTTTCTGTTCTTTATCCATAACCGCACCCTCCTTTCTTAAGACGTTTCTAAAGCGAGATAAAATATCATATTTACAGCGGGTTGTAAAGCACTTTATTAAACATTCTCAAGAAAAAACAAGTTCAGGCCGGAGTTCCCCTTCCACGACCCTGGCGAGAGCCAAAAGACCGCTTTCCCGGCTCCCTATCCGCACCATGGCAGCCTTGCTGCCTCCCTGCATTACGGGACAGGCTATCCGGTTTCCATGCATCACCCGCACCGCCTCCTCAGGGGAGACGAGAACGACGGGAAAGTCGTTAAGAGCAGCATCAATCGAAATGATAGACCGGCTGAGGGTACCTTCCGTTGCCCTGCGGGCAAGCTCATCCAGGGCAAGTGCGTCTTCGATGCGAAAGTTTCCGGAACGTATTCTCGTTAGATCCGTTACATGCGCTCCCATGCCGAGCGCCGCGCCGATCTCCGCGCAGAGCGTCCTTATGTAAACTCCTTTGGAGCAATGCACCGTCAAGCTTACGAAGGGATCGTCATAGCCGGCAAGTTGAATGCCGAAGATCCTGACCGCCCTCGGCGCAAGAACAGGTTCCTTCCCCTGACGCGCCAGCTTGTATGCCGGCACTCCCGCGATTTTGATGGCGGAAAATGCCGGGGGTTGCTGCAGGATATCACCAATGAAGCGTTCTGACGCCTCCACGACGGCCTGATGGGACGGGGGCGTATACGCGTTTGTTCCCGTTACTTTCCCCTCCGCATCGAGCGTATCCGTGGTGATGCCCAATCGCATGATCACCCGGTATTCTTTTTCGCCCGCTTCAAGGTATTGCGCAATCCTGGTTGCCTTGCCCAGACAGAGGACGAGAACGCCGGTCGCCAGGGGGTCGAGCGTGCCCGTATGGCCGATCTTTTTTTCGCCGGTGATGCGGCGAACCTGCATCACCACATCATGCGAAGTGACGCCCCGCGGTTTATTGATATTGATGACGCCTTCCATCAAACCGGGAGAGGCTTTCCGTTGCCGAGCTGCGCAACGACAATCCGCCCGACCTCGTCGATGAGTTTTTTCTTCACTACTTCGAGCGAACCTTGCATAACCGCGCCTGCCGCATTCTTGTGGCCGCCGCCGCCCAGGGACGTGGCCAGGCTGGAAAGATCGACGCGGCCCTTTGACCGCAGGCTCACCTTAAACTCCGCTGCGGTGGTCTGCCTCAGCAGCACGGCTACTTCAACGCCTTTTACGGACCGGACAAAATTGACGAAATTATCGGTGTCTTCAGCGGTCGTGTTCGTCCTGCGATAGAGCTCATCGGTTACCACGACCCAGGCGACACGTCCGTCAGCGCTTCGTTCGATACCGTCGAGAACGCCGCCGAGCAGCCGCAGGCGCCTGAACGCGAATGATTCATAAACGTTTTCCGTAACGAGCCAGGGGTCCGCCCCCGCCTCCAGCAGATCGGCGGCGATCCGCATGCTTTCAGGCGACGTGTTCGAATAGCGGAACGATCCGGTGTCCGTGAAAATGGAGGTATACAGACACAGGGCAATGTCCCGGTCGATTTCCACGCCGAGCCGGCGAATGAGTTTATGGATCATTACCCCCGTTGCCGCGGCGTCCGCATCGAGCCAGGTCAAAGGCCACTGTCGTGGATTGGTTATATGATGATCGATATTGATGAGCCTGTTAGCGGGGATATCCCCGTTGAAAAGACCGGTCCGTGGAGGATCGGCATCGAGCACGACATAGGCGTCGAACCTGCCCTCCACGATACGGCCGGTTTTGATTTTATCCGCATGCGGGAGAAACCGGTAGATCTCCGGCACCGGGTCGAGGTTATGAGCGGTTACGGTTTTACCCGACTTCTCAAGGGCCAGCATGAGCGCAAGCTGCGCACCGAGGGCGTCGCCGTCGGGATTTATATGCACCGAGATCAGAACGGTCCTGCACGACTGTAATGCCGCGGAAACGGCTGCGCAATCACTCATCGGATTGATCCTTCTTTTTTGCGTCTTCTTCAACTTCAATGGTCCTCAGAAGTTCCATGATATGCGCGCCCTCCTCGACCGTGCCGTCGAATCGGAACAGGAGCTCGGGCGTGAACTTCATGCGCATCCGCTTCCCCAGTTCCGAACGGATGAATGGCGCCGCGCTTTCCAGGCCTTTGAGCGTCTGTTTTTTGTCACCGCCGTAAATGCTCACGAACACTTTCGCGTTCCTCAGATCGTCGGCGACTTCGACGTCCGTCACGGTGACGAAGCCGATCCGAGGGTCTTTGATCCTGCGCATGAGGATATCGGCGATCTCCTCTTTCATTTGATCGCTGACGCGGGCGGCTCTTTTATAGGTGGGTTTTGACATGGCCTGTAGAGAAAAGAGACGTCGGCGGTCATCAGAAGAGCGGAGGCCTCTTCTGAAGCGTACCATCCGATATCTCACTCCTGTTCTTTAAAATATCTCGATATGGAAATCCAGCAGATCTATTTCCGGGACACCGCGAACCATATTCAGGACATGATCCAGTGTCTGGTTAAGGTGGGCTTTGTCATTGCTTACAGCGGCTACTGCAAGGGACGCTTTTTGCCATAGATCATTGTCGTCGATTTCAGCCACGGACACATTGAACTTGTTCCGGATACGGTCCTTCAAACTGCGCAGCGAATGTCTCTTGGTCTTCAGTGAACCGCTTTCAAAAATATGCACTTCGATCGTACAAACGCCGATGAACATATGCCTCAATCAAAAATTCCCGGCTGATTCTCGAACCGGTTTCACGGGAAGCCCCGCATCATGCCGGGAGTCGCCGCGCCGCGAAAAAACAGCGCGGTTACAGCTTTGCGGCAACCTTGTCGATCACATACGCTTCAATAATATCGCCCACCTTGATGTCGTTGAAATTCTCGACCCCCAGGCCGCATTCATATCCGGACTGGACCTCGCGTACGTCGTCTTTGAAGCGTTTCAACGAATGGAGTTTCCCTTCGTAGACCAGCACATTATCACGAAGCACCCTGACGCCGTCGTTTTGCCTCGTCATGACACCCTCGACAACATAGGAACCGGCGATCGTGCCGACCTTGGACACATGGAACGTCTGGCGCACTTCGGCGCGACCCAGAACGCGTTCCTTGAGCGTCGGTTCGAGCAACCCTTCCATGGCGGCCTTGATATCGTCGATGGCGTTGTAGATGATATTGTACAGGCGTATATCCACGCCCTCGCGCTGGGCGAGTTCCGCGGCCTTGGGCTCGGCGCGGACGCTGAACCCGATGATGATGGCATTCGATGCCGCCGCCAGCATGACGTCGGTTTCGGTAATGGCGCCCACGGAGCTGTGGATGACCTTGAGTTTGACCGCGGGCGTCGACAATTTTTCAAGCGAGTCCACGATCGCTCCGGCGGAACCGGACACGTCGGCCTTGATCACGATGTTGAGTTCCTTGACCATGCCTTCCTGTATCTGGGTATGAAGATCCTCCAGCGTCACTTTCTTCAGAGAGCCCATATCCGTGCTTCTCTGCTTGGTTTGCCTGAGTTCCGCGATCTGCCTGGCCTTGCGCTCTTCCTCGATGACGGCATAACGATCGCCTGCAAGGGGAACGCTGGAAAAACCGATGACCTCGGCGGGCATGGACGGACCGGCGCTCTCGATCCGCTCTCCCTTATCATTAATGAGGGCGCGCACCTTTCCGAACTGAGCGCCTGTTACGAAGAAATCACCAACCTTGAGCGTTCCTGACTGAACCAGCACCGTTGCCACCGGTCCGCGACCGCGGTCAAGCTTGGCTTCGATGACCGCTCCGCGCGCCATTTTGGCGGGGTTTGCCTTAAGCTCAAGCACATCGGCCTGGATGAGGATCATCTCGAGTAAATGTTCGAGGCCGATTTTTTTCTTTGCCGATACCTCACAGAAAATCGTCTGCCCACCCCACTCTTCGGGAGTGAGTTCGAATTCCGCCAGTTCCTGCTTGACCCGGTCCGGCTTGGCATCGGGCTTGTCGATTTTGTTGATAGCGACGATAATGGGGACGCCGGCCGCTTTTGCGTGGCTGACCGCTTCGCGGGTCTGCGGCATGACGCCGTCGTCGGCGGCGACAACCAGGACGACGATGTCCGTAACCTGGGCTCCGCGCGCGCGCATGGCGGTAAAGGCGGCATGACCGGGCGTATCGAGAAAGGTGATGTCCCTGCCCTTGAGACTGACCTGGTAAGCGCCGATGTGCTGCGTGATCCCGCCCGCTTCCCCTGAAACGACGTTGGTCTCCCGTACCGCATCGAGGAGCGACGTCTTGCCATGGTCAACATGGCCCATGATCGTCACCACCGGAGGCCGCGCGACCATATTCTCGGCTGCGTCGGCCTTCTCTTCGAGCACATCTTCGGCTGATTCTATGTTCGACACCTCGGCCTTGACGCCGTATTCCTCGGCCATCAACAGCGCCGCATCCATATCCATGGGCTGATTTTGCGTGGCCATGACGCCCATGGCCATGAGTTTCTTGATTACATCGCCGACCTTCTGGCCCATGACCTCGGCGAATTCCTTAATGGTGCAGCCTTCCTGGATTTTCACGACCTTCTTGCGCGGCTTGGTGATTTCCGCGATATCGCTCTGCTGGCCTGCGCGGTCGTCTTTCCTGACCGGCCGCTTCCCGGCGGGCAGAGTTTTGAGATCCGGCAGCTTCTTGAACGACGGTTTCTCCCGGAATTCGCGTTCCTGCTTCTGTCCGTATTCGGTCTGCTTTTTCTGCCATTTCTTCTTCGCGGGCTGTTTGCCCGGCAGAGGAGGAGGCGCCAGCGCAGCCGGAACCTGTGAAGCAGTCATAACCGGCGAGCCGAATGTCTTTCTCTCAAAGGGACGCCCGGTGCGAGGCGGCCCGCTGAACGGCCTTTGCCCGGGTTGCGTCTGCCCGGGCCTTGCCGGCGCTGTCTGCGGACGCGGGGCAGGTTGTGCAGCCTGAACTGTCTGGGGAGCGGAAACCGACGGATGCTCTTCCGGTTTCAGCGCCTGAGGTTCCTTTGCATGGACGACCGGAGGAATAACAGGCGGCGCGGGCATGGCCGGCTTCGGAAGCGGAGGAATGGGCTTGGGTTTGGCGCCCGGCTTTTCCAGGGACGACGAAAACTTCCCGATCAGAGCAGCCGCTTTTTTCAAACGCTCTTCCTTGGAAAGCGACGGATCAACCGGTTCTTTTTCCTTTTTCGTCTTCTCTTTTTCCTTTTCCTTATCCTTGCGTATGGCCTTCAGTTTCTCGATCAGGGATTTTGTCTCTTTGTCATCGAGTCCGCTGGACGGAGTCTTCCCCTTGATGCCCATCTTTTCGAGCACCGAAACGAGATCTTTGCTTTCGACCCCCATTTTTTTTGCCAGCTCGTGCACCCTGATAACGGTCATAAACTCGCTTACCCCCCACAGTAGTACTAGAATGCGATATTTTACTCTAGTTACCGCTATTTATCAAGTTCTTTAATCTCCGGACCTCATGCATGATCGCATGCGCGAGGCCCGTATCGAGAATTCCCACCACGCCGATGAGTTCCCGGTTGAACAGCGCCCCGTATTCATCACGGGTAAAGAGTGTTTCCTCCGGCGGCAGATTGTTCCCCGGCGTTGTGAGCTTTTCCCTCGTCCCGTCGGAGATATCTGCTGCGAACAGCAGCAGACTCACCCTGTTTTTCTCAAGGGCATCATGGACGGCTGAGTAACCTCCCGCTGTTTTGCCCGCCTTTTTTGCGATTGCAAGCAACGAAAGGATCTTTCCCTTGATGATTTCGGCAAGCCGGGTGATGAATGGTTCCGCATCAGGAACGCTGATTTCCGCCCGAAGCGCCTTGGCCAGCGCCGCTTTCGACAAAGCCTGGCTGATGCATGCGCGTGTCGGACAGATATACACCGCGCGGCCGGGCAGTTTTTCCCGGTAATCTATCACTATCCCTTCAGGACCTGCAACAATCCTGATCAGTTCCTGCTTGCCCAGCACGCTCCGGCAGCCGATACAGGTTCTTTCCGAATGATGCATCGTTCTCCCCCGGACGGCGCAACGAACGCTACTTCTTCAAAATTTCACGCGCCGACAGCAGGATCTTCTGCGCCGTCTTTTCGCCGATGCCCGGAACGGCAAGGATTTCCTCATCAGACATGGCGGCGATCTTTTCCACCGTGTCGTACCCCGCTTCGGCAAACTGCTCGGCCGTCTTCTGCCCCACGCCTTCGATCGCCATGAGCGCCGCATGCTGCGCGGATGGTTCCGCTTCCAGCGCCGAGGCTTCAGCCTCAAGCGTTTCGGCGGCAACATTCTCCTCGGCCATCTTGCGCGTCTCCTCCACGATGGCGGCTTCTATCTCCTGCTCCCGTTCTTTCTGGCGTTCCTGGTCATACTCGGATTCGCTCAGGATATCGATCTTCCAGCCCGTAAGCTTCGCGGCAAGCCTGACGTTCTGGCCTTTTTTGCCGATGGCGAGTGAAAGCTGGGTATCGGCGACCACGGCCAGGGCGGACCTGTCCTCCTCGGTCACGCCGACCTTTTCCACGACCGACGGACTGAGCGCCTTGGCAATAAAGATGCGAGGATCTTCGGACCAGGGGATGATATCGATCTTTTCACCCCGCAGCTCACGCACCACGGCCTGCACCCGGGAGCCCTTCATGCCGACACAAGCGCCCACGGGATCAACCTGGGGTTCCTTGGATGCGACGGCGATCTTGGTTCTGTCCCCCGCCTCCCGCACCACACCCTTGACCACGACGATATTTTCGTAGATCTCGGGGACTTCCATTTCGAAAAGACGGGAAACAAACTCGGGATGGGCCCGGGACAGCACGACCTGCGGACCTTTCGAAGTATCCCGCACCTCCATGACATAGGCCCTGACGCGGTCGCCCCGTCGGTAGCTCTCGCGGGGCACCTGCTCCCGCGCAGGCAGCACCGCTTCGGTCTTGCCCAGGTCGATATAGTAGGCGCCCTTCTCGTGACGGAGCACAATGCCGTTGACAAGTTGGCCGATCTTGTCGTTAAACTCTTTAAAGATGACTTCTCGCTCCGCTTCACGGACTTTCTGGACAATGACCTGCCGCGCTGTTTGGGCGGCAATCCGGCCGAAGCCCTGGAATTCAACCTGGAGCGGCACTTCGCCGTCCATCTGCGCTTCCGGGTACAGCGTCTGGGCTTCTTCCAGGGTTATTTCCTCGGCGGGATTCACGACGTCAGTCACGACTTTCTTATACGCGTACATGACGATGTCTCCCCGCTTCGGGTCGATTTGCACGGCAATGCGCTGGGTTCCGTATTTCTTCTTGGCCGCGCTCACGAGCGCCGATTCAACGGCCTCGATAACCATTTCCTTGGATATTCCCTTTTCCTTGCTGATCTGATCGATCACATGAATCAATTCCTGACTCATAGATGTATCTCCTCCTGATCAATACGTTGATAAAATATTTTCGCTTTAGAATTCGACTTCCAGGGAAGCCTTGGCAATATCCCCGTGCGACAGTTCCAGAACCTCGCCGTTTTCAAGCTCGATCCTGACAACGTCTCCGGAAAACCCGAGCAGTTTTCCCACGAACACCTTCTGACCGTTCATGAGTTGATACGTCTTGATCCTGACGAGGCGTCCGGTAAAACGGTTGAAATGCTCCGGCGTGGTCAGGGTCCTGTCTAGCCCCGGCGATGATACTTCGAGTGTATAGGCATGGGCGATGATGTCTTCCACATCAAGAATGGCGCTCAGGTCCCTGCTGACTGTTTCACAGTCGCTCAACGTCACGCCCGGATCATCCCTATCGATATAGATCCTGAGGAGCCATTTCGGTCCCTGTTTCTGGAACTCCATTTCCCAGAGGGAAAGACCGCAGCTTGTCAGGATCGGTTCCAGAAGCCGGCGAATCTGCTCGTCGCTGGCAGCCATAATTCTCCCAAATAAAAAGAGTGGGCAGATGAAAATGCCCACTCTCAAAGATAGTTCCCAGAGTGTTGCTAGTCTTTTAGCACAGGGGCATGTGGAATGCAAGAAAAAAGTGCCTCTGTTCGTAAAAAACAACCCGTTTTACAGCGTTATGCAGGAAGTGAATCGCCGGAAAGGGCTTTCTTATACCACTGCACAACACCGTGCGCCCTTGGCTCCCCTTCAGTCGGCGCCCAAGCGGCCATATTTGCGTCGGTTGGCTGCACATATGGGCCCTGCTTCACTTCGAAAAACACGGTCCCGCTCTCAAGCGATGCAACCGCATGCCAAGCATGAGCCGGTATTTCCGCGGCTACGACAGGCCCTCCTGCCGATAGAGCACATCGTTCGGTCACGACGCCTATTTCATCGAAAAAAAGGATAAGGACGGAACCCCGCAGCAGCAGAAATACTTCACATGTCGCGGGATCTGCATGCCGGTGCGGCCGTATATACGTGTCCGGCTCCAGGGCAACACAGAGACGCTGGATGGGATCGCTCAGTTCAGGATGGAGATTGAAGTGCGCCCGTTTGCGCGGAGAGGCTTTGGCTTTCTCGGTGAGAGCATCCAACACTGCATTGTCTATCTTCTTCATGAGAACCCCTTGGCGGACAGGATGGGTAAAACCAACTCAGGAAAAGAGAACAGCCTGATCTTTTCTAAGCTGCGGGAAACTCTCCTCGGGCAGATAAAACTGGTTCTTGAAGAGCCTGTTCATCACCGATACCAGCTGCCGGAATTTATACGCATCGTGATGGGAATCAGCCTTCTGTTCTGACGCGCTCCAGCTCTCCACATCGGATATGCGCAGTTCCACGCCGAGCGTATGCTGCTCCGTTTTTACAGGAATCCGGTCCCTTC
>Ga0184616_10000089_pt1 | contig 15994 bp, 15 predicted proteins | sample PLM4_90_coex_FD_133145 | JGI IMG/M metagenome (GOLD analysis project Ga0184616, IMG submission 133145) | Groundwater sediment microbial communities from an aquifer in East River, Colorado, USA - PLM4_90_coex | ecosystem: Environmental > Terrestrial > Soil > Riparian zone | place: USA: East...
CAGTCTCTCCTCACCGGTCACCGAGTACACAAGCGCGTCACGGAGCCATTCCACGCCGAGTTCGAGCAGCCGTTCAAGCCGCTCGCGGTCTTTACCATACGGTTCCGCCTGGGCAAGCGCCTCGCCGGGACTCATCCGTTCCAGCCCGGACCAGAGCGCCGCGACCTCATCGCGCGCCGCTTTTTCCTGCTCAACGTCCATCTCAAGACCGCGACCCATGCTTCCCTGGGCGAGTGCGGCGATAAACCATGCGTCTTCCTCGGAGAGGCCGCGTTTGTCCATAAGCGCCCGGGCCAGCGTGTTCCGCGGGAGCGGGTGGAACAGGATCTCCTGGCACCGCGAGCGGATGGTGGGCAGGAGGCTCTGCGGCATGGCGGTTATCAGAATAAGCAGCGCATCGCCCGGCGGTTCCTCGAGCGTTTTCAGAAAGGCGTTCGATGATGCCGTATTCATGCTCTCGATGCCGTCGACGATCAGGACCTTTTTCGCTCCCTCGAAGGGCTTGAGCGCGAGGTCCGCCTGCACCTGCCTGACCTGGTCGATTTTTATCTCGTCGCCGTCCGGGGCAAGGATGCGCACGTCCGGATGGCCGAGTGTTGCGATCTTGCGGCATGACGGGCACTCGCCGCACCCGCCCTCCGGCCCCGCGTTCCGGCAGTTCACCGCCGCGGCAAGGGCGAAAGCCGTCTTCTTTTTCCCGATCCCCGCCTGGCCTGAGAACAGGTAGGCATGGGCAAGGGTGTTGTTCGCGATGGTCCGCTGCAATATCCGAAGGGGCTGTTCGTGTCCTTCTATGGTCGTAAATTTTATCACTTGTACATTTTCATTTCCCGACCCGCAGCAGTTCATCCGCGATCTTCCTGATCTTTTCCTGAACCGCCTCAGGGGTCCCCGCTCCATCCACGATCCGGATGCGGTCCGGCTCCTGTGCGGCCAGCGCCAGGTAGCCCTGCCGTACCCGCTCGTGAAAAACGATCTCCTCGTTCTCGAACCGCGCCTCTGCTTCCAGTCCGCGGCTGGTGTTTCTTCCCCGGGCGCGCGCTACTCCCAGACGTGAGTCGATATCGAAAAGAAGGGTCAGGTCGGGTCGCATCCCGGTGGTCACGATTCTGTCGAGAGAGCGGATCATCTCGCAATCCAGTCCTCTCCCATAACCCTGGTAGGCAAGCGTGGCGTCCGAGAACCGGTCACACAGGACCGTCGTGCCTTCCGCCATCCTCGGCAGGATGATCTCGTGAAGATGCTGCGCCCTGCTCGCGGCATAGAGAAGAAGTTCCGCTGTCGGATCAAGCATGTTGTTCGCAGGATCAAGCAGGATTTTCCGTACCTGATCGCCGATCAACGTGCCTCCCGGCTCCCGGGTAAGCGCGATCCGCATCCCGTTGGAAGTAAGATATTTCGCGAACAGCGCTATCTGGGTGGACTTGCCTGAACCTTCGATGCCCTCGAAGGTGATGAACAAACCCCTCATTTATTTAAGCTCCGCGGCAGCTTCGCCCTCCGCTTTGAGCGCGGGGTTGGAGGTGAACAGGATCACCTGGGTTTTCGTCCCGAGAGCGCGAAGGATCTGGCACGCGGCCTTCTGCCTCGCCGGATCAAAATCCGAGAGCGGATCGTCGAGGATGAACGGAAGCCGCCGTTTTCCCGAGATGGCTTCGACAAGGCCGGTCCTGAGACAGAAGTAGATCAGGCTCCTGGCCCCGTGGCTCAGCTCCCCATAATTGACCACCGAATCGTCTTTCGCATGCACGATCGGATCGCCTTCCTGGCCGGCCTCGATCCGTACATACCTGCCGTTGGTAATAGCGGAGAGGTGCCTCTGGGCCGCGGCTTCGACGGCGGGAACGAGCGTCTCCATCTCGACTCCGCCGATCCTGCTTGCAATGCCGAGCTCTGCATGAAACCCGGCCTGCCTGCCGCCCGCGACAGGGACCGCGACATCCGCCGACAGTTCCGCTTCCTCTGAGCTGAAACCCCAGGGCGACTCAGGCGCTGACTCAGCCTCCAGACGCTCGATGTCCTGTCTGATGGCGTACGTGTCCACGTTGTCCTGGGCCAGGGCACGCGCCGCATTTTCCAGGCCCAGCATCTCGTGCTCCAGCCTGGCGCATTCATCGCGCAGGGCCTCGACGGTATTGTCACCGCTGGTCCGCTTACGCAGGTCCTCCATGTCCTGCCTGAGCGACAGGAAATACCGGTAGTTCTCGGCCTTGTCCTTGAGCTCCGCAGGAGACCCGGCCCCAACCGACTTCATGCAGGCCGCGATGGTAGCCCCTTCCTGATGAAACCGCCTTTCGAGTTCTTCAATCTCCTTTTCCAGGCCGTCTATTTCATGCAATATGTTTTTGCGCTGCACATTCTTCTGGGAATCGTTGTACCATGCTCCGACCATCAGCATGAACGACAGGAAAAGACCGCCGCCCATCGCATAGTAGGCGATATCACCCGTAAGCATGCCGCTCCCCGAGACAATGATCGACAGGACACACAGCGCTCCGCCTAAAATGAACAGTTTGTCCGTCGCAAGGCTGGCCTTCGGAAGCCCGGCAACCTGTGATTTCAGCCCCTCGATCTGGCTCATGCGCTCATCATCCTCGACCATCTTCTGGCCCTGGCTGCGTTCATAGTCATTGATAAGCTCTGGAAGATTTTCGGGCATCCCGGCGCAGGCCTTGAGCGCTTCAAGTGTTGACTCAATTTCCGCTTTCTTCTCCTCGCTCTCTTCAAGGACCGCCAGCTTCTTTTTGACCTCGTCGAGCGAGAGTTTTGCGGCCTGTGCCCGGTATTCGGCATCAGCGGACTCCTCGGCCTTCCTGAGTGCTTCGTGGAGCCCGGCGAGCTTTTCCTGGTTGGCCGCGGTCTTGCCCCCTGCCGCAACGCCGGACCGGCTTTGCTTCGCCTGCGGCATCGGCGCGAAGGCCGGCGCAGCTGCTTCCTGGCGGCCGGCATCCTGGCCATGACGGTACAGAAAAACCTTTGAAAAATCCTCTTCTGATATGCCGGAGGCGAGCCCGCCCATGAACGATACGGCGTTGTCCCAGTCCTTGTGCATCAGCGTAAAGTCCTTGGACGCAGCATTGTACTTTGACAGGTTGACAGCCCGTTTGGAAAAATCCTGGATGATCCGGTAGTAGGCCCCGTCATCGGAACATACGACCAGCGCGCCGCGCGAAGCATCGGGAGTGTGTTTCGATACAAGAGCTTCGAGAAGGGCCGTCTGATTGCTCGGGAAAAGAAGACGCTCTATGGAGTCGGTTGCCGTGGTCTTTCCCGATTCGTTGCCGGCAACGACAAGGTTGAAACCGCTCTGGAATCTCAGCCGGGCAAGCTCCCGAAACCCGCGCACTCCCTGCATAACCAGTTCCACCAGAAACATAGCAAGGCTCCTTTCCCCAATCAGTTGTTTACTATATCGCAAGTAGCTCAAAGTTGCAACAGGGAAAACCGCTCAGTCACAGCATCTCCAGCGCCTTCCTGAGCGCTTCGGCCTTCTGGAGGGTCTCGAAATACTCCCGCTCGGGAACGGAATCGGCAACGATCCCCGCCCCGACCTGGATGTGCGCGACACCGTCCTTGACCACAAAGGTCCGGATAATGATATTCAGGTCCATGTCGCCGGCATTCGACAGGTACCCGATGGAACCGGTATAGGGACCCCGTGCCACGGGTTCCAGTTCGTCGATGATCTCCATGCACCGCACCTTGGGCACACCCGTGATCGTGCCTCCCGGGAACACGGCGCGGACCAGGTCGACTGCATCCCGCCCCGGCGTCAACGTTCCGCGGACATTCGAGACGATATGGATCACATGGGAGTACTCCTCCACGGCCATCATTTCGTCCACCCGCACCGATCCGTATTCGCAGACCCTGCCGAGGTCGTTTCGCTCGAGATCGAGCAGCATGATATGCTCCGCCCGCTCCTTCTCGTTCGTCAGGAGCTCAGCGGAAAGCGCTTTCATTTCCGCGCCGTCCCTGCCCCGCCTGCGCGTGCCCGCGATCGGCCTTGTATCGGCAATCCCCTCGCGGAGCCGGACCAGCCGCTCGGGAGAAGAACTGACGAGTTGCAGATCGCCGAAATCGAGGTACGCGGCAAAGGGTGAGGGATTGATGGCGCGCAGGATAGTGTACAGCCGGAGCGGGTCCGCATCGCCGATCTTCGCCGAAAGCCGCTGGGACAAGTTCGCCTGATAGATGTCGCCGGCGGCAATGTATTCTTTGCACCGCCTCACCATGGATTCGAACTGGGCCTGGGTGATATTGGGTTCAAGCGTGAAACGCCCGGGAACGGTGTTCGCGTCGAACGTGACATCGGCCCGGCTGTGCATTGCCGGAAGCTTTGCGTGAAGCGCGAGGAGCTTCTCCGCGGCCTCATCATAGAGTCCGCTCCACCGGCCAGGCTCCGGTTTCCGGAAACCCATTTCCTGTTCCCTCGCGCCCGGATTGACGATGACCCATGCTTTACCCAGAACATGATCAAAAGCAACAACGCTGTCCACGAACACGAAATACGACTCGGGAAGATCGAGATCTACCCGCGCCCGGTTCGGAAGTTTTTCTATCTGGCGCACAAAATCGTAGGAAAAGAATCCTATGGCCCCTCCGGTGAAGGGCGGTAAGTCGTCAACCCGCGCAGTCCGGTAATTGGCAAGAAGCTCGCGCAGTTTGATCAGGGGCTTCCTATTCATGGACGCCCGCCTGCCGTATTTTCCCGCCGGCGTCGCAGGCAGGCTGAGTTCCACGTTCTCCCCACGGGACTTGAAGATCAGATAGGGGTCGGACGCGACGAACGAATATCGTCCAATGTTGTCGTTCTTCCGCGCGCTTTCGAGAAGCACGGGATACCTGCCCGACCTGAGCGCCTCAAAGGCCACGAGCGGTGTGAGGCCCGGCGCATTGATCTCCAGGGAAAGGGGCAGTATGTTCCCGGACTTGAGAGCATCATGAAATTCGTTTTTTGACGGTTTTATTTTGTTCATGGCAACGTGTTGAAATTCTAAAGACATTTACCACGGGGGTCAAGATAATTCTCTAAAAAATAATTCCGCGCCACAGCGCAAAATGTGCTATAATTTAATTAGAAAGTGCAATAAGTTCTTTCTTATAAGTTATAGAATGCTCAATCGGGCGTTGCCGGACCATCACCAATAGGGTGTCCAACTGATAACCCGTTCTGAGGGGCATAAGACGCCGGACTTTAACGAGACCGAAGCCGGTAAGATGACTGCAAGTTGAGTGGTCGATCTTCCGGTCGTAACACAGGTTTCGGCAGAGGACGGAATAGCCGAAAGCCCCGAAGTCGAAGGAAAGGCGGGAAGTGAAGGAGCAATGAGCTTCACAGGGTCTGCCCAGCAGAGCCGCGGAAGCGACCATTGAATTCCCCGTAACGAATCCCCGGCTCAACGGAATATCATATCGGTCCGCAGGCAACGCCTTTTTATTTTTTCAATAAAGCGCCCGCATGGAACGCAATAATTTTTTTCAGGAACAAAAAGTCCCCGCCTCTGATTAAGCAGGCGGGGTTTTTGTTGATCTCATGACGGCTCTTTCAAGGGACAGGCCCATGAGGCAAGCGGCCGAGCCGGTCCCTGGCTGGAGATTGTTATCAAGGTGCTCGCCGCTGTCCGCTTTTGCCGCGGTATTTCCTGGTGCGAACTTGATCCCGAACAGGCCTGCCATGACGGCAGTGGTATCCGGCGACTCGCTCATAAGAAAGGTATATCGGCCCATCACTGCAATATCGCCTGTTCCGGCAGTGTCACCCGCTCCTGCGGCATCGAATCCCATCGGAGTTGCCCCTGTTTCCAATTCGCCGCTGTCTTCCCCTTGTTGTACGGCACCACGACCATCGCCACGCCTTAATGCTTTGTGGTATTCTTATATAGAGAGAAACGGGAATGATCGGCCGAATCCATTTTCTTTGCGTCGGCGTCGGTGCTTAAGATTTTCCCCCGTCATGACGTTCTCGTGGGCCTCAGAGTGTACCGTCTGATCACGAGGAAAGAGAGGGTGCGAACATGGCAGGAAATATATTACTTGGAGCACTAATCGTTCTGCCGCTCCTGGCGACCCAGGCCAGCGCCGCGACAGCTACGCATCTGCAAAAAGCCACCTTTGCGGGCGGCTGCTTCTGGTGCATGGTGCCGCCCTTTGAAAAACTGGACGGCGTGAAAGAGGTCGTCTCGGGCTATACAGGCGGACAGAAAGCCAATCCCACCTATGAAGAGGTCTCTTCCGAGTCCACCGGTCATATGGAATCCGTCGAGATCGCCTATGATCCGGCAAAAGTGAGCTACAAAAAGCTCCTGGACGTTTTCTGGAAGCAGATCAATCCCACTGATGCCGGCGGCCAGTTTGTGGACCGGGGGCCGTCATATACATCGGCCATCTTTTATCACAATGAGGAGCAGAAAAGACTGGCTGAAGAATCGAAAAAAAAGCTCGGCGAATCAAAGCGCTTCGACAAGCCGATCGTGACAGAGATCCGTCCGGCGATGCCCTTTTACCGGGCCGAGGAATACCATCAGGACTACTGGAAAAAGAACCCCCTGCGGTACAAATTTTACCGCTCCAATGCCGGACGTGACCAGTTTCTGGAAAGAATCTGGGGAAAAGAAGATAAAATGAGCGCTTCCCCGGCAAAAGAAGCATATGTGAAGCCATCGAAAGAAGAGTTGCAAAAACGGCTTACACCCATGCAGTTCAAGGTGACGCAGGAAGCAGGAACGGAACCTGCCTACAGGAATGAATACTGGGACAACCACCGGCCGGGCATCTATGTCGATGTCGTCTCCGGCGAACCGCTGTTCAGTTCCATCGATAAATATGAATCCGGCACCGGCTGGCCGAGCTTCTCCAAGCCCCTTGAGCCGGGCAACATCGTCGAGAAAACCGACCGGGGCCTGTTCACAACGCGGACCGAGGTCCGGAGCAAACAGGGGGATTCCCATCTGGGGCATGTATTCACCGATGGCCCCCCGCCCACAGGTCTCCGGTATTGCATGAACTCCGCAGCCTTCAGGTTCATCCCGGAAGAGGACTTGGTAAAAGAAGGGTATGGAAAGTATGTGAAGCTCTTCGAGAAAAGTCAGTTGAAAAGCAAGTTCTTCTCAAAATGACTGGAACAAACCAGCCCCTTGTTGACAGGATAACAGGATTTTCCCGATGCAATGCTTTTCTTTTTCAGATTTTATCCTGTCGAAGCGTTTTGCCCCGGCTTGCCCGTCAGGCTGTTCAACGATTCTGCCGCCGTTCATCGCGGAGATGGACCGTCCGCTGAGGAAAGGGCATTTCAATGCCGTCCTGTTTGAACCGCTTGAGGATCCTCTTTCTCAATTCGTGCTGGACCGCGTACTGGTCGGTGAATTCCCCTATCTGGCAGATAAGCGTGAAATCAAGGGAGCTCTCGCCAAAACCCGGGACCATTCGCACAACAGGTTCGGGATCTCCCAGGAGCCCCGGTACGACGCCCACGGCCTTCTTCGCCTCTTCAACAACCGCCTTCTCCACCAGATCCGGGTCCGAGGAATAGCTCACACTGAGCGGCGTCTGCAGGGCCATCCTTTTTTCCGGCAAATAGTAGTTCGTCACCACGCTCTGGGCGAGTTTGCTGTTCGGGATCACGACGATGTTGTTCGGCTGCATCCTGACCCGCGTAGTTCTCCAGGTTATATCGTCAACGTATCCCTCCTGGCCCGTTTCAAGCCTGATGAAATCCCCGACCCTGATCGACTTTTCCATAAGGATATGAATGCCGGCAAAGAGGTTTGCCAGGGTGTCCTGAAGAGCAAGTGCCACGGCAAGGCCGCCGACGCCCAGGGCGGTGAGCAGCGGAGCAATGGATATCCCGAGCACGCTCAGGATAATGAGGAACCCGATCACCAGGATCGTCGCCTTCAGGATGCCATACGCGAGTCCCGTCGCCGGAATGGGAATATTGCTCTTCTGGATGTAATTCCTGAACACCATGCCCGCAAGGTTCGCTGATGCAAGCGTCACGGACAGAATAATGACGACCTGGATGATCTTGCTTAAATAAACAAGATGCCTCTCGGGAATTTCCGAGAAGGACAACCCGATATGAGTGCCGATCGCTGCGGCAAGAAGCAGGGATGGCTGTTTGATCGAGGCGATGATGATATCGTCAAATTGCGTCTCCGTCCGCTTCGCCCACTGGTGGAGGACCCGAAACAGGACCGCCCTGAGGATCAGCAGGATTGCCGCCGATGTCATGACGATGATCGAGGGTAGGATGATCTGGTTAAATGCATTGTCCATGAGGCCCATTATATCATGAAAAACATTGATGGTCGACGGCTTATCCCTGCCGGCGTTTAATGCTGGCCGCCCGGTAAGCGCGCGGTCCGGGACGGAGACGGACACTGTTCCCTGTGACCGGATTTGCATCGGAATTGCAGCGCTGTTTTCTTTCCCGCGATTTTATAGTATACTATGTTGAGCAACACGAGAGCGCGAGAGCGGGTGGTGACAGCCGGTGAATAACAAGAAAAAAGGGAAACTCATAACGATCAAGGCGACGGTGTTGTCGATGCTCCTCTTGTCCACTTTTGCCCTCGGCGTCTTCATCGGTGGCGGATCGTCCATTTTCAGAAGTGAGGTGCGAAAAAGCGCCGACGCCGAACAATCGGCGCTGCGCGAAGGCGGCTTTACCTTTATAAATCCTCTGCTCGAATGCGAGAGCAATCCTGAATTATCGGCAAGCAAAGAGCTGAAACCGTTCCGCTCCAGAATAAACTCGCTTGTGGAGCGGGCGCTGGAGGCGGGAACAGCGGAAAATATATCCGTGTACTTCCGCGATCTGAACAATGGGCATTCATTCGGCATCAACGATACAGACAAGTTTTCCCCTGCAAACCTCCTGAAGATACCGGTCATGATCGCTTATTTCAAACGGGCGGAATCAAACCCTCTTTCTCTGAAAATAAGACTGGCCCTGGACGGTGTGGAAAACGGGACACAGGGCCAGACGAACAAGCCGCTCCGGTCCATCGTGCGGGGGAAATCCTACACTGTCGACAACCTCATCTTCCGGATGATAGCGTATGACGACGCGAATGCGTTCCAGGCCCTCTATGCCAATCTCCCCCCGGAACAGCTCAAGAAGGTGTATACCGACCTGTCCGTCGATTATGACCCGGCCGTGCAGGACAACTCTCTGTCGCTGAAAGGCTATGCCGCCTTTCTTCGCGTGCTATACAACGCCTCCTACCTGAACCGGGAGCTGTCGGAGAAGGCGCTGAAGCACCTTTCCAACAACGCTTTCCGCGAAGGAATCATCGCCGGCACACCGCCGGGCGTTGAAATTGCCAATAAATTCGGCGAGCGGATGATCCGCGTAAATGATGAGGGCCAGGAGCGGGACGTCAAACAGGTCCATGACTTCGGGATCATCTATTTCCCGAAACATCCCTATCTCCTGGGAGTCATGACGCGAGGGGGGGACTTCAAGGAACTGGGGAAAATTATCCGCGATATTTCACGAGAGGTTTATGATGAGGTCTACCGGCAATCGTTGTACCTTCGTTGAAGACAGCCTCGATCTGCCAAACACGGCTAAAGGGCGCGGCTGCCAGGCTGCCCGGCATTCGGCTAACCCTTCACGCTTCGCCCCGTACGTTACACCCTCATCCGGGGATCAAGCTTATCCCGCAAAAAATCACCGAGAATATTAAAACTGATCACCGTGATGCTGATAGCAAGACCAGGGAAGATCACCATCCAGGGCGCGGAGTTTATGTAAGCCCGGTTCAGGCTGATCATCGAGCCCCAAGTGGGCGTGGGCGGCTGCACACCGAGTCCAAGGAACGAGAGCGACGCTTCGAGGAGGATAAATCCTCCCACGCGCAGGCTGCCGGCTACGAGGATCAGCGGGAGCGCGTTCGGAAGGATGTGTTTATACAAGATCCATGCCGGCGTCGCACCAAGCGAACGCGCGGCCTCAACGTACGTCTGTTCCTTAAGCGAAAGCGTGATGCCGCGCACGAGCCGCGCGAAGCCGGCCCAGCCGACCAGGGTGATCGCGAGCATGGCCGAGGCGAGCCCGGCGGACATGACAGCGCTGATACCGATGGCGAGCAGCAAACTCGGGAAAGCGAGGAAGATGTCGAAAACCTGGGAGCAGAAAGCGTCAACCTTGCCGCCGAAATATCCGGCGATCAGCCCGAAGAAGACGCCGATACTGAGAGAAAGCGCGGAAGCGATGATCCCGACGCTGAGCGATATCCGCGACCCGCAGACCACGCGGGAAAGAATGTCGCGGCCCTTGCTGTCGGTGCCGAACAAGTGAGCCCGGCCCGGAGCTTGCTTCAAGCTGTCGAGATCTATGGCCCCGGGATCATAGGTCGTCAGAAACGGTCCGATGACTGCGGTGAACAGCAGCAGCGTCAGCATGATCGCGGCGATTAACGCCGGTGTATTCTCAGTCAGGTCTTTTAAGGAAATTGCCTTCACCATGGTTTGTCGTCTTACTCCGAACTCCAAACTCCGAACTCATCACTGTTTTTCCTTAACCCTCACCCTCGGATCCAGAAAATGATACGAGATGTCCACCAGCAGGTTCATGATAACGAAGATCATTGCTCCGAACAGCACGACGCCCATGATCACGGGATAATCCCGTTTCAAAATCCCGTCAAGAGCGTACCGGCCGAGGCCGTCCCAGCCGAATATCGTCTCGGTCAAAACAGCGCCGTTCAGGTAGGAGCCAAGGTCCAGTCCGATGAGCGTTACCACGGGAATAAGCGAGTTTTTCAGCGCGTGCTTGAACACGACCTCCCCTTCCGACAAACCCTTTGCCCGCGCCGCGGCGATGTAGGGCTGAGAAAGCGTCTCGAGCATGGTCGAACGCGTCATGCGCACGATGTAGGAAAGCGAAAAGGTCCCGAGCGTTGCCGCGGGCAGAATGAGGTACAAAGGACTGCCGTTCCCCATACCCGACGGCGGGAGCCACCGGAGGTAGAAAGCGAACAGGAGCATGAGCGCAAGACCGAGCCAGAACACGGGAACGGAGATTCCGCCCACGGAAAGAAGCGTTATGAGCCGGTCCCAGTTCGTGCCGCGCTTCGAGGCCGCCAGCACTCCCAGGCCAATGCCAAAGACCGAGGCGCAGATCATTGCCGCAAGAGCCAGCTTGACCGTGTTCGGAAATTTCTGAAGCAGGTCTTCGGAGACGTTCCGGTTCGTGTAGTAGGAACGTCCAAGCTCGCCGGCGGCAAGAAGTTTCAAATACCCGAAATACTGGATTGGAAGCGGCCTGTCAGCGCCAAACTCTGCCCGGATGCGGGCGATGGTCTCGGGGTTGGCGCGTTCTCCCGCCATGCCGAGCGCCGCGTCGCCGGGTAAGGACTGCATGAGGATGAACGTGATAAGGGTGATGCCGAGCAGGGTGGGGATAAAGAGAAGAATTCTTTTCAGGATATAGAGCGCCATGGCTGGGGCAATCTTACACAATCCCGGCCAAAACCGCAATCGCAAAAATGGAAGGCTTCGCCTGATGCGACGATAGTCGCCATGCTTTTCCCATCGACCTTCCATTGAAGCGAAATCTGGAGAGAGACAATCGGGCACTATTGTTTTTTCGTATCGAATAGAAGCAACGGGGATATCTGCGCTACTTTTTTCCCGACCTCGGCACATAATACTGCGTCCCCTGCTTCATGCCCAGGATCTGCTTCAGCAGGTCGTCGAGGTCCTCTTTGCGGTGTACAAAGTCGATGTCGGAGGTGTTGATGACCAGGAGCGGGGTGTCGGTGTAGCGGAAGAAAAACTGGCTATAAGCCTCGTTCACCGAAGCAATGTATTCGTGGTTGATGCCGCTCTCAAAGGACCGGCCGCGCTGTTTGATGCGGCGCAGCAGCGTGTCGGTGTCCGCCTGGAGAAAGATGACCAGATCGGGCCGGACGATCTTTGGCTCAAGGATCTTGTAGAACTGCTCGTAGAGCGCCAGCTCATTATCGTCCAGGTTCAGATAGGCGAAGATGCGGTCCTTGTCGAAGAGGTAGTCGCTGATGGTGATGCGCGTAAAAAGGTCCGGCTGCGCCATCTCCTGCTGCTGGCTGAACCTGCTCAGCAGGAAGAACATCTGCGTCTGGAACCGGTACCGCGCGGGATCCTGGTAAAAATTGGTCAGAAAAGGATTTTCCTCGGCCTGTTCGAAGATCAGCCGGGCGCCGAGTTCTTCTGCAAGCAGGGTCGTGAGGCTTGTTTTGCCGACGCCGATGGGGCCTTCCGTCACGATATATCGTGTATGTCGTGCGTCCTGTTTTGGGATCATGAGTGTTTGCTTCCAGGCTTGTCCTTCACCACTCGCTGCCCGGGGGGCAAGGCCTGAAGAAGCTGTTCTGCGGTTTTCTGCAGGACCGGATGCACGACACCGGGAGCGATCTCGGCAAGCGGCACAAGGACGAACCTTCTCTCGGCCATGAGGGGATGGGGAATGATAAGTTCAGGCCGGTTCATCACCAGATCTCCATACAAGAGGATGTCGAGATCCAGGGTTCGCGGACCCCGGCGCACGATCCGTTTGCGCGCCAGCCGGTCTTCGATGGCCAGGCACGCCGCCAGCAAATCATCGGGCAGGACCCCGGTTTCAAGGGCGGCCACGGCATTGATAAACTCCTCCTGATCCCTGTAGCCAACAGGCTCGGTGCGGTAGAAAGAGGAAACAGCGATGACTTTGCCTGTTTCAGCCAGAAATTCGACGGCCCGGAGACAGTTGGCCTCCCGGTCGCCGACGTTAGAGCCTATCCCGATGTATGCTATAGTCGGCATAGAATATGCCGCTAAAACTCGAACTGCAACCCGCTCATCCGCTTCTTGAATTCTCCGAGCACCCGCTCCTCGTCTGCCCGGCCTTTGGACTCGAAGGTGGCAGAGAACCTGATGTACGAACCAGCATCGTCCCAGGGCACTGTGCTGATGAGCTTCTCGGTGATAAGGAACTCCGAAAATTCCTCGGCGTTCGCAAACCGCCTGCCGCCCTTGACGCCCTTCGGCATCTTGACGTAGAGGTAGAAGGTGCCGGCCGGCAGCTTCGCGTTGAATCCCATCTCCGCCAGCACGCCGGACATGGCCCGGAGCCTTCGCTCGTACTTGGCCGTGATCTCGCCGGTGATCTCGGGATGGTCCAGGGCATAAACGCCTGCCTGCTGGATCGCCTTGAACTGGCCCGAATCATAGTTGTCCTTCACGTTCCCGTACCCCGCGATCACTCGCTCGTTGCCCGCAACAAAGGCGAGCCGCCAGCCCGTCATGTTGAACGCTTTCGAGAGTGAGTGGATTTCAACCCCCACGTCCTTTGCGCCGGGCACGGAGAGGAAGGAGAAGGGCTTGGACCCGTACATGAGCGCGGCATAAGCCGCATCGTGAACAACGATGATATTGTTCTCCCTCGCGAACTTCACGACATGCTCGAAAAAGGCCCTCGTTGCCCCTGCTCCCGTGGGATTGTTCGGATAGTTGAGATACAGCAGCTTGGCCCGCCTCCTGATGTCCGGTGATATGCCATCCAGGTCCGGCAGGAATCCGTTCTCCTCACGAAGAAGAAGGTTGACGACCTCGCCGCCATACCAGCGGGTATGCGTGGCCATGATCGGGTAGCCGGGCGCTGTCATGAGCATCACGTCGCCGGGGTTGATAAAGGCCGCGGGGAACAGGGCAAGCACGGGCTTGCTCCCGATGCCGTGCAGCACTTCGGTATCGGGATTGATGCCGGCGACGCCATAGACCTTGTGCAGATACCTGACCGCGGCTTCCTTGAACTCCTGAATGCCGTTGTCGGCATAGCCGCGGTTCTCGGGTTTTTCCACCTCGTGCTGGAGCGCCTGCACCACGCCGGGGAACGCCATCTCGTCGGGCTCGCCCACGCCGAAATCGATGAGCTCGGCGCCGGGATGGGCCGCGAGCGCGGCGCGCTTGGCGCGCTTGATCTTCTCGAACTTGTAGATCTTCTGTTCCTTGCCGAACATTGCGCCGCCGATACGCTCAGCAAACAGGGATTGTATAAAAGGATCATTCGTTTGCGACAAGTATTGTCCTCCAACTTGGAAAAAATTATTGGAAATTGAAAATTGGAAATTTGAGATTGGAAAATGAATGATTTAAGATTGAAATCAGCACTTTTAAATTTCCAGTCTTCAATTTCCAATAACGGTGTTCTTCAAACTCCCGATCCCTTCGATCCTCACCTCGATCTCGTCACCCGGCGTCATCGGTCCGATGCCGGCCGGTGTGCCGGTGATGATAAGGTCGCCTGGATACAGCGTCATGACCTGAGAAATGAAGCTGACGAGAAAATCTGTCTTGAAAATAAACTGCGAGGTCCGCGAAGATTGCCGCCGCTTTCCATTGAGATAGGACTCGACAAGAAGATCATCGGGATCGAGCCCGGTCACGATCCAGGGACCGACGGGACAGAACGTGTCGAACGATTTGGCACGCGTCCATTGGCCGTCCTTTTTTTGAAGGTCCCTCGCTGTTACGTCATTCGCGCAGGTGTAGCCCAGGATATGCCTGCTTGCCTCTTCCGGCCGGATATTCTTTGCCCGTTCCTTTATGACGATCCCGAGTTCAGCCTCGTAGTCCACCTGGGAGCTCGCTCCGGGATACAGGATGGCGTCTTCGGGACCGATGACGGTCGTAGGCGGCTTGAGAAAGATGACCGGCGTGTCGGGGACCGGCATCCCCAGCTCTTGTGCGTGGTCCCGGTAGTTCAGTCCCACGGCGATGATCTTGGTAGGACTGCACGGCGCCAGGAGCTTCACTCCGGCGAGTGCCTGGCCTGTCGCAAGCGTTCTCAGGGGGCCGAAGAAGTCACCCTCCAGTTCCATTACATCGTCGCCATGCAGGATGCCGCACGCCGTCCGTCCCTGGACCTGAAATCGCACGAGCTTCATCAAGCGCCCCGCACTTACCCCGTTAGAGAAAGCCGCCATGTTTATGGCGTGGTTGATAATACATAGTTACAGATTGTGATGCAAAGCCGCAAGCTGTCAGAGTAAGAGAACAAAGTTCTCCAACGGGGCTTACTGTTTTTTATCGATCCACTTCAGAAGCTGTTCTTCCGGGAGAAAACCGGAAAGCACAACGCCGTCATCGCGGACAAGGGTCGGGGTGCCGTTGAATTCGAGCGATCGGGCAAGGGCCGTGCTTCTCTCCACCGCGGCGGTGGTGCAGGTTGCCGCCGGTTCAGGCACTGCTTTGCCGCTGAAGGCGTCATCGAGTATGGAGACGGACTTGGTGCAGAGGATCGTCTGCACCTTTTTCGGAGAATCTTTATGCATGGGCAGCGGGTTCATGATCAGGGCAAAGGAAACATCGGTGTGCTTTGTCACCACCTGCTTCATGATCTCATGGAGCTTACGGCAATAGGGGCAATCCGGGTCGGTGAACACGATGACCTTCTTCGTGGCCGTTGCCGAGCCCAGAACGATCGCGTCATCAAGCGGGATCTTGGATACATCGACTTTGCGCGCCGGCGGCTGCTTGCCGATGGTTTCAACCGGGATGATCTGGGCTATCAGATATTTCTTCGAAAAATCGAGGTACAGCGAGCCCTTTTTCCCCTCTCCCGCATCGACATCAACCTGCCACACACCCTTGATTGGCGACATTTTTATTTCCGTGATCGTGCCGGTGGGCGCGACCTTCTTGACGATCGCTTCAGCGTCCTTCTTCTCCAGCTTGTGGCACTCCGTACAGGCTTTATCGCCTTTTTTGACCGGGAATGCGAACGACGAAACCGGAAGCAGAATCAGTATTGCCATGATCACGATACGTTTATAGCTTTTCATTCGTTGGCTCCTTTGCTTTTGAATCGTTTTGTCAAAATCTACCACAGAGAACTCAGAGAAAAGTATTTGATCTTAGTATGTTCGAGTGTATTTTTTTACTTACTCTCTGTGTTCTCTTCAGGTTCCTCAGTTCTTTATCGTAAGCTTTTTCCAAAACTGCCTGAGAACACCGAGATATTACGTCC
>Ga0184616_10000090_pt1 | contig 15988 bp, 15 predicted proteins | sample PLM4_90_coex_FD_133145 | JGI IMG/M metagenome (GOLD analysis project Ga0184616, IMG submission 133145) | Groundwater sediment microbial communities from an aquifer in East River, Colorado, USA - PLM4_90_coex | ecosystem: Environmental > Terrestrial > Soil > Riparian zone | place: USA: East...
GAGGCCGTCCAGGATTACAGTCGCGGCGGCTCGGTAAGCAACACCACTTTAGGCGATATTCTCAAGAAGCAGATGGAGACCAAAAACGCCTGAAGTCTGTCCTGGAACGGGTTCTAGCTGAGGGAAACAGATCATGACTAAATCAGAGCTCATAGAGATACTCTCCCGCAAACAGACGCAGTTGGCCTATAAAGATATTGAGCTGACTGTAAAGACTCTGCTCGATCAGATGGGGCAGGCGCTTGCCAACGGTCAGCGGATCGAGATCCGCGGCTTCGGCAGCTTTTCCCTGCATTACCGGCCCCCTCGCGTCGGCCGCAACCCCAAGACCGGGGACCCGGTGTCGCTGTATGGAAAGTACGTACCTCACTTCAAGCCGGGCAAAGAGTTGCGTGAACGAGTCAATAGCCGCATGAAATAAGTACCGGTGTGCAAAGCTCATACGGCATGCGCTGAAAAGCCCATGCCGTTTTTTTTTGTGACGTACAGGGCGTACTAATGTCGCGGGCGCATGGATGCGCAGGAGCGACGGCTGCACCTGCTGAGATCCAGCGCCGATCCGGTAATGATTGATTCAACATCGCCATTAGGCTTATCCTGTGTAGGGTCGCTCCCGGCATCCTGCCCCCAGCGACATTAGTACGTCCCTGTATGTCAGAGGTGGTATCGTGCGTATTATTCGGGTGCTGTTTTTCTTTATCATCTTACTCCTGGGCTTGAGCTTCGCAGTGCTCAACGCAGATCCCGTCAAGCTCGATTATTACTTCGGTAGTTGGCAGGCCCCGTTATCGCTGCTCCTGGTTACAGCCATGACCTTGGGGGTGGTGTTCGGCATCCTGGCGTGCATGGGTATGTTGCTGCGCTTGAAGAGAGAGGTGGGCAAGCTTCGCAAGTCGGCACAGCTTGCTCAGGAAGAGGTCGCGAATCTGCGGGCCTTGCCTCTCAAAGGGACTGAATAGTGTGGGAATTGCTGTGGCTCTTGTTGCCTGTGGCGGCCGTTTCGGGTTGGTGGGTCGCCAAGCGCGATAGCGATCGCAGCGCGCATTACAAAACACCCGGCCTGTCATCTCACTATTTCAAGGGGCTCAATTATCTGCTCAACGAGCAGCCCGATAAGGCCATAGAAGTATTCCTCAAGATGCTGGAGGTGGATAGCGAAACAGCGGAGACCCACTTGGCCCTGGGCAACCTGTTCCGGCGCCGCGGCGAGGTGGACCGCGCCATCCGCATCCACCAAAATCTTATCGCCCGTCCCGCCTTAAGCCGCCAGTTGCGTACACTAGCCCTGCTGGAGCTGGGTCAGGATTATATGCGGGCGGGATTATTCGACCGCGCCGAGACCTTGTTCCTGGAGCTGATCGAGATGAACGATCATACCGCACCGGCGCTACGGCACTTGATTGATATCTATCAGCAGGAAAAGGAATGGGACAAGGCGATAGCTGTAACGAAAAGATGGGAAGAGGTCAGCGGTAAAAGTTGCTCCGAGGTCATCGCCCATTATTATTGCGAATTGGCCGAACAGGCGCGGCAGCAACGAGATCTCGAGCGAGCCGTGCAGATGATTGAACACGCACTGGAATTCGATCGCAACTGTGTCAGGGCAAGTTTACTGCAGGGGGACATGGAAGTGGAGGCGGGAGATTGCAAGGCAGCCATTCGCACCTTCAAGCGGGTCGAGCAGCAGGACCCTGATTATCTTCCTGAAATCATCGAGCCGCTGCTCGATTGCTACAACAAATTGGGGCAGACCGGCGAGATCATAGATTATTTAAAACAGATCCTTGCCAAGCACAGCAGCATCAGCCTGATACTAGCGCTCGCCGAACTATTGCGCCAGGAGGATGGCGACGATGCGGCCGCTAATTTTATTACGGAACAGCTTCGTAAACGTCCGTCGGTGCGCGGCCTTGATCGTCTCATCGAATTGAATCTCGCACATTCCGAAGGCGCCGCGCGCGACAACCTCCTGATCCTCAGGGATCTCGTAAAAAAGCTGCTCGAGGAAAAACCCGTCTATAAATGTAATCACTGTGGATTCGTGGGGAGGTCGCTGCATTGGCAATGTCCAAGCTGCAAGACCTGGAACAGCATGAAACCTATCCATGGAGTCGAAGGTGAATAGCTCGCCGATTATAGTCGCGCTGGACTTTGCCGACCCTTCCAAGGCGCTGGAACTCCTGAGCCGCCTTAATCCGAAGCAGTGCCGTGTAAAGGTCGGCAAAGAACTGTTCTGCCGGGGCGGCCCAGTATTAGTGGAGAAGATAGTGAGGCTGGGCTTCGATGTCTTTCTCGATCTGAAATTTCACGACATTCCAAATACTGTGGCACAGGCCTGCATTGCGGCCGCGGATCTCGGCGTGTGGATGATAAACGTCCATGCGCTGGGTGGACGCAAAATGATGGAAGCGGCGCGTGTGGCGATCAATTCGCAATCCAAACCTCCGTTATTAATTGCTGTCACCATTCTCACCAGCCTCGATGCCAACGATCTCCTCGAAATCGGCCTTGCGGGTGCTCCGCAGGAACATGTCATGCGCCTGGCCGCTTTAGCTAAACAAGCGGGTTTGGATGGCGTCGTATGTTCACCCTGGGAAGCTTCAGCGCTGCGCGCTGCGCACGGCAAAGAATTTCGCTTGATTACGCCCGGTGTGCGTCCGCAAGGTGCGGAGAAGGGCGATCAAAAGCGTATCATGACGCCGGCGGAGGCGCTGCGGCAGGGCGCCGATTATCTTGTTATAGGGCGGCCGATTACCGCGGCCGCCGATCCCGGTCGCACCCTGATTAGTATCCAGGAGGAACTTGCTGCAATTGTTGCTGAAGTAAGAATCTGAAAGGAGCTTGGCTATGACCACGCAGTGCACACATCTTGATCAAATCCAAAAAGTGACACCCAGCGCGCCGGGCTGTGAAGACTGTCTCAAGATCGGAGACGTGTGGGTACATCTGCGTCTATGTTTGATTTGCGGGCATGTGGGTTGCTGCGATTCGTCAAAGAATAAACACGCGACTGAGCATTTTCACACCACCGGTCATCCTATTATTCAATCCTTTGAACCGGGCGAAGAGTGGCGCTGGTGCTATGTGGATCAGACCTATCTTTAGGGAAGCTCTGATCGATAACCTGACAAGGTGAGAACGTTTATGACAATCCGCTGGATCTGGTTAGTGTGGTGGACAGTCGTGTTGGCCGCTTGCGCCAAGCCTGATGTGCAAACACCACAGGGATCGCCTGCTGCGCCTCAGGTGAGCGTAGCGAGCGTTATCGAACGCGAGGTGAATGAGTGGGATGAGTTTTCTGGACGGCTGGAGGCGGTGGAGAAGGTCGAGGTGCGCCCGCGCGTGTCCGGTTATATCGAGGCCATTCATTTTAAGGAAGGCAAGGAGGTCAAAAAGGGTGATCTCCTGTTTGTCATTGACCCGCGCTCTTTTGCGGCGGAATTAAAACGAGCCGAGGCCGATCCGGTGCGCGACAAGGCCAGCGCCGAACTGGCCAAGAGCCAGCGTGAGGGTGCGGAGAAGCTGTTACAGAACAAATTTATTTCGCAACAGGATTATGACGAACGCATCAACAGCTTGCGCGCGGCGGATGCCAATGTGCTGGTCGCGCAGGCCGCGCTCGATGTCGCGCGCCTGAATCTGGAATTCACCCGTGTCTCGGCGCCGATTGACGGGCGGGTAGGGCGCGCCGAGATCACAGTGGGCAATCTGGTCAGCACCGAAGGGCCTTCGGGTGCGACCTTGCTGACTACTATCGTGTCGCTCGATCCGATCTATGCCTACTTCGAAGGCGACGAGCAGATTTATCTTAAATATATGGAACTCGCGCACAGTGGTGCGCGTCCCAGCTCGCGCGAGGTGCGTAATACCATTTATCTCGGACTCGGCAACGAGGAGGGTTACCCACATCAGGGCTATATGGATTTTGTGGATAACAAGCTTGACCCCGCCACCGGTACGATCCGCGCGCGCGCCGTGTTCGACAACAAGGAACGCTTGTTCACTCCGGGTTTATTCGCGCGGTTGAAACTGATCGGCAGCGGCAAGTTCAAGGCTGTGCTCATCAACGATCGTGCGGTGGGCACCGATCAGAACCAGAAGTTTGTCCTGGTGCTGGGCGCGCAAAACAAGGTGGATTACCGTCCGGTGAAGGTCGGACGCCTGGTTGATGGTTTGTGCGTGGTGAAGGAAGGACTCAAGCCCGGCGAGCTGATTGTGGTAAACGGTCTGCAGCGCGTGCGCCCCGGAATGCCGGTGACACCGCAGACGGTGCCGATGGAAGAACAGGCGCAGGTTGCGGCGCCGGCGCAGTAATAACAAAACACCGTCATGGACTTCTCACGCTTCTTTATAGACCGCCCGATCTTCGCGGCGGTATTGTCCATCCTTATCCTTGTCGCCGGCGCCATCTCTATGTGGCAATTGCCGATCAGCGAATATCCCGAAGTCGTTCCCCCCTCCGTGGTGGTGCGTGCAGTCTATCCGGGCGCCAACCCGCGCGTGATCGCCGAAACCGTCGCCTCGCCGCTGGAAGAACAGATCAACGGCGTCGAGAACATGCTGTACATGTCGTCGCAGGCTACCACCGATGGTGTGCTCAACCTCACCGTCACATTCAAGCTGGGCACCAACGTGGACACCGCGCAGGTACAGGTGCAAAACCGCGTGGCGCAGGCGCTGCCCAGGCTACCCGAAGAAGTACGCCGCCTCGGCGTGAGCACTATAAAAAGTTCGCCCGATCTCACCATGGTGGTGCACCTGCTGTCGCCCGACGACCGCTACGACATGGTCTATCTGCGCAACTATGCGGTGTTGAATGTGAAAGACGCACTGGCACGCATCCGCGGCGTCGGTCAGGTGATGATTTTCGGCGCTGGGGATTATTCCATGCGCGTTTGGCTCGATCCGCAAAAGGTCGCGGCGCGCGGCCTCACCGCGAGCGACGTGGTACGCGCGATCCGCGAGCAAAACGTGCAAGTGGCCGCCGGCATAGTCGGTGCGTCTCCCGCAGCGGCGGGTGTGGATTTTCAATTGAGCGTCAATGCGACGGGCCGCCTAGTCACGGAAGAGCAGTTCGGCGACATCATCATCAAGGCCAATCCGGACGGTGCGCTCACCCGGCTGAAAGATGTTGCGCGCATTGAACTGGGCGCGAGTGAATACGCGTTGCGCAGCCTGCTCAATAATAAAGCCGCAGTGGCGGTCCCCATTTTCCAGGCGCCCGGTTCGAACGCGATCGAACTCTCCAACGACGTGCGTAAAGCCATGGAGGAATTGAAGCGCACTTTCCCGCAGGGCGTGGATTACAAGATCGTCTATGACCCCACGGTGTTCGTACGCGACTCGATCAAGGCGGTGGTAATTACCCTGCTGGAGTCGGTGGCGCTGGTGGTGCTGGTGGTGATCGTTTTTTTACAAACCTGGCGCGCTTCCATCATTCCGCTGCTCGCGGTGCCGATTTCCATCATTGGCACCTTCGCCTTGATGTTGGCGTTCGGATTTTCCATCAACGCACTCACCCTGTTCGGCCTGGTGCTCGCCATCGGTATCGTGGTGGACGACGCCATCGTGGTGGTGGAGAACGTGGAGCGTAATATCGCGCTGGGCTTGAGCCCTAATCAGGCCACACACAAGGCAATGAGCGAGGTGAGCGGGCCGATCATCGCCATCGCGCTCACCCTGTGCGCGGTGTTTGTGCCGCTCGCCTTCATCAGCGGCTTGACCGGCCAGTTCTACAAACAATTCGCGCTTACCATTGCCATCTCCACGGTGATCTCGGCGTTCAACTCGCTCACCTTGAGCCCGGCCCTGTGTGCGGTGCTGCTTAAACCGCACGGCGCGCGCAAGGACTGGCTGATGCGCGCCATGGATAGCACGTTCGGCTGGTTTTTCCGCCTCTTCAATCGCGGCTTCGGTGGCGCGTCGCACGGTTACGCACGCGCCGTGAAGGGCATATTGCATCACAAGTCCATTGTGATGGTGATTTATCTGGGGCTGATCGGGCTCACCTACGTTATGTTCAACACAGTGCCGGCCGGATTTGTGCCAGCACAGGACAAACAGTATCTGGTAGGTTTTGCGCAACTGCCGGACGCCGCCTCACTCGACCGCACCGAGCAAGTGATACGTAAGATGTCGGAGATTGGTCTGGCACAACCTGGCGTGCGTGACTCGGTGGCCTTCCCCGGTCTGTCCATCAACGGCTTCACCAACAGCTCCAACGCCGGGATTGTATTTTTTACCTTGCAAGACTTCGGCGAGCGCAAGTCGCCTGATCTGTCGGGCTTTGCCATCGCCGGTGCACTGAATCAAAAACTCTCCGGCATCCAGGACGCCTTCATCGCGGTGTTTCCGCCGCCTGCGGTGATGGGTCTCGGCACCATCGGCGGATTCAAGATGCAGATTGAAGATCGCGGCGACCTGGGCTACGAAGAACTGTACACGGCGACCCAGGCGCTGATCGGCAAGGCCTACCAGACGCCGGGGCTGGCCGGGGTGTTCTCCGGCTATCAAATCAATGTACCGCAACTCTACGCCGACGTGGATCGCGTCAAGGCCAAGCGCCTGGGCGTGAACGTCAATGACGTGTTCGAGACTATGCAGATTTATCTCGGCTCGCTGTATGCCAACGATTTCAACCGCTTCGGACGCACTTACCAGGTGATCGTGCAGGCCGACGCGCCGTTCCGCGCGCACGCAGATGACATCATGCAATTAAAAACGCGCAATAATGCGGGCGAGATGGTGCCGCTCGGCAGCGTGCTCAAGATCGCCCCGAGTTACGGGCCAGATCGCGTGCTGCGTTACAATGGCTATCTGTCTGCTGATCTCAACGGCGCGCCTGCGCCCGGCTTCAGCTCCGGACAGGCGCAGGGGCTCATCGAAAAGCTCGCCAAGGAAACGCTACCCAACGGCATTACTTTTGAATGGACCGATCTCACCTATCAGCAAATCCTCGCCGGTAACACCACCCTGCTGGTGTTCCCGCTCGCGGTGATTTTGATCGTGCCGATGTGTCTGTTGTGCGCCATCACGGGTGTGTGGTTCTTCGGTAACGATAACAACATCTTCACCCAGATTGGATTTATTGTACTGGTGGGGCTGGCGTGTAAAAACGCGATCCTGATCGTCGAGTTCGCGCGTGAACTGGAGATACAGGGCCGGGATGTGGTGAGCGCCGCACTGGAGGCCTGCCGCCTGCGTTTGCGTCCGATCCTGATGACCTCGATGGCGTTTATCATGGGTGTGTTTCCGCTGGTGGTGTCTACTGGCGCCGGTTCCGAGATGCGTCAGGCGATGGGCGTCGCGGTATTCGCCGGTATGCTCGGCGTCACCTTGTTCGGCCTGCTGCTCACGCCGGCGTTTTACGTGTTGCTAAGAAGCGGGCGTAATAAGGCTATTGCCGCTGAGCCGGCGTTATCTGCCGAGTCCTGATGCCAGACCGAACGAGGTCAGCCTTAATATGCCCTATGGTTGTGCTGCGGCTGGAAACTGGCTGATGGCTGCGGACACCGCCAATTCGCGCCTCATCGAAGGAGCACAGGAAGCGAGGGAGCGGTAGCGTACGAGCGGTGTGCGACGACCCCCGCGTAGCCGGAGGGCCGGATGTTTTGTCGGACGCGTAGCGGGAGACAAAACATAAGGCAACCGAACCGGCGTAAAGTCATTGTGGAAGCCAGGGTGCACCGCGAAGTGGTGCGCCCTGGCGGACGCAGGATGAGCGCGGGCCGCCGGAGGCAATACACGTCGCCAATTTTTCGCTCCCGAAATCGGATGGATCCATTTCGGGTTTCGCGAAAAATGGCGACGCAATCGGCATGGCACGCCGACGATTGCCACACCGGTGCAGCCGCCCGCGCACTGACTGCGCAACCCGATTTCCGCGCTAAGGGCGACAATCGCTGGCAACCTCCTGCGCGCGACAGTCTGTGCTGGCCTTACGGGGTCATGCACTACGCCGGTCAGGTTGTCGTCGCTGACTCCGGCAACAATAGAGTGTTGCTATGACGGCTCGCAGAGGATTTAGCGCCATGAGTCTTGGTTCAGTAGATCTCATACCAGTTGATCATAGGTCGGCTTTCTCAGACATGCCGGAACGCGCTGAATTTATCCGCGTGCGCGGATTGGTGCAGGGTGTGGGGTTCCGCCCCACAGTGTGGCGGCTCGCTCATCGCTATAGTCTGCGCGGTTGGGTGACGAATGACGTCGAGGGCGTCATTATCCGTGTCTGCGGGATTGCGTCTGGCGTCGAAGAATTTGTGCGCGCCTTATCCCGTGAAGCGCCGCCGCTTGCCCGCGTTGATCGTATTGAGCGTGAACCGGCCGCGCTGCTGCCGCAAGACGCGGATTTTTGCATCAAGGCCAGCGAGGCCAGCGACCCACACATGCAAATCAACACCGGCGTCGTGCCCGACGCGGCAAGCTGTCCCGAATGTGTCAAGGAGGTGTTCGATCCGTTCGCGCGGCGTTACCGTTACCCCTTCACCAACTGCACTCACTGCGGGCCACGGCTGTCTATCATCGAGGCCATCCCCTACGACCGCGCCGCGACGACTCTGCGCGCGTTTGCCCTGTGCCCCGCGTGTGCGACCGAGTACCACGACCCGCAAGACCGCCGCTTCCACGCGCAACCGATAGCCTGCCACGCCTGCGGCCCGCACGCCTGGCTGGAACGCGCCGATGGTGCAGCGATCACGCTGGACACACTAACCACTCTGGACGCCGTAGACGCCACCTGCTCGCTCTTGCAGCGCGGACATATCGTCGCCATCAAGGGCTTGAGCGGATTCCAGCTCGCCTGTGACGCCAGCAACGAAACTGCCGTGGCGCGCCTGCGCCAACTCAAACGGCGCGAACGCAAGCCCTTCGCGCTGATGGCGCGCGACCTGGACGTGATACGCCGTTACTGTGCCGTGACCGAGATCGAACAGGCGCTGCTGTACAGTCCCGCCGCGCCTATCGTGATCATGAACGCGGAGGGTTCTGTCCAGGTCGCCGCCAGCGTAGCGCCTGGGGTTACGACCCTTGGCTTCATGTTGCCCAATACGCCGCTGCACCACCTCATGCTGCGCCGCATGAACCGGCCCATCGTGTTGACCAGCGGCAATCTTTCCGACGAGCCGCAGTGCATAGATAACGTAGAAGCCCGGGCGCGGTTGGGCAGTATCGCCGAGTATTTTCTTATGCACGACCGTGACATCGCGGGGCGCGTGGACGATTCGCTGGTGCGTGTCGTCGGCGGAACACCCCGTATCATGCGCCGCGCGCGCGGCTATGCGCCGGCGACTATCACGCTGCCGCCGGGATTTAACAAGGCGCCTGCAGTGCTCGCCATGGGTGGGGAATTGAAGAACACGTTTTGTCTGTTGCGCGAGGGTCAAGCCACACTCTCTCATCACATGGGCGATCTGGAAAACGCCGCGACCCACGCCGACTACACCCGCTCCATCGCACACTATCTGCAGTTGTTCGAGCACGCGCCGCGCATCATCGCCGTGGATCTACATCCAGAATACCTGTCGGGCAAGCTCGGCCGGGAACTTGCTGAACAACAGTCGCTCATGCTCACGGAAGTACAGCACCACCACGCCCATATCGCCGCCTGCATGGCGGAGAATGGTATCGCGCTCGATACCGGGCCGGTGATCGGCGTCGCCCTCGACGGACTCGGCTTCGGTGCGGACGGCACACTGTGGGGCGGGGAATTTCTGCTTGCCGACTACCGTGCATGCAAGCGCCTCGGGACATTCAAGCCGGTCGTCATGCTGGGCGGCGAGCAGGCCATTCACCAGCCCTGGCGCAACACCTACGCGCACCTGATGGCGGAAATGGGCTGGGCACGCCTCACTATGAATTATGCGGAACTTGAGCTCTATGAATTTCTCGCCGCCCAGCCCCGCCGCATGCTAGATGGCATGATCGCAGGTGGCGTCAATAGCCCCCTGGTGAGTTCCTGCGGACGGCTGTTCGACGCCGTCGCCGCAGCAGCGGGGGTATGCCGTGAGCAGGCGCTCTACGAGGGTCAGGCTGCGATCGAATTCGAGGGGCTGGTGGACGAGCGCACATTAGCAGAGGAAAGCGACGAACTCGCCTACCCGTTTACGATCCCGCATCTCAAGACCAGCAACCTGCCCTACGTAGAACCGCTCGCCACGTGGCAGGCGCTGCTCGGTGATTTGATTCTCGGCACACCGGCGCCGGTGATCGCGGCGCGCTTTCACAAAGGGCTCGCCATCGTCATCGCACGCATGGTGGAGAAATTGAGTCGGTATGATACCGGTGAAGAGCCTATCATGACGGTCGCGCTGTCCGGCGGCGTATTTCAGAATCGCGTGCTGTTTGAGCAAGTGGTGACGCGGCTGGAAGAACGTGGATTTCGCGTGCTGACCCACCGCCAGGTACCCGCCAATGACGGCGGGCTGGCCTTGGGCCAGGCCGCAATTGCCGCAGCGCAAGTACTTGCGGCACCATCAGTAACCAACGGAGGCTAACATGTGCTTGGGAATTCCCGGACAAATCGTAGAAGTGAGCGACTCTGACAAGAAGCTCGCTATCGTCAACGTGGGTGGCGTGAAGCGTGAGATCAATATCGCCTGCGTGGTCAATGAGGCGCACCCGGTGTCTTCCTGCATCGGCGACTGGGTGCTGGTGCACGTCGGCTTCGCCATGAGCCGCATTGATGAAGAGGAAGCCATGAAGACCCTGCAACTTCTGACGGAACTAGGCGAGATACAGGCCGAGTTGCGGGCGATGCGCGAATCCGCGAGGGTCTGAGCCATGACTGATGCCAACGCTCATCTCCAGGCCCTCTACCCGTTTCTCCACGGCGGGAAGAAAGACGCTGCGCGCGAGAGCGCGACGCTACTGGAATCGGTGCGCCAGAAATCATCCCATAGCATCGAGACCAAGCAGGACTTCTTCGCGGCGCATGCCCAGCAAGTGGTGGACACGGCCCGCGCCATTGCCGGGATTTATCTGCGTGACGGGCGCTTGTTTACCATGGGCAATGGCGGCTCCAGTTGCGACGCCGCACATATTGCCGTGGAGTTTCTGCACCCGGTCACTGTGGGCCGCCCGGCGCTCACCGCCATCAATCTGGTGGCGGATACGGCGATGATGACGGCGGTGGGAAATGACGTCGGTTTCAAGCATATCTTTGTGCGCCAGATCATCGCCCAGGGCCGGCGCGGCGACGGTCTGATCGGAGTTTCGACCAGTGGAAATTCCGAAAATCTGCTGGCTGCGTTCACCAAGGCCAAGGAAATCGGTATGACGACGATTGGCCTGGCCGGTATGGACGGCGGCAGAATGGCGGAAAGCCCACACCTCGATCATTGCCTTACCGTACGCACTGACAGCATCCATCGCATTCAGGAAACGCATGTGGCGATCTATCATATCCTATGGGACCTGGTGCATACCCTGCTCGCGGATCAGCGTGGGAACCTCCAGCAAGAGGCGCAGGCATGAAATACGTAGACGAATTCCGCGATCCCGAAAAGGCCAAGGTGCTGCTGCACGAGATTGAGGCGCTGGTTGGGTGCATTGAGGTGTGCAAGCAACGTCCATTGCAACTCATGGAGGTCTGCGGCGGCCATACCCACTCCATCTTCAAGTACGGCATCGAGCCCATGCTGCCGAAGGCCATCGAGTTTGTGCACGGCCCCGGCTGTCCGGTGTGTGTGTTGCCCATGGGACGGGTGGATGATTGCGTGGCGCTGGCCGAACATCCGCAGGTCATCTTCACTACTTTTGGCGACGCCATGCGCGTGCCGGGCTCCAAGAAAAATCTGCTCCAGGCCAAGGCCGACGGTGCGGACGTGCGCATGGTCTACTCGCCCATGGACGCCTTGAAGCTCGCCCGCGAGCATCCCGATAAAGAGGTCGTCTTCTTCGCGCTGGGTTTCGAGACCACCATGCCCAGCACCGCGCTCACCGTGCTCCAGGCCGAGCGCGAAGGGATCAAAAACTTTTCGCTGTTCTGCAATCACATCACGATCATCCCCACCATCAAGGCGATTCTGGATTCGCCCGAACTCACCCTGGACGGTTTTCTGGGGCCGGGGCATGTGAGCATGGTGATCGGCACTGAACCTTATGAGTTTATCGCCAAGCACTATCGCAAACCGATAGTCGTGGCGGGTTTCGAGCCGCTGGATATCCTGCAATCGGTGTGGATGGTGCTCAAGCAAATCGCCGAGGGCCGTTGCGAGGTCGAGAACCAATACCAACGCATCGTGCCTGAGACAGGCAATGATCAGGCGCTCACTGCTGTTAGCCGTGTGTTTGAGTTGCGCGAATTTTTTGAGTGGCGCGGTCTGGGCTCCATTGATCATTCCGGCATTCGCCTGCGCGAAAGCTACGGCCGTTTCGACGCTGAACGCAAGTTCTCGGTGCCCAATCTCAAGATTGCCGATCCCAAATCCTGTCAGTGTGGTGAGGTGCTGAAGGGTGTGATAAAGCCCTGGGAATGCAAGGTGTTTGGCCGCGCCTGTACGCCGGAGACCCCCTTGGGCGCGCTGATGGTGTCGTCGGAAGGCGCGTGTGCAGCCTACTACAATTACGGCGGCGTGGAGATGGCGCGATTGATCCGCGAGCGCGCCGATGAAACCCCGCTGGAGGCGAGACAAATCGCATGAGCCAAGTATTTGGTTTAGGGGCCCACCCCGAGCTGAGCCCGATCCGCCGCCGCAGCGGCAAGCTGCGCGATACGCGCATCACACTGTCCCACGGCAGCGGCGGCAAGGCCATGCGCGATCTCATAGACGACATCTTCGTGGGCAACTTCGATAACCCTGCACTGTCACTCCTGGAAGACCAGGCGCGTTTTAACTTGGCGGATTTGCTCGCCCACGGAGACCGGCTCGCTTTCACCACCGATTCCTATGTGGTGGATCCGTTGTTCTTCCCCGGCGGTGACATCGGCGCACTGGCGGTAAACGGCACCGTCAATGATTTAGCCGTGAGCGGCGCACGCCCCTTGTACTTGAGCTGCGGCATGATTCTCGAAGAAGGTCTGGACGTGGAAATGCTGCGCCGTGTGGCGCTCTCCATGGCGAAGGCGGCGCGTGCGGCGGGTGTCGCCATCGTTACCGGCGACACCAAGGTCGTGCACAGAGGGGCGGCGGATAAATTATTTATCAACACAGCCGGCATGGGTGTTATTCCCAAGGGCGTCAACATTGAAGCCTCACGTGCGCGGCCCGGCGATGTGATCCTGGTCAACGGGACGATCGGCGACCATGGCGCGGCCATTCTAAGTGCGCGCCAAGACCTCGCCCTGGACGCCCCCATCCAAAGCGATTGTCAGCCACTCCATGGCCTGATTTCCGCCATGCTCGCCGTCTGCCCGGATATTCATTGCCTGCGCGATGCAACGCGCGGCGGCATCGCCACGGTGTTGAATGAAATCGCGCAATCCTCCTCGGTCTGCATGCGCTTCACGGAAAGCAGCCTCCCCATCAATCAGGTAGTCAAAGGCGTGTGCGAGATACTGGGGCTCGACCCCTTATATATGGCCAACGAGGGCAAGCTAATCGCAGTCGTGCCGAAAGAGCACGCCACAGCCGTGCTGGCCGCCATGCGCGCCCATCCTGCCGGCAGAGACGCCGCGATTATTGGCGAGGTGAGTGCGGCGCCAGCAGGGGTTGCCTTGCTCTCTACCCTGTTTGGCGGCGAACGCATTGTAGACATGCTAGTAGGCGAGCAATTGCCTAGAATCTGTTAAGCGGAAACCGATCATGCACGAGCTAGGCATTACCCGCAATGTGGTCGCCATCTGCGCCGAGCGCGCCGGGGGTGCGCAGGTCATCCGTGTGACGCTGGAAATCGGCAAGCTGGCTGCGGTACTGCCCGACTCGGTGCGCTTCTGCTTCGACATCTGCGCGCAGGGCACGCCGGTCGAAGGCGCTGCACTGGAAATCATCGAGACGGCGGGCCGCGCCCGTTGCCGTGACTGCGACGGCGAAGTGGCCCTAACCGAGCTGTTTGGCCGTTGCAGTTGCGGCAGCGTGAACCTGCAACTGGTGGCGGGCGAAGAAGTGAAAATCAAGGAAATGGAGGTGGCGTGATGTGTGTCACATGCGGCTGTTCTGAAACGGATGGTGTGGTCTATACAGATGCGCAAAGCGGTGAACAAATAACAGTGCCTCGGACAGACGCGGATACGCACGTCCATCCGCACAAACATGACAGCGATGAACACCACCATCTGTATAGTTTCGCGCCCGCTCACGAACAGCATTTCCATACGCACCCTGGCCCCCCGCACGGGTACGGCCACCCGCACGATCACGAGCACACCGCCAGCGGCGTGGTGGCGCTGCATGCGCGCGCGCAGGGAACCACTATCGCACTGGAACAGGATATCCTTGTCAAGAACCAGCTTCTCGCCGAGCGCAACCGGGGCTGGTTGGCCGGGCGCGAGATCCTCGCGCTGAACCTGGTGAGCTCTCCGGGCTCGGGCAAAACGACACTGCTGGAGCGGACCATCCGTGATCTCCAGAGCCAGCTTGCGATCAGCGTCATCGAAGGCGATCAGGCGACGATGAACGACGCGGAACGCATCCGTGCTACCGGTTGCAAGGTGATTCAAATCAACACCGGTACCGGCTGCCACCTGGAGGCGGACATGCTGGCGCGCGGCCTGCAGCAGCTCAATCCACCGCTCGGCTCGGTGGTGATGATTGAAAACGTCGGCAACCTGGTCTGCCCCGCCCTGTTCGACCTCGGCGAGCAGGCCAAGGTGGTGATCCTGTCGGTGACGGAAGGTGAAGACAAGCCAATCAAATATCCGCACATGTTCAAGGCGAGCAGTGTGATGCTGCTCAACAAGATTGACCTGCTACCCTATCTCAAGTTCGACGTGGAGCGCTGTATCGCGTACGCCCGCCAGATCAATCCTGCCATTGAGGTGTTCCGCGTGTCGGCTGAAACCGGAGAGGGTATGAGCGCCTGGTACGACTGGTTACGCAGCCACTGCGCGCGCTGACGGTGGGGATGATGCACGGCATGGCGGGTTCAGCCGCGCTTATCCTGCTGAGCCTGGGAGCGGTACAGTCATTTTCGATGGAGCTGCTCTATATTGTCTTGTTCGGCGTCGGTTCCATAGCCGGGATGGCGCTACTCTCGGTCGCAATCGCCATCCCCCTCAGATTTTCCGCCGACTATCTCGGCTGGCTGCACAACGGAGTAATAGCGGTCGTGGGCGGCCTCAGCTGCGTGCTGGGCGCTATCATGGTGTACCAGGTCGGCTTCGTGGAGCGGCTGCTGTTATGATAAGCGGTGTCCTGCTGCAATTTTCCCGTGTGCGCTCACAGATATTTTTGTCTTTAAACATAGCAGCACCAAGGAGCGGAAGGATTCCGCTGCATAACGGTTAAGAATAAGCCGAATGTTTCACCAAAGCAGCCAGCGAGTCTTTAGTTGCGCTAGACTTCGATTTGAGCGCCGCTCAGCTTTAACAGATTTTTGGCGACATCATGCAGCGTTGTGAAAAAATCATTGCCATGCTCATCCAGCCAGTCGGCCTCCAACTTTGCAAATGTCTGTTGATTGAATTTTCTGAGCTGGTTCACGAGCGCTGTGAGCCCACCGATTTCTTGGGCCTCGCCTCGCCACTGTTGTCTAGCGATGACGATCTCATGAATAAGCATCTGTGCATCGTGCAAGTCACCGAGCAGATCCTGCAAGGATTCCAATCGTTCAATGAGCATCGCGCCACCCTCTAACGACTCAGCGAAGGGCTCCAACTGATAACGCAAATGCTTGCCCGCGATACGAGCTTGATGAGCTTCTTGCTCATCGGTTATTGATTGGATTTTTGAAAGATGCTGTTGCAATGGTTGCCCTAATTGCACGGTCTGCTTTGCAGCGACCTCCGCGTAACTTTCTTCATGTGATGATTTATGCAAACACACGGTTACGGTATAGGAGGACAAGCGCCGCTTGAGTCTAGCTTGGATGTGGCTGAAGGTTGTGGTGATATAGC
>Ga0184616_10000091_pt1 | contig 15973 bp, 28 predicted proteins | sample PLM4_90_coex_FD_133145 | JGI IMG/M metagenome (GOLD analysis project Ga0184616, IMG submission 133145) | Groundwater sediment microbial communities from an aquifer in East River, Colorado, USA - PLM4_90_coex | ecosystem: Environmental > Terrestrial > Soil > Riparian zone | place: USA: East...
GCCTTAGTTTATGATATAAGAAGTAAGTTTTGAAACTCCTGTAAGCCATTGGTCTCAAACAGAGATGGGAAAGCTGTAGCAACCCTGGATACCAGTACGAGTCTGGTGCGTCTGCCGGTTCTAGCTGGTTTTCCTGAGGGGAGTGTGCCGCTTATTCTGACCGATCCGCCGTGGCCTAACTGCGACATTTGCTTCTGTGACGATCCCGCCGGCACGTTTGCGGCGTTTGCTTTCCAGGCGGCGCGGATCTCGGGGCGGTTGATTGTGGTTCTGGGTTGTGATACTGACGTCCGGTTCTTGTCGACCGTTCCGAAATCTCTTCCGTTTTTTCGCCTTTGCTGGCTCCGTCGTATTCCCGGCTCGTATCGCGGATCGTTGTTTTACTCCGCCGACGTCGCGTACGTGTTCGGGCATCAAGCGTTGAACGGCACCGATCGAGTGATTGGTGGTGAATCGACCGCCGTTCTGCAAAAGGACCGGGATGACGACAATCCTCATCCAACTAGGCGGCACATTGAGCATATGTCATGGCTGGTCCGGAAGTTTTCACGGCCGGGCGATCTGGTGCTTGATCCTTTTTGCGGCAGTGGGAGTACGCTCGTGGCCGCCAAGCGGGCCGGTCGGCCGTATTGTGGAATCGACAAGGAAAAAGAGTATTGCGATTTTGCCGAACTGCGGCTGTCGGAAGCCACCACCTTTTTTGATCCGCCCTCGGTCGTGCCGGTTCGCCGGGGTGGATCGTTCAACCTGAATCGTTCGGCGCGTTACAAACGGTAGAGGTCCCTTCGAATGGATCGTTCCTGGTCGACAACCCGTGCCAAAGGTCGCGCCAATCTGAGGCGGATATATGGCCCGCTCTCGCTTGACGTCTCCGGAAGGATCATTCTGGACCTGTGCGGTGGCACCGGCGCGTGGTCGTGTCGATACGCCTGGGCCGGATACGACGTGCGGATCATCGATCCGATGTGCGGGACCGGCGACGTTCGCACCTACCGGCTCCCGATGGAAAAAATCCACGGCATTCTGGCGGCTCCGCCGTGCACGGTGTACTCGCTGGCCCGAATTAAGCCGGTGACTGAAGCGGAATTGATCGCGGCGCAAAGTGTGGTCGACGCCTGTATCAGAATCATCTTCGCGGCTAATCCGGCCTGGTGGGCACTTGAAAATCCCCGTGGTCGGCTGATTCAATATCTCGGTCGACCGGCGCTCTCGTTCAATCCCTGTGACTACGGCGATCCGTGGACGAAGCGGACCTTTATCTGGGGGCGGTTCAATCCACCTGAGCGTCGGCCGGTGCCGGTCGTGACTCGGAATTTCATCCAGAAGGTGTGTCCTAGTGGTGGTCTGTCGGTCGCTCAAATCCGGGCGATCACGCCGCCCCATTTTGCGAAAGCGTTTTTTGAAGCTAACCCGTAGCCCTCGGCGAAAACATGGATGTCGATCTCTTTGGGGAAAGGATTTCCCCGCCGAAAAAACCTCGTCGTCATCTCGATATTTTTGACGCCGGTGATGATCTGTCCGAAGGTGAACGGCTGATCGTCGGCGGTTTTCTCATCGATCTGGCGGCCAACATCCTCAGCTCGGATCGGAAGGCGGCCGAACGGCTGGCGCTGGAGGCCGATCGGTATTGTGCCTGTGGTCGCAAGGCGATGGTGCTTGTGTGCCCGGACGATTACAGCCGCTATTTTGTCCGGCTTTTTTGTCACGCGCGAATTTGCGAACGCTGTTCGCGGATGCTGGTCAAGGAGCTGAAACGGTCGCTGATGCCGGTCATCTCCGACGCTATGCGCCAGAACCGTCGCGGCTTTTTGCTTTCCCAGGTGACGTTGACCGTAACGTCGAAGCGCTTTGGCGATCTGCCTGATCGCGCCGGTGTCAAACGGCTCTACCGTGAGAGCGGCGAACTGCTGAAAATGTACTTCGGGAAGTGGGTCTGCCGTAGGTCGAAGACGGGCAAGGTGGTGGAGATTCGGCGGGGCAAAAAGTTGGTCAAGCGCGGGGAGGACTCAAGGAAATTCTTGGGTGCCGGGTGGGTGGCCACCTCTGAAGTCGGTCACGACAACAACAACCTGCATGTGCACGTTTTGACCTATGGACCGATCCGCTCTTGGAAGTTACTCCGGGAGGAATGGGCTAAGATCACCGGCGACAGTTTCGGCGTAGACATTCGCCAAAAATCGATGAAGGACGGCGTCAACTACGTGCTGAAGTATATTGCCAAGCCGCCAAAGACCGACAGCTATTCCCGGCTGGCCGAATACACGCAATCGATCAAGGGATCGCGTCGTCTGCGGACCGGCGGAATCTTTTTCAACCGCGTGAAGCGGACCAAGCGGGATCGCCAGGACGGTACCTGCGTGTACTGTAGTTCCGCGCTCAAATTCGAGACGATGGCCGATGACTGGCAAAAGTGCGGGCATATTGACTTGTACGCTGAAAACCGGGCGCTTAGCCGACTGTCCAAGCCGGTGCCGCCGAAAGTGATACCTGCCGTTTCTACCGTAGGTCTGCCATACGATATGCCATTTTGACAATTTGGCTGTCACGTGCTCAGTTGTGCAGTAGTCTTTCAATTGCATAATTCTCGCAATCTAAAATAACACTTGACACGGTTTGCAGTAATTGTGCAAATTGGTGCATGGAATACCGGCTTTCCGAATTGCCGGGCGGCGGCGTCGCCGCTACCGACGCTACGTTACGAGAGATTGCGCGGATATGTCAAAACGATCTTCGTCAGAGTCCGGCGGTAAGGTTTCAAGCCACACAGATTTTGGGGTCCGTGTCGGGCAAGGATCACGTCGGCGAGGCGAGGGCGCTCTTTGAGTGGGTGCGTCGGCATGTACGCTATCAAAAAGACCCGGTCGGCATCGAGACGGTTCAATCGCCCGTTGTCACGCTTCGCTTGCGCGCTGGCGACTGTGACGATCACGCCGCACTTCTGGCCTCGCTGGCGATCGCGGTCGGGATTCCTGCCCGGTTTCGCGTTCTCGGCGCGAGTGCGGACAATTTTATACACATTGTTCCCGAATTGTACGCCGGTGGCCGGTGGTGGTGGGCTGATACTACTGAACGGTTGCCGTTCGGCGTTCGCCCCCGACCTTTGCCGGTCGAGCGGATATATAATTTTCAAGGCGAGGTGAGCATGCTCGGGCAATCAGAAACTCTTCCGGTGACGGCTGGCCAGTTCAAGGCGTCGATTCGTGACGCCGTCTGGCGTACGTTGCAAACCAATTGGCAAAATGGCCTGATAAACGAAGACGACGTCAGGTCGTATCTGCGGGTCATCGACGAGGGAAATTTCTTCTCGAAGAAACCGCTTCTGGTCGATCCGACGCGCGCGACGATCGCGGAATTTCTGGCCTGGGTGCCGTCGCATCTTGGTCCGTCGCGCAAGCGCGGCGTTGGCGGACTGTCTGGCCTCGACGGCTTTTTGTCGTCGATAGTGAAGGCGGTCGGTTCCGTGGTCAAGGGGGCCGTGAATCTGGTCACCGGTGGCGGATCGCCGACGGTGCAAATTCAATATCCGCCTGCGCCGACAACCGCGACTGCGCCGGTGGCTCCGACCGTTCCCGTCGCTCCGCCTGCCGTCATGTCGGCCGGTATGCCGACCTGGGCTTGGGTTGCGATCGCCGGGCTGGCGGCCGTTGTTGTCCTTCCCATGTTGATCGGTGGTCGTCCGATGTTGGCGGGAGGTCGTCGTTAATGTACGTCGATCTCCCGGTTGTCGGACTGTCCGCTTTGCCTATGGACACCACGGCGCGCCAAGCCGTCGCCGTCAATCCGGTAATTTATCAGGGCGTCAATCTGCTGTCACCGTTCGGGTCACAGCCAGGCAAACCTCGAGATCCGAGAAAATTCGTCAGTACCGCCGCTTCCCGTGTCGCTCGGGCGAGTGGCATTTCGTTCCCGAACCTGAACCCGACCCTGAAGACGATTATTCCGGGACGGGCAACCCTCTTGAGGCACGGCGTCACTCACCCGTTGGCCCGGCCGGTCGGTTCCGACGTTAATTTTCCGAAACCGGTCGTGCCGTTGATCGCGCCGCTTTACATGCCGATCAAGGATCGCATTGTCTTCGGTCAAACGAACACGGCGGCCACGTTGACCAATCAGTCCGCCAGCATACTGCCACCGACCTTGTCGATCGTCCCGCCGCCGCCGACAGCCGACATGGGTGTCGGCCCCGAAGGCATGGTGCAAATTATCGGACCCGACGCCAGCAACGCCGAAATCCGGCCTATGATTATGCCGCCCGCTACGGTCGAAACGCCCGCCGATACCGGCGTGAAAGCCGCCGGGTTTCCGGTGATCGCCGGGGTCGTGATCGTGTTACTCGCGCTCGGTATGTTCACCGGGAAAGGGAAGTGACGTGTCGGTCTTCTCTGAAGTTTTCCAGGCGCCGCAGATCGAAGATGCCGTGATGAATTTCCCGGCCGTTTTTGCGAAAGCTCAGAGTGATTGGGCCAAGTTCAAAGCCGGATATACCGCCGGTCTGTTCACGCCCTCACAGATTAAGACCACGATCGACTGGTACAAGGATTTTCCGAAGCTGTGGGAGACGATCCGTCCTAATTTTGAAGACGTCATGGCCGAAAAGGTCGGCCAGTATAACCTCAATTTCGTTCCGAACGTCGACGCCTGGCTGGCGTCGATCGGTGCCGATCCGGTATACCGGTCCGCTTTGGGCTTTCTGCCGGTGTTGGTCGGTGCCGTCTTGATCGTCGGTGGTGTCGCCGCCGGTGTGTGGGCGCTCGGGTACATCAAACAGCAAAATAATTTGTCGGCCATGATCGACGGCGTAGTCGCCGGGAAAATTCCCGCGTCGGTGCTTGATAGCGCGATCGCGGCGGAACAAAGTACCGGCGTATTCTCCGGGATCACCGGTCTGGTCAAATGGCTGGCCGTCGGAGCCGCGCTATGGTTTCTCGCGCCGCCGCTGATAAAAATGTTTCAATCCCGGCAGGCCCAACATGCCTAAAGTAAAAAGCGGTAATTTCACTCTAAAGCGGATCGTTGCGGCCATCCCCGCACACCAGGCCGCGCACCGCTTCACCGCTCTACAGAAATCCGGTCGATATTCTGAATTGCGGTTTGTTCAGCGCGGCAAATCCGCTTTCGACATCGTTGGGTATGCCTGGCCGGACAAGGGGGTCCGTCGGAAGTTCGGCATTGGCCGTGCCCGAAAAAATCCCGATCAATTCGCGCCGGGCGATCTCGTGTCCATCCGGGTTCTCGATAAAAATAAGCGTCTGCTCTGGATTGAAGGGCAGGTCAAAAAGATTCTCGGCCATGATGACGCCGGTCGACCGGCCTACGAGGTGTTGTACGAGCTGGAGGGTCAAGAGCGGACAAAGGCGGTGTTCGCGTCCGATATCCAGCCGGCAAAATTCGAACGGATGCCGAACAAACGACCGTCCAGCGGGACCTACAAGGTCGGCGAGGTCGTCAAGCATGTGTGGCGTGAGAAAAAGCGCGTCAAATTTCAACGGAGTGGGAAGTATGGGATGCCTTTGCGGAACCTTTGTCCAAAGACCGCCAATCCGGCGGCCGAACTGGCCGAAGCCGTTCGGCTCTCAAAAAAATTCACCGGCTTTATGCCGCGCAAACTCCATCGGATCGATATTAGGTGGCCGAAAGCGTCGGCGCTGATTGGTCCCTGTGTGCGTCTCGACTATTATTCGACGAAGTGGGACCACAAGGGTCGGGTCTACTATCACGAATTCGAAAAGCCGTGCCAGGTGTTCGCCGCCGCCAAACCTCAGCCCGACGGTGACAATCTGCTGATTATCAAAGGGAAGTTTCAAATACGGCCGGAGGGAATTACCGGCTAACATGGAGGTCGTTGTATGTCGTCAATGCTGTTGGTAGAGAAAAATCCGGGTCGTCGTCGCCGCCGGGGTCGCCGGTCTTTGACGACAAAGCAAATCGCGGCCGGGTTCGGTGGCAAATCCAAAATGTCGGGCGGTCGTCGGCACCGTCGGGGTCATCGCCGCAATCCGCTTCTGGCTTCGCTGGCCAATCCGCGACGGCACCGGCGTCGGCACGGTCGTCGCCACGGTTATTCGGTCAGCCGCGTGATCCATCGCAATCCGGGGTTGCTCGGGTTTGATTTCGCGTCGGCGGCCTGGGTCGGCACGGGCATGCTTGGCTCGAAGTTGGTGCCGAATCTGGTGCGGAAGTACCTGTATGCGGGTCTGCCCGCCACGGGTCCGATGTCGTACCTGGTGCGGGCCGGTGGGACGCTGGTCACGGCCTACGCCGTCAAGCTGGTGACGAAAAACTCGCGCGCCTTCGGTCTGATTCTGGCCGGTGGTGCCGCCGCGATCCTGGTTGACGTGGTCTCGGACTACGTTCTGCCGCAGGTCGGCTTGGCCGGGATGGGCAATGACTCGGCGCTGATTACGCGCGCCGATATCGACATGTCCGGCACCGCCGGGTATGTCGACGTGTCGGATCTGAGGGGATACGCGGAAGTTCCGAGTATCTCGACGATGGTCGGATGATCCCCCGGCCACCCGAATAGCGAGAAGGATTGAAAATAGACTAAGTAAACGGATTTACGGAGGTAGGGTGTATGTCGATGGTGCCTGGTAAGGGTTTGTTCCTGTCGCAACCGTTGTATGATACGGTGCAGATTCCCGCCGCCGGAGTGGTGGCGTCTTTCTTCACCGTGCCGCGCGGAGGCGCGCTGACGGCCGCGATCAACAAAGATGACCGCCACACCAATCTGGTGCAGGCCGGTCGTCTGGAGCTTGGAAACTCCTTTGAAATTCGCGCGATTTCGCTCAGTATCAGACAGTCGGTCCAGGCCGGTGCCTTGCCGACGGTTGCCGATATCAAGGCGATTTCGTCCGGTTCCTTCCGAATGATTTTCGGCGGGCAGACGGAAGTGTTGAAAGTTCCGACGATGAACATTCCGTCGGGCGGTGCCGATTTCGTGCACATGTCGAACATCGCCGCCGCCGTGACGGAGTTCAACCTGTCGCGCGGCGTGGCCGTTGTTCAGAATCGCTTCCCGCTTGAGGAAGTGCTGAACATCCAACCGCAAGAGAGTTTCGAGGTCCGGCTGGAAAACATGGACGCCATTGTGGCCGCGACTCAGGTTACGGTCGTGCTGTGGGGCGTTCTGCTTCGTCCGGTCCGCTGAGTTCTGTCCGCGTCGGTGTTGTTGTTGTCATCGTTGGCCGGGCGGCCTTTACAAAGCCGCTCGGTCATCGTAAGAAAAACTGAAGCCACGGAGCGAAGTCGATGGAACCGCAAAAGACTTTATATCGAGAGGAAAATTACTGGTTTACGACGGGATGGAGCGCTGTCGTGGCCGCGATCGGTGGCGTGGCCAACGGTCAAATCCTGTTGTCCGGCGATGCGCCGTTCAAGTGTTACTATATCACTCTGCACGTCCGCCAGGGGGGCTTGATCGTCGCCAATTTCGGCGGTGACGTGCAGATCAACGAAGCGCAGACCGGGAAAAATCTGTCGCCGATCGCCATTCCGACCGACGCCCTGTCGGGCAACGGCAATCTGCCGTACATTCTGCCGGTGCCGCGAATTTTCTCGGGCAACACGACGATCCTGTTCACCTTCACGGCCATTCTGGCGACGGCGACGCAGTTCAACTGCACCCTGCATGGAACGAAGCTCTATCGATACACGGCCTGATCTATGACCATGCGTCATCAAAGAGCGCGCGTCGGCGCGACGTCCTACGATCCGGCCCCGGTATCGATACCGGGCGATTCGATCGCACCGCCGCAAGTCGATCCATCCGGGAAAAATCAATTGATCGCCAACGCGCGAATCCAGAGCAACGTCGACGAACTGGCGCGGGAAGGTCGGAGCTTCACCGAAACGGTGATTCTGACCGGCAATCGGACGAATCCCTGGGATCAACCGTTAGCGCCAAGCGTGGCCATTATTTCATTCCGGGTGCCGGACGGTCGCGCCCTCTGGGTTGAACGTTTGGGCTGGCGCTTCAGTGATCCCTTTATGCACGTGATCTTTTCTGATGGGATGGAGATGCGCGTCAACGGCCAGCGTGTGCCGTGGTATCGTGACGGCGGCACCGACGTCGATCCGGGTGGTATTTACATGCCGCTCGGCGCTGATTCGCTTGAGCCGGTCGGTTTTCAATATCCGATTGGGTCGATCGCTGAACCGGTGCCGATCGAGCCGATTTACGTGGACGCCAACGGTCTCTTTGAGATTTTGCTTGTGCAGGGTCCGGCCTCCGGGGATTATGTGTCTATGAGCGTGCGCGTGATCGGTCGATTGAGAAAAACTGCGGGAGGTATGTCCTAATGGCGTATCCGGTAGCCCAAATGTCGGCCGACAACGGTTTCCCGTTCGTCAACGTGGTCAACACCAAACAGGTTGTGAATTGGACGGGTATTGTTATTCCGGCGTCGATTATCATCGCGTCGGCCAATCCGATCTATGTGCCGCTTCAAAATACGATCTGGCTGTTGGCCTGCCGCTCAGTGTTGTCGTTTGCCATCGTGTGTGACAACTTTTCGGCCGAACTTCAGGTTGAATTGTCGGTCGACGGGGGCACTACCTTCCTTCAGGCGTTCACCTTCCCGATAAGTGGCGAGGGGATTATCGACCCGGTGTCTGACTTCCCGTTATCGGGATCGGCCGGTCGGTTCACTCTGCTTTGTGCCAACGGCACCACGTCGTCGGGCTGGCTCGAAGTGAGGGCGTTCTAATGTTTATGAACAACACGCCCTGGCAGTGGTGGTGGCATTACGATCAACCGATTCCGATCGGTGCGGCGGTTGTTATGCCGCTCTCTCGGACCGGCGGCACCTTTGCGCCGGCTGGATTGAACGTCGCTTTGACCCGGCAGATTCGGTACTTGTCTTTCTCGATTATCGGCAGTGCGGCCGTTACCCTCGAGATCCAGATAACCACGGCTACGGCGGCCCTGGTGACGTGGATCACCTTTGCGTATCCCGGTGGCGGCGTCTGGAACACGGCTTTCGATTTGCCTGCCCCCTACGCCGGAAATCCCGGATTTATCGCTCTGACGTCCTCCTACACCCGCCTGCGGGTCGTGGGTGGGGCGGCTCAGTCTAACGCCTTCAAGTTCATGGCGCGGGCTTGGAAGGAATAGCGCTATGCCGTACCCGTCATCTGGTGCCTTCGGAAAAGTCGATCCGCCGATCAATCCGGCGAACCCGGCGGCTGGGTCCCAGCTGATTATCACCTTTTCGTCGGCCGCGTTCATCTTGAACCAAGTGTACGAACTGTTGTGGCTAGCTTTCACTCTGACTACTTCGGCCACGGTGATCGTCCGCACGGTCTCGCTTGATATGCGATCCGGTGGCCAGGTGGTCCAGCGTCGTGACAGTGTCGTCACGCAGGCGGCCAGTCTCGCGTATTCTTACGGTTGGGGTCCGAATGCTCAGGCGTCGGCCGTGCTCGGCGCGAATAACTTCGTGTCCAATCCCTTGCCGATGCCGCTCATGTTGTTCGTCGTCGACGACACGTTCACCCCTCAGCTTCGGACTACGATCGCGAATTTCCAGGCGGGCGATCAGATATCGGCGGTGCTGTATCAGTGCCGCATTGCTCAGTCGTGACAACGTGGACCGCTTGAAAAAAAAGTGGCCACTAACGGGAAAGGGACTCAAGTGCTCAAAGGATTCATCGACGGCGTTGTCGGCATGGTGAAGCTGTTCGGCACCAAACCGAGCTTCTTCAAGATACTGTCGACCGTGCTCACCGCTCTGCCGGGCCTGATTGGTCTGGCGATTGATTTCAAGTCGGCCGACGCCAGGACGAAAGCCGACGAATTTCTTGCTGGCCTGGATGCCTATACTGGCACCGATGCGGGTGCCGTAAAGGTGTTTCCTCACATGCCGCCTGAGCGAGAAGAAGAATTTTGGGACAGCGTGAAAACGATGGCCCGGAACTATATCTATGAGGAGCTTAGGGTTGACGGCTACTACGTCGCTTGAGTGCATGTTTACAGCAAAAGATTGCGCTTGACAGGCCGGGGAACCGGCCTTTCTTGTGGGTAAAATAATTCCAAGCGCATAGCGCAGTGGAGTGGTGCCCGCCGTCGCAGTTCATTCAGCCACGGCGGTGCGCCCTAAAAATTGGTGGTGTTCTGTGATCTCGGACAGTCAATGGAATTCGCTTCTTCTCGTTCGCAAATCCGATTTTCGTACGCCCGGCAAAATGGAATGGTCGGTCGTGAAAGCCCTCGACGATTTTGCGGTAAAGATTGGTCGTCGGCCGGTCGTGCTCTCCGATTTCAGGCCGTTTGATCCGGCTGACCCGAATTCACAACACGCCCTCGGCCGTGCGATCGACGTCGCTTTCCCCGGAGCCGACTCTCTGCTTATCCTCGATTTGCTCGCGTCCGCGCGTTTGTTCTCCGGGTTTGGTCTCTATACGAATCCGTCGAACGCTCAGTCGTTTCACGTCGACACTCGCGTCAATCGGTCGGTGGATAGTCCGGCTCGGTGGGGCGACGTGATTGAGTATGTCAACGGCAAACGTGTCGACAATTATACGACGCTTGACCGCGTCGTCGATCTGGTAAAAAAAAACAGTCTGACGTTGGCGTCGGTCGTGGTGACGTTCGGTCTGGTGTGGTGGCTGTTGAGCCGACGCCGTCGCCGGTCGCTGGCGTCGTAAACCCTGAAACTGACAAAGGTGTTCAATGCCCCCAAAAGTCAAGCCCCTCACGTTCAGTGCTCCTGAACTGGATAGTACGCCTGGGTCCGGTGGTCGCCCGGATGGTGAAGATTTTCCTGCCCTGAGTGACGGCGCGCTTTCCGGTGTCGAGACCGAACCCGATCCAATCGAGGATGAATCGTTCGCGTCGCTGTTCGACAATCTAGAAGACAGTCGCGTCGACGTGATCCGTATTTCGCCCGAGGAATACAAGGGCGATCTGGTCAAGGGGTACGTCGGAAAGCTCGGACCGGGCGACACCCTCGAAACGCTCCGCCAGAGGTTCGGCGGCGGCAAATTCCGTCTCAACAAACGGTCGAATTCGACCGGCCGAATTCAAGCACGTGCGACAGTGGACGTTGCCGGTGCTCCTGTAGTTACGAACACCGCTACGGACCCGCCGTCCCTGTCGCCCGAAAATATCCGCCCAGCCGGAGGGATACCGGCAACCCCGGTCACGGTGGAAGTGGCCGGGCAGAAAATCCAGCTACCCGTCGGGCTGGCCGATCAATTCGCCATGATGCAGGCCGTGGTATTATGGACCAAATCGATTCAGCAGATTTTTCCGAATCCCACTGACATAAATCAAAACCTGCTGGCCCTGCTGTTGGAAAAGCGGGAAACTGCCACGGGCGATCCCATCGAAATGTTCGTGAAGCTCAAAACCGCTTTCCCGGAAATGTTCGATCGCTCCGATGTCGGTTCGGCGAATTGGCTGTCGGTTCTTCAAGAGGCGATTAAACAGGCGGGCGGTGTACTGGCCGCGATGGGCGGTCAACGTCTCCCCGGAGTACGCCCGGCCGTGATACCGGCGGGTGCGCCCGCGCCGTCTCGCGCCTTGCCTGCCCCCAGTCCGACGATTGATCTTGAACCTGAAATACAACCGGCCGTCGAAGCGGCCGCCGAACCGGAGGTATCGTTGACTCCACAACCGACGCCGTTCCAGCTTGGCATGGCCATGCTGGCCGAAGTCGTCAAACAGTTCCGGCTCGAACCGCCGAAAGAAGAACCGCGCGTCGTCGCGCTTTTGGATCAACTGTTCCAACTACCGGCCGACAGGCGCCAGGTGCTTCTTGCCTTCAAGGACACCGGTTTCGACTGGTGCGAGGGACAGCTTGAGGACGTGTTTGCCGAAGACCCGCGCCAGCGTGACGAATTCAAGCGCTATTACGAAAACATTTTCACCGAGTTCACCAGGTCGGACAGGGAGGCGAAGTTTCTAGCATGATCCGATCGATTGACAACAACAACCCGGAGCAATTCCCGCACGGTACCTGTCCGTTTCAGGGTGGCAGTCCGGTTCCGGTGCCGGTCGCCGGTGGGATTGCTACCAATCAGATGCGAATTCAAATCGCTCAAATCGCCTGCAATGGCGACAAGTGTCAACTGTGGGAATTGGTCGACGTGCACCGTCCGGCCGTCGGCGGATATTGCGGCATGAAACGGGCCGCTATCGAACTGGCCGGGGTGTCCGATCATCTCTGTGAATTGTCGAACGTGCTCAAGGTTTTAGAACCGCCGAGAAGTGGACCGTCGCCGATCATGCGGATCGCCGAAGCGCTCGAAGCTCTCGTAAAGCGAGGCACTAAATGATCGCCTTCACGCTCTCCGTCTGTGCGCTGTGTCTAGCCGTCATCGCCTGGCAGCTTCATCTAATTGTCGATCTGTTAAAAGAATTGTTCAAATTTTCGTACAGATTCACGCCGACGGGCATTACGATCAGCGTCATGGACGCGCTTCGTATAGCCGAACGAAATAAGGAGGTGCCGGGCAAACAGACCTGACCGTTGCCGCGCGCCGCCGACGGCGCGCCTTCACCGTTAACCTGTATCTGAGGTGTTACATGAAAACAAGATTTCTCATTCTGTCGATGCTGGTCGTATTGATCGTCGGTGGGTTGGCCGCCTGCAATCGTACGCCGGTGTCGGCAGACAAGTACAATCCGAATGACTGGCTCGTCAAATCGACGTCGCCGTACTCCCTTGGCTACGCGCCGGGATTGGTGACGATCGACGGCGATACGATTTGGTGGCCCGACAGTCTGGTTACTGGATCTCCGGGAATACAGCCCGTCGGTCCGAAAGATCACCCGTGGGGCGGCGATAATCAGCGGCCGTATGGTCCGACGCCGTCCACGCCGATTTTCTGCGATGATGACGGATCGTTTGTCGTGGTCTCTACTAATTGCGGTCCGGCTGGTGGCGGGGGCTTCTATTGCGTCCGTTGGCTCACTGGTCCTATGATTGGACAGGTCACGATGCTTGACCCTCTGGTTCTGGCGTTGACTCATCAATGCGGTGAACTGCCGTGGTTCGGTCCTTCGAATCTCTCTGTCGGGGAGTGACCGTCATGGCGAAGTTCACCGTATCGGAAACGTTCAGCGTGCCTTTCTGGCAGACCGATCCGTCGCGCTGGCCGGAAGCTCTGCTGATGGAATATCGAAAAGAGCATTCCGACTCCCCTGTCGAATTGCTCGTCAAGGATGACACCGGTTTCGGTGGTTCCCGCACCTATCAGGTGATCGCGGTCATTGAGGCCGACGAAGGTCCGGGAGCCGCCCTGGCCGTCGAAAACATCTTCAGAGAAATCGACGGGATCACCGTCTATCATCTGGCCGCGCTCCCGTCTGACGTTCAGTCGGCGCTTGATCTGGCTGAGGTCCCGGTAAAGGCCGACGCCGAAATCGAAGTGCCGGTGACGTGCGTCGTCATGCAGTCGGTCGACACGACGGCGCGAATTTGGGACGCTTTCGCTCTGAAGCCGACCGGTTCGCGGATCAACGTGCTGGAAAATCGCGGCGGTGCCTGCAAGATAGCGCTGACCGTAAAGCTGGCGGCCGACGTCGATCGCACGACGGCCACGGAATTTCTCACCGGCCTAGTCGATCGCGTCTTCGGTTCACCGAGTGACGTCGCGGTCTGCTGGCCAGAAGAAAAACAACCGGAGCGTCATAACTGAGCGCTTCGGCTATCCGGCTGGCCCGGCGCTGTTACGGGTCAGCCGCGATTTGAAAGGTCAAAGTATGGCGGTCGATGTAAGGGTTTGTTCTTGGTGCAAGCATGTCGTCGGTGACGATGATATGCCCCAGCCGGAGCGGGTGATTGATCGGGAATCGATGCCGGGAGTGTCGATCACGGACACGAAGTGCAAGGTCTGTACTGAGCACGACGAAGAACTGAAGGCCCTCCGGGCGGCGCGCAAGGCAAAGAAAGAAAGGGTGTCCTGATGCGGGTGTTTGTGAACTGTACTCGGGGCGGTCTGATTCTGTTGGCGGCCACGGTCGACGGTGAAGTCTCAAAAGGTCATCCGGCTTTGGTGGCTCTCGCCAATCAGATTGTCGACGCCGTCCTGGGTGAAATCGAACTACAAAAAGCGCACGTGAAAAAGCCCGGCGATTCGTCTTATACCGAAACGGTACGGGTCGACGTCACGTGTCACGGATGAGGTCTTCTGATGCCTGTAAAAATGTTTTGCTGGTCTGAACCGGGATTCTTGGAAAACGAGATCAACGACTTTCTCGAAAAGCACGAACTGGCGGACGTGAAGATTCACTATGCCATTGCTGTGGCCGGGATACATGACCGGCAGGACGCCGACGAAGACGCCAAAGATTGTTTCATCCACGGATCATGGGCGTTCTCGGCGCTCATTCAGTATAGTGTCGTAAACGACGAGTAGATGTATGCCAATCCAGCCTGAAAACAAACACCTGTACGGTCCCGAGTTCCGGCGGCTCCGGGAAGAGAGGGTCCGGTCGACCGGCAATCACTGTGAATTGTGCGGCGTGGCCAACGGGCGGCCGAATCCGTTCACCGGATCCCGAGTCGTGCTGACGCTGGCTCATTGGGACTTTGATCCGTCGAACACCGTGCCGGGAAACATGAAGCTGGTCTGCCAGCTTTGTCACAATCGTCACGACGCCCCCGCCAGGGCCAAAGGTAGGATCGTCCGGCGGCGGCTGGCGGTAGCGGCGTCTCAAATGGACCTGTTGGCGGTTAATGCTCCAAGTCGCCCTACGGGGCGGGAAAGTGGGTAGGAAACGATGACCAAGGCTGGGAAAATTCTTCTGTATATCATCGCGATAATAGTGATCGGGCTGGTTTGCTGGCGGATTGTTAAAGGTGCCACCGTCGGCCTGACCTGGACAAGTCCGTACGATCCACGGCCGGGCGGCAAAGGGGTTCGGGTATCGGGATACGAATTGAAATTCTCAACCGACTCGGCCGGGTTCGCGGCCAATCCGTCGATCGGCGCGACTTTCGCTTCTATGCCGGTTCCGCTTGATTCCGGTCTGCTGGCCACGGTCAACGTGACCGGGCTGTCTGATTTTCAACGGTACTACTTTGCGATCCGTTCGGTCGACGCCGTCGGCAATTGGTCCGGCTGGTCGAACATCGCCGCGAAAACAACACCTGACCTGACCGGTCCGTCGACGGTTATTGATTTGAGGTAACGCCGTGCCGCTTCACATTCTGTACAAAATCGTTCACCTTCGGCCGGCTGGTATTGGTCCGAGCTATTGCGAAAAGCGCCTCTGTTGGACCTGTCAAAGATTCTCCGTCAAGGTCAGGTGAACCGTGAAGTGGTCGGAATTCAAACAGGGTTGGCCCGTACTGGTAGTAAACCGCAGACGACTGTGGATCGCTGTTGACCCCTTTCGTTTGACTGTAGGTTTGTTGTACCAGTCATACAGTCAAATCCTCATTGTTGAATTGCCGTTCATGGTCATTTGTTGGATCGTCATCGCCGAGCGTAAAAAATGACATACCAGTCGGACTCACCGCTCCCCGACTTTGTTTTCCGCGTGCTATGGTGGTTCATTGCCTGGCTGGCGGTGATCGACTGGCTGATTGTGATTCTCAGTTTGACCTTCTGGTGTCCATCGATGTCCGAAAAAGCGATCCGTGGATTAAACGCCAAACCAGCCAAGGAGCTATGACCATGAAAAGACCAAAGCGTCGTCTCGGGTGGCGCGTCATGTGGGCCGACGGTCGGGCTGTGGCGTATTTCAAGTGGTACACTCATGCCGCCACCTTTTATCACCGGCACCGTCGTGACGGCGCTGTCAGGCCCGTCTTGCGGGTCGTGCCGGTCCGGGTTAGACTCCGATACGATATTTACCGCCCCGGCCTTTGACGGGCGGGGGTGCGGGGGGCGGAAGCCCCCTGCCTTAGTTTATGATATAAGAAGTAAGTTTTGAAACTCCTGTAAGCCATTGGTCTCAAACAGAGATGGGAAAGCTGTAGCAACCCTGGATACCAGTACGAGTCTGGTGCGTCTGCCGGTTCTA
>Ga0184616_10000092_pt1 | contig 15924 bp, 14 predicted proteins | sample PLM4_90_coex_FD_133145 | JGI IMG/M metagenome (GOLD analysis project Ga0184616, IMG submission 133145) | Groundwater sediment microbial communities from an aquifer in East River, Colorado, USA - PLM4_90_coex | ecosystem: Environmental > Terrestrial > Soil > Riparian zone | place: USA: East...
TCCCACCGTGATGCGTCCGGACTCGATGCGGCCCATGTAACCACGGAAGTCCTGCGACGTACATGGATGTACTAGTGTCGCGGGAGGCAGGGCGCCGGGAGCGACCATCCCCGGCGGGCGGCATACGTACTGTACCGGAAAACGAAAATCACGCAGATTGATGTCCTGGGCGATGGTCACCGTCTCCAGTAAGCCGAGCAGGGGGTCGCCCTGATACCAGGGCATGTGCACACTGCGCTCGACCACGTTGTCGCCGAGCAACGCGGAGATCGGCACGAAGCGCGCATCTTTCACGCCGAGCTGGGTGAGAAACGCACTGAACTCGGCGTGGATATTTTCGTAAACCTGTTCTGCGTAATCCACCAGATCCATCTTGTTGATCGCTACTACAATATGAGGAATGCCGAGCAACTGTGAGATGAAGGCATGGCGGCGCGACTGGGTGAGCACGCCCTTGCGCGCATCTATAAGTATGATGGCGAGGTCAGCGGTGGAGGCCCCGGTGACCATATTGCGCGTGTATTGTTCGTGACCGGGCGTGTCGGCGATGATGAACTTGCGCTGGGGCGTGGCGAAATAGCGGTACGCGACGTCTATGGTGATGCCCTGCTCGCGCTCGGCCTGCAGGCCGTCGGTGAGCAGGGACAAGTCCACCGCCCCGCCGCCTCGCCGCTCGGTGGTGCGTTCGATGGCTTCCAGTTGATCCTCGAAGATGGATTTGGAGTCGTACAGCAAGCGGCCGATGAGCGTGCTCTTGCCGTCGTCTACACTGCCTGCGGTGGTGAAGCGAAGCAGATCCATCAGAAATATCCTTCGCGCTTGCGCAGTTCCATGGAGACCTCCGAGGTTCGGTCGTCCATGCGTGTGGCGCCGCGTTCGGTGATGCGCGTCGTGGCGGTTTCTTCAATGATCTGTTCGGGCGTTGTGGCGTCGGACTCCACCGGGCAGGTGCAACTCATGTCGCCCACGGTGCGAAAACGCACCATGATATTTTTTATGTCCTCTCCTTCCTTGGGCTGCACTAAATGTGACACCGGCAGCCAGCCGCCGCGCCACACCACATCGCGCTTGTGCGCGTAATAAATGATGGGTACTTCGAGCTTTTCCTGCGCGATGTATTGCCAGATGTCCATCTCTGTCCAGTTGCTCAAGGGAAACACCCGCATGTGTTCGCCGGGGTGGACGCGCGTGTTGTATAGATCCCATAGTTCGGGGCGCTGATTTTTCGGGTCCCACTGGCCGAATTCGTCGCGGAACGAAAAGATGCGTTCCTTGGCGCGCGCCTTTTCCTCGTCGCGCCGCGCGCCGCCGAAACAGGCGTCGAAACCGAATTCCTGTATGGCGTCGAGCAGGGTCACGGTCTGCATCACGTTGCGGCTTTCGTTTTCGTGGCGCAGCTTCACGCGCCCTTTGTTTATGGAATCCTGCACCGAACGCACGATGAGGCGCTCGCCGAGTTCGGCGGCGCGTTTGTCGCGGAATGCGATCACCTCGGGAAAGTTGTGCTCGGTGTCTATGTGCATGAGCGGAAACGGGAAGCGCCCCGGACGAAACGCCTTTTCCGCCAGGCGCAGCATGACGATGGAGTCCTTGCCGCCGGAGAATAACATTGCCGGGTTTTTGCACTCGGCGGCCACCTCGCGCATGATGTGGATGGCTTCGCTCTCCAGTATCTGCAAGTGCGTAAGTGCCGCGCTGGGCGCGGCCGCCGTAGAAATATTAAGTTCCATAAATGTATTCATTGCTGTGTTACACCTGCGGTCCGTTTCGGATGCAGGCCGCACTCTTTGGCAGTCTCTTCTTCCCACCACCAGCGGCCGGCGCGTTCATCCTCGCCCACGGCGAGGGCGCGCGTGCACGGCGCGCAGCCGATGCTCGCATAACCTTTGTCGTGCAAGGCATTATACGGGACATCGAAGCTGCGGATATACTCCCACACCTCATCGCGCGTCCAATCGGCCAGCGGGTTGAATTTATGCAACTGGTGATCTTCGTCCCATTCCGCGAGGGGGAGGTCTTTGCGACTCAGCGATTGCTGCCGGCGCATACCGGTAACCCAGGCCTTTTTGCCTTCAAGGGCGCGCTGCAACGGCTCCACCTTGCGCATATGGCAGCACGCCTTGCGTAACTCCATGCTCTCGTAAATGGCGTTGGGGCCGTGTTGCCGAAGATACTGCTGCACAGCCTCGGCGCGGGGGAAGTAGGCCGTCAATGTGCGTCCGTAGCGGCCCCGAATCAACTGGATGAGGCGATAGGTCTCCTCCGGCAGGCGGCCGGTATCGAGCGTGAATATCTCTATCGCCGGTGCGTGCTTGCAGATGAGATCGGTGAGCACCATGTCCTCGGCGCCCAGGCTGGAGGCGAGGGTGGCCGGCGCGTATTCGCGGGCAATGGTTTTTAGTGTCTCTGTTGCCTCAGAGACCTTGAGTTTAATATCCATGATATAGGTGTAGACGCTGCTAGGCGTTCAGGCATGGGCGACGGCGGTGGCCTTTTGTACCCGCATGCGGGTCAACGCCCCCTCACTGGTCGAGGCGAGTATCGCATGCCCTTCCTTCTCCAGGCTTTCCGTGACCTGCTGCGTGGCGTCGCCGGACTCCAGCAGAAATTCGATGACCCCGCCTGTGGACAGTTTGCCAAGCTCGATGCGCGCTCTCATGAAATGTACCGGACAGGCATAAGTAGACAAGTCCACCGTGCTCACCGTTGCGCCCGGCGCGGCTGCGGCTTCCCCATTGAGCTTAGACTTCGCCACACGCCCGTGCGCAGTGGCGACGAATACCGGCGTATTGACCGGCGGCAGCGTGGCGGAGAGATCGAGTTGCGGATCGAAGGTCTCGCAGGCGCGCGCGGACTGCACCATCCACGCATCGAGATCCGTCATGAGCGCGTTAAAGCGAGTCTCATCCTGATCCTCTTTAAGAGCACTCAAACCCTGGGCAAGCTCCACGAGTTTGTCGGCGAGAGGTACATACTCAGGCCGCAAATCCTGCAATTGTCCGCGCGCGGCTAGCCCGATCTCGTTGAGATCATCAAGCGACTTCTGCCCGGTGACAAACAGCAGCGACTGGCCTACCAGGCGCGTCATCGCCTCGGCGCACTCGGTGGCATCAAGCAGCTTGTGCTGATAGATGAAGGCGTTGCGGCAACTGCGTTCGTAGGCGGCTTCTGAAAAGCGCGATGAGACCAGTTCCTGCGCCGCGCCTGCGCACTCGCCGCCACCCAGTTGCAGCACCTTGAAGGCGCCCGCCTCACCGTGATCGCTCAACAGCGCGGGGACATCTTCCGGGTTGACCACGGTGAGATCGGCAAGCAGTTCTTTGAAGGATTCCTTGCCGCGCCGGTGTGCCCACTGAAAAAACGCCTCGCCGTTGACGCGATCCTTTAAAAAGGTTTCTTGTACGCGCGAGATGGCCTGCTCCACGCGCAAGACAGGCACCGACACGCTTTTGAAGCCCAAGCCGCCTCCCGCACGGCCGTCGCCGCCGAAATACATCTGATAGTGCGGCACAAGCTTGCCATGCAGACGGTTGCCTTCGCCGTAGATGCCGATGTCGCCGGTCTCCGGCTGCGCGCAGCCATTGTGGCAGCCGCTGGCGCGGATGCGCAGATCGGCTTCACCCCCGCTCAACTTTGCGCCGATGATTTTGGATGAGGTGATGCCCAAGCGGCAGGTCGAGGTACCGGGGCATGCGACCACGTCGTCGCCCGTCGTGGGCTCGCTTAAACCCAACGGCGCGAGTGCGTTGCGCAGCGCGTTAATGCGCGCATCCGACACGTTCATAATCATCAGGTTCTGATCCTGCGTGGTACGGATGTCGCTCAAGCCCTCGTCCTGCATGATCTTGGCGATACCGCGCAGTTGCTTGGCGGTGATGTCGCCGATTTTGAGACTGATAGGAAATACGTTGAGGCCTACCTGCTTTTGTGGAAACACCTGGCGTGGCGCGCCCGCCCCGCAGGCCTCACCGGGCTCTACCACGCCCGTCCAGTCGCCCTTGGGATACGCTTTACCTTCGAACGCCGCCTTGGTGCGCACGTATTCTTCTTTGTACTTCTCGATAAAGCCTTCGGGGCCGAAGCGGTCCACCAGGAATTTGATGCGCGCCTTGGCGCGCTTGACGCGATCCGAATAGCGATGGTGCAGAGAGACGATGGCCTCCATGCAGGGTAGTAAATCCTGTTCCTCGATGAACTCCTCGACGGTGATCGCCTCATGCGGTTTGTGGCCCAGGCCGCCGCCCGCCAGCACCTTAAAGCCGTAACGTCCGTCCTTTTGTACGGCCACCACGCCGAGGTCGTGCATCATGCCCTGCGCGCAATCGTGCTCGCAGCCGGAGAAGCTGATCTTGAACTTGCGCGGCAGATGTTGGGTGAGCGGATGACGTAGAAAATGCGCTACTGCGCCGTCCATCACCGGGATGACATCCAAATGTTCGCGCGGGCACACGCCGGCCAGCGGACAGGCGGTGACGTTGCGCACCGTGTTGCCGCACGCCTCGCGCGTGGTGAGCCCGGACGCGGCCAAGTGGCGTAGCGCCGCAGGCGTGTCGGCGGTGGGCACGTAGTGAATCTGAAAATCCTGGCGCGTGGTGACGTGCACCACGTCGTGCTGGACGTACTGCTCCAGCACCTCGGCGATGGCCACCAGTTGATGAGGCAACATCTTGCCGCCCGGCACCTTGACGCGGATCATGTGCACGCCGTCCTGGCGCTGGCCGTAGACGCCTTGTTGCAGGCGCGTGGACATGAAGCGGTCAACATCCAGTTCCTTACCTAAAAAGGCCCCCACCGCCTGTTCATAGCGTTCGATCTCGTCGAGATTAACCAATACTGTCGGGTCGTTCATAACTTTCTCCTTAAACCGTGCAAACGCGCAACTTAATGCGCGATCAACCTAAATCCGACCAGCATCAACATGCCGGCGAGTGCGATGCGCAACGTCTTTTCCGGGATGTTGACGCTCATGTGACTGCCCAGATAAATGCCCGGCAGCGAGCCCAGCAGCAGACTTCCCAGCAGCACGAAGTCCACGTTGCCGAGGCCGAGGTGGCCCAGACCCGCCACCAGGGTGAGCGGCACGGCGTGCGCGATATCCGAACCAACAATTTTAGTGGTGTGTATCAGCGGGTACAACAAAAATAACGCCACCACGCCTATCGCGCCCGCGCCGATGGAGGTGAGCGTGACGAGCGTGCCCAACACCGCGCCCGTCACCACCGTAGAAGCGGAGAGGCTCGCACCGGCGGTCGGCGACTTGAACCACGGGTGGCGCTGCAGTTGCGCTTTAAAGATCAACGCGAACGCGGTCAGGATCACCGCCACGCCTATGAGCGGCACAATCAGCACGTCCACCTTCCAGCCCTGCGTGCTTAAGTATCGCAGCACCCAGAGAGTCACCAGCGATGCGGGCAAACTGCCCGCCGCAAGCAGGCCGACGATCTTCCAGTCTATCGTGCCCTTGCGTCCGTGTACCCAGACCCCGCCTATCTTGGTGAAGCAGGCGAACAAAAGATCCGTGCCCACCGCCTTGACCGGCGGGATGCCGAACAGGATCAGCAGCGGCGTCATGAGCGAGCCGCCACCCACGCCCGTGAGGCCGACCAACATGCCGACTGCAAAACCTGATACGGTATAGGCCCAATCCATACGATTCCCCACGGTGCCTCAAAGTAAGCCCTGCAACTGTGGAAACTATAGCAGGATTTATATACCCAATAAAGAATATGATAGTATAAATATATACTATTTAGTTATATCAAGCCCATGAACCTACAGCAACTGCGTTACATTTGCGAGGTCGAGCGCCAGGGCCTGAATATTTCCCTGGCCGCCGAGAGCCTGCACACCTCCCAACCGGGGGTGAGTAAACAGATTCACCTCCTGGAAGAAGAGCTGGGAATACGCATCTTCGAGCGCAGCGGCAAACGGCTGACCGCTATTACCCCGCCGGGGCGTATTATTCTCACGCAGGCCAAGGAGGTGTTGCGCGACCTGCAAAACATCAAGCAGATCGGCACCGAGTTCACCAACGAGGAAGCCGGCAGCCTGTCCATCGCCACCACCCACACCCAGGCGCGTTACGCCCTGCCCAAGGTCATCAAGGCCTTCACCGAACGCTATCCGCAGGTCAACCTGCACATTCACCAGGGCAACCCCACCCAGATCGCCGAGATGGTCGAGTCCGGCTTGGCGGATGTCGGCATCGCCACCGAGGCGTTGGCGCTACACGAGCAACTGGTGGTGATGCCCTGCTATCAGTGGAACCGCTGCGTGGTCGCGCCGCCCCACCATCCCATTTTACAGGAAAAGCCGCTCACTCTGGAGGCCCTTGCGCGTTATCCCATCGTGACCTACGACTTCGCCTTCGCCGGCCGCTCGCTCATCAACAAGGCCTTCGAGGCGCGTGGCTTGAAGCCCAACGTGGTGCTCACCGCGCTCGACTCGGATGTCATCAAGACCTATGTGGAGGTGGGGCTGGGTGTGGGCCTGCTCGCCAAGATGGCCTACGAGCCGGAGCGCGATAAAAATTTGCGCATGCTGGACGCCGCGCACCTGTTTGACAGCAGCACCACCAACATCGCGGTGCGCCGCGGCACGTATCTGCGGGGCTATCTGTATGCCTTCATCGAATTGTTTGCGCCGCATCTCACGCGCGGGGCGGTGGATGAGGCGATGGCAGCTAGGATGGTTTAAGGAACCTCTGACTTAATCAGAGGTTCCTTAACGGTTCAACTCTCGCTGCGCTAGCGGGGGTGTGCAAACGGGTAACGCTCGCGCAGCTCCCGGCTTAACAGTGTGACGCCACATTCGTAGCCTATAGTTTCCGCCGCCACGATGTAGTCAGGATTCTCGAAGGAGGTGTGTAACTGCCTGCCTTGACTGTGAGCCAGTGCATGCAGATGGTCGGCCACGTCGCGTTCCACCTGTTGACTCATGATCTGCCCCGTCAGCCCACGCCGCTCCAGACGCACATGAAACGTGCCGTCCGCCATGCGCTGCAGAAAAGGTGTTACGGCCTCTTTCAATTGCTCAGTGAGGCTTTCGGGCGTGAAGTGGAAGGTGCGCTCAATGGGAACTGCCCGGGAAAGGTTTTTAATCCAAGGCTCATCTGTCTGGCTTGCTTGAAGGATCACCTCTAGAAACTGGGCAGTGTCTTCGACTTGCCCTAGGCATACGTCTCTGAATTCACACGGGTGAAATTCTCCAAGACGGTTGAGTGTTTGCAAAAGGCGGTGCTGACGACCGGGTTCCGGCACCGCAGTGACAATCATGTTCCAATTTTTCATGCCGCACCTCCTTGTGATGTTGCTACTGTGTTGCCTAATATCAAATGGCCAATAGCCCACATGTGCCATCGAATCTCCGATACCAGTATACTTGGCCCCACAGACGAGACACATCATAAGTTATGAATCAAAATAATCATAAAACCGCAAACCATTTAGTAACCCCCTCATCGTGATGAAAGATTCCGAATGCATCGAGTTCCTGCAGTGGTCGCTGCCCCACTTGCAGATGCGCTGGGAGGGCTTTCGAAGGGTGCGGGCGCAGGTCTGCAAACGTGTGCAGCAAAGGTTAAAGGAACTGGATTTATCCGGCACAGTTGCTTATCGCTCTTATCTGGAAAATCATCCGGAAGAATGGCGGGTATTGGATGATTTGTGCCACATTACGATCTCGCGGTTTTATCGTGATCGAGGGGTGTTTGAACATCTTGAGGAGCAAGTGTTGCCGGAACTCGCCGCCCGCGCGACTGGCTCGGGTAAGCTGCTGTTACAGTGCTGGAGCGCCGGTTGTGCCTCCGGGGAAGAGGCCTATACGCTCGCGATCCTTTGGAGGCTGCGTTTAATGGAGCGCTTCCCAACCCTAGGTATGCGGATACTCGCCACCGACGTTGACGAAAACGTGCTGCAGCGGGCGAGAGAGGGCTGCTATGATTTCAGCAGCCTGAAAGAGCTTCCGCAAGATTGGCTCACGCAGGCGTTCACACGGTCAGCGAACACATTCTGTGTGCGGGGTGAATATCGCAAGATGGTTGAGTTCGCGCCTCAGGACCTACGCACGACCATGCCGCAGAACCTGTTTCATCTCATCTTGTGCCGCAACAGCGCATTGACATACTTTGATGCTGCCCCGCAGCTGGAGATTCTACGCAAACTCAGAGACTGTCTGGAGATCGGCGGCGCGCTGGTAATCGGCATTCACGAATCCTTGCCGCAAGGGATAATCGGGTTTAAGGCATGGCCCGGCGGTCTTGGCGTTTACCAAAGATGCTAAAGAAATTTAACTGCAAACCCCTGCGTCATTTCTGTACCTCGATGTTGTTGACGACCTCCTCCACACCGAACAGATGCCAGGCATCCCATTCCGCCATTTTCATCTCTTCCTTCGTTACCACATAGCCTTCCAGTGTCACTACCCGGTTGCGAACGTTGACACGGATCTGGTCAGCCTGCACCAGCGGGTCCTTCTCCAGCGCCAGACGCAGTGCATCGCCGATTTCATCGTCATTGAATATGTCTCGATTTCCGAGTGCCCAATGGACATCAAGGATTTCGGTTGGAACCGCCTCAGCGTCACTTTTACTCAAAATGAAATGGATGGGGTTCCGACCAGGATAACTGGGGTGAGGGATGGTCATATACTTCTTCGATTTCGTCTCTTGGAGACCCAGGCTTCAGAGTCTTTGTTGAATTCCGCAAGAATCGTTTCAAGAGACAAAGGATCGGTCATTATTTTCTCTTGGAAATTGAGGGTTATCCGCGCGACGCAAGTAACCTGACTAACTATTAACTACTTCCTTTGAATCCTCCACCTCATATGCCTCCGCGTACCCGCATTCTTTCTGCGGACAAACCTTCTCGGTACCGCGGCGTTTAGTGGTCTTGATCGTCAAGATCGGCCACTGGCACTTGGGGCAGGGCCCAGGGGCGGGTTCGTTCCACACCGCGTAGGTGCAGGCGGGATAGGTCGAGCAGGAATAGAAAATCTTGCCGTAGCGGGATTTGCGTTTAAGCAATGTGCCTTGATGGCATAGCGGACACTCGACACCGGTGTCGGCGGGTTTTTCCAGAGGTTCGATGTGTTTGCAGTTCGGGTAGTTGGTGCAACCGATGAATTTGCCGTAGCGCCCTTGTTTAATGACCAGCGGCGACTGACATTCCGGGCAACTGCGGTCCGGCACGATCTCGGGTTCGATGAGGCCGGGCTTGTCATCCAGATTGCGCGTGTAATCGCATTCGGGATAAGCGGTACAGCCGATGAATTTTCCGCGCCGGCCGAGGCGGATGGATAATGGTTTGCCGCACTTGGGGCATGCCTCATCCATAGCTTCCTGGGTGACATCCTTGCGCGTTACGGTTTCCTCTTTGAGATCCACTTGCTCCTTGAAGGGTTTCCAGAAATCCTTCATGAGTGGTATCCATTCCTTCTCGCCGCGCGCCACGGCGTCGAGATCGTCCTCCAGCTTCGCGGTGAAGTCGTAATCCACGTATTTTGCGAAGTGTTCGGTCAACAGCTTATTGACCACACGGCCGACATCGGTGGGGGAAAACTGGCGTTTGTCCAACACGACGTATTCGCGCGCCTGTAGCGTGGAGATGATGCTTGCATACGTCGAGGGACGGCCGATGCCGTATTCTTCCAGCGTCTTCACCAGGCTGGCCTCGGTGAAACGGGGCGGCGGTTCGGTGAAGTGCTGTTCGGGACGGATGCCGAGCAGGTCCACGGCCTCGCCTACCAGCATCAGTGGCAGCAGGCGGTCTTCGTCTTCGCTCTTGCCTTCGTCCAGCCCCTCCTGGTAGACCGTCATAAAGCCGGGGTCCACCACTATCGAGCCATTGGCGCGGAACAGCCCGGCGTAGGTCGCTCCCGGCGTCGTGCCTCCCGCGACACTAGTACGTCCCTGTACGTCGCCGGCGCGCAGATCCACCGCCACGGTATCTATCGTGGCGTGAATCATCTGACAGGCGACGGTGCGTTTCCAGATAAGTTGATAGAGTTTGAGCTGATCCGCGCTGAGATACTCCTTGATCGTCTCGGGCACCCGTTCAGCCGAGGTCGGGCGGATCGCCTCGTGGGCCTCCTGGGCGTTCTTGGATTTGTTCTTGTAGAACTGCGGTTGCGCGGGGACATTGTTGCTGCCGTAGCGGGTTGCGATGAGTGCGCGGATTTCATTGAGCGCCTCTTGCGCGAGATTCACCGAGTCGGTGCGCATATAGCTGATGAGACCGACGCTGCCTCCGCCGACATCAATACCTTCGTACAATTGCTGCGCGGTACGCATGGTACGTTGCGCGGTGAAGCCGAGCTTGCGCGCGGCTTCTTGCTGCAAAGTGGAGGTGGTGAAGGGTGCCGCCGGGTTGCGTTTGCGCTGTTTCTTGTCCACCTTGCCGACCACGAGCTTGCCCGCTGCGGATTTCAGAAGTTCGGCCTGTGTCTCGTGGGCACGTCCGGTATCCGTGATACTGAACTGAGTGATCTTCTTGCCCTGATATTCGATGAGCTTGGCGCTGAAGTTTTGACCCTTGCAGGCGGCCTGGGCCTCGACCGTCCAGTATTCGCGGGGAACGAATTTTTCGATCTCCAGTTCGCGCTCGACTATCATGCGCAGCGCCGGGCTCTGCACGCGGCCTGCTGAGAGTCCGCGCCGGATCTTTTTCCACAACAGCGGCGACAGATTGAAGCCCACCAGATAATCCAGCGCGCGCCGTGCCTGCTGGGCGTTGACCAGTTCGGTGGATAATTCGCGCGGGTGCTCGACAGCCTCGTTCACCGCACGCTTGGTGATCTCGTAAAATACCACGCGCTTGACGTCCTTGCCCTTGAGCAATTTCTTTTCCTTGAGGATTTCGTACAGATGCCAGGAAATGGCCTCGCCTTCACGATCCGGATCGGTGGCGAGATACAGCGCGTCGGCTTTTTTCATGGCCTTGGCGATGGCGTCTACGTGCTTTTCATTTTTTTCGATGACCTGGTATTTCATCGCGAAGTCGTGGTCGGGGTCCACCGCGCCTTCCTTGGGTAGCAGATCGCGCACGTGACCATACGAGGCGAGGACCTCAAAGCCCTTGCCCAGATATTTTTTTATGGTCTTCGCTTTGGCGGGCGATTCAACGATGACGAGATAGTTCATAAATTCAGATACACGATACAAGATACAAGATACAAGTGTGAAGAAGCGCTGCCGGTAGATAATTCATAGCATAGTCCCCTTGTATTTTTTCTCTTGTATCTTTTATCGGCCTTAATTAAAGCAAAGCCCGCATAAGCGGGCTTGTAGAAGATTTGGTGGTTGATTTTTATTGTGTCCTTGGTGTTTTTTGTGCCTGCCTTAGTGCATCGTACCGGTCATTTCTTCATAGACCAGGTCTTCCATCCAGGCGACGGCGGCCTCCTGGCCCGGCTGGTTGAACAAGACCATCAATACCACCCACTTGACCTGATCGAGATCTATCTCTTCGGTCTCCAGCGCCATCACGCGGTCTATCACCAGCTCGCGGTTGCGCTGGTCGAGCACACCGACCTCCTCCAAAAATTGCAGGAAGCCACGCAGCTCGGTCCCCAGTTTACCCTGTTCGCGTTCGGTGTAAATGCGGATGGACTGGCTGTTCGAAAAGGTCTCGGCCGGATGATGCTGTCTTAACGCGGCCAGCCCATCCATCCACGCAAAGGCCTTGCTGATCTCGCTGCGCGGGAAACCCGCCTCGAGCAGTTCCGCCATGAGGGTCTCTTGATCGGAGTTGACCTCGACCTCTTCGTCCATATAGTTCTCGAAGAGGTACATCAGTACATCGAGTACATTTTCCTTCATGTCAAACCCTCTTAGTCACGCGGGTATAGTGCCCGCCGGGCGCCGATACCACATGGCCTTGCAATTCCAGTACCAGAAGCATGGAGGAAACCGCCTCTGGCGTCAATCCACTGCGTTCAATCAGACTGTCAACAGGGGTTGGGTCAAAACCCAGGCAGTCGAGCAGTGTCAGAGATTCGACACTCAACCCGGAGGTTATGTTCCCTACGCCGTCAGTTTGGCGCGCCGGGGTCGCTTCCGGCGTCCTGCCTCCCGCGACATTAGTAGAACCCTTCGCTATCGCTCTTTCCTGTACGTCAGCGGTGACCTGGGCTATAGGACCCAGCTCTTCCAGTATGTCGGCCGCCGTTTCGACGAGCTTGGCCCCCTGCCGGATCAGTGCATGGCAGCCGCGCGCCAGGGGGTTGTGGATGGAGCCGGGGATGGCGAATACCTCACGGCCCTGCTCGGCGGCGAGCCGCGCGGTGATGAGCGAACCGCTTTGCACCGCCGCCTCGACGACCAGCACACCCAAGCTGAGACCACTGATAATGCGGTTGCGGCGCGGGAAATTCAAGGCCAGGGCCGGTGTGCCGAGCGGAAATTCCGATATCAGCGCTCCATGTCCGGCGATCTCATGGGCGAGTTCGCGGTGCCGCGCCGGGTAGACGCGGTCGAGACCCGTCCCGGCGACGGCGATGGTCTTACCACCTGCCTCCAGCGCCCCACGATGCGCGGCGGCATCTACGCCCAATGCGAGGCCGCTGGTGATGATAAGCCCCGACTGGGTGAGGTAGCTCGCAAAGGCATGCGCGGTCTCGCTGCCGCCCGGTGTCGGGTTGCGGCTGCCCACGATGCCGAGTTGGGAAGCCGACAGGAGATCAGGGTCGCCGATCACATAAAGTACGGCGGGCGGGTCGGCGATCTCGCGCAGGAGTTTGGGATAACGCGGATCGGAGAGGGTGATGAGGTGATGGTTGGGCTCCGCCAGCCAGGCGAGATCGCGTTCGACGGCGGCCCAATCAGGATTTGCCAGATAGTCGAGGCCTTTCTGGCTGAACAAACCACTCGCGGCGCGCTCGCCGGGCGAGTCGAAGATCACCCGGGGTTCCTTGTAGCGCTCGAGCAGTGCCAGAATAGTGGCGGGGCCTACGCCCGGAGTCCGTTGCAGGGCCAGCCAGTATTTCATACAAGGGGCTAGGGATTAGGGGCTGGGGGCTAGGGATGGAGAATTTTACAGGTAGTCTGGGGTTTTCCCCTGGTCCCTAATCCCAGCCCCTAACCCCTGTTTTTAAGGATTTCTCACCACGTCATTGAGCCGCAGCGGCCCGGTTGCCTCCATCACCAGGGCGTAGCTGATCCGGTCGTAGGTGCGAAACACGATGAGGATACCGGCCTGTTCGTCGGGTAACTGAACGGTGTCATCCGACGGCGGGCTCACGATGTCGCGCACGGCCTGTCCGCGTTGATAGACGGCGAGCACGGTGCCCTGCTCCATGCCTTGTTCAGCGCCGAGATCGAGTGCGACGATCTGGTAACGGCCGAGGCTTCTAACACCCTCAAAGATCGAGATGATATTGCCCTCGACGGTATTTTTGGGGGGGTGGGGGAAAAAGTTTTGTTCGTAGCGCTCGCCCGTGATGGGCAGTAAACGATCGCCGATGACGGTCTCGCGCTCGGCGCGCTCCAGCTTCAGGGTGGTGACCGGGTCACCCCATTTCTCCACCGTGGCCTCACCGACGTAAAGGGCTTCGTAACCGAGGATCTCGTCCTCTTTTTTGGGCTGTTCCTCTTTATGTACCTGTGTCGGGTCCATAATCGGCGGCTCGGTCTTGTTGTCCTCCGGTTTCACGGGGGGCGGCTTGCGGTAGGGCTTGCCCAACCGCAGGATGTGATAGCGGCCAGCCGGATTTTCCTTCAGCCCGCGCACATAGACGCGATCTCCCGTGCCGCTGGCCAGGTGTTCGCCGGCGCTGGCGACGACATAGGGGGCAGCCCCCATCTCTTCCTGCGTGACGACTCGCGGCTTGGTCAGAAACGGGGCGATGGCCTCATAGGGGATGGTGGGAATAGGGCGTTCCAGAGCAGTGGTGCGGGTGCGCGGCGAAAGCCTTACTGTGCTACCGCGTAGCATGCCGCGTTGCAGGCCGAGTTGAGGCGCGCCGTTCTGGTAAGTGAGCACGACGACATCGCCGGGATAGATCAAATTGGGGTTCTTGATGCCGGGATTGGCCTTCCAGATCTCCGGCCAGCGCCAAGGCTTGGTGAGAAAGCGTCCCGCGATGTCCCACAGCGTGTCGCCTTTGACCACGGTATAACTGTCGGGGTGTTTGGGATTGAGCTCGACAGGCGCTGCGGCAACACTGGTAATGCTCAGCGCGAGCATGAGACCGAACCATTTTGTCATTGTCACGGGTGCCCCCTTTTGGCTAACGTTGCCGGCCTCCACCTCTATGCGGAGGATGGCCCTTTCCTTTATAATCTAACAGATTAAACGTTGTCACGACTACTGTCCAATCGAGATCTTATGGCTTTGCTTCCGATACTGCATTTCCCGGATCCGCGCCTGCGCATCAAGGCGGCGCCGGTGGCCGTGGTGGACGACGCCCTCCGCAAACTGGTGGACGATATGTTCGAGACCATGTACGTCGCGCCAGGGATCGGCCTCGCCGCGCCACAGATCAACGTGAGCATGCGCGTGGTGGTGATAGATATTTCCCTGGAGCGCAATCGGCCGCTGTGCCTCATCAATCCCGAGATCCTGTCCCGTGTAGGGGAGATCAGTTCGGAAGAAGGTTGTCTGTCGGTACCTGATGAATTCGAGGTCGTCGAGCGCGCCAGCAAGGTCGAGGTGCGCGCCTTGGGACGGGACGGACAGCCGTTCGAGATGGAGGCGGACGACTTGCTCGCGGTCTGCATCCAGCATGAGATAGATCACCTCGACGGTAAGCTATTCGTGGATTATCTCTCCGCCCTTAAAAAGCAGCGCCTCCGCAAGCGTCTGGAGAAGCAGGAGAAAATGGAGAGGGTATCGCGCCACACCCTGTGAGGCCTCTCCCACACCCCGTGAGGTCTCTTAGAGTCATCTTTGCCGGTACCCCTAAATTCGCACTGCCGGCATTGCAGGCTCTGCTGGATTCGGCGCACGAGGTTTGTGCCGTATACACCCAGCCGGACCGGCCCGCCGGGCGCGGCCGCACGTTGCAGGCGAGCCCTGTCAAACAACGTGCGCTGGGCCATCGTATTCCCCTGTTTCAACCGCACAGCCTCAAGGAGCCCTCGGCTCAAGAGGCGCTGCGGGTCCTGCGCGCCGATCTCATGGTGGTGGTGGCCTACGGGCTGCTATTGCCCGCCGCGGTGCTGAGCGCGCCGCGGCTCGGCTGCGTCAATATCCACGCCTCGCTGCTGCCGCGCTGGCGCGGCGCCGCGCCCATCCAACGCGCCATCCTGGCAGGAGATGAACAGACCGGCATCACCCTGATGCAGATGGATGAGGGCCTGGACACCGGCGCCATCCTGGCGCAGCGTTCGTGCCCGATTTTAACCACGGATACCGCCGCAACCCTGCATGACCGTCTGGCCGCTTTGGGGGCCGAGACCCTGATCGAAACTCTCGGCCCGCTGCAAGAGGGCACGATCGCCCCTCGTCCACAGGATGAGAACGAGGCCTGCTATGCGGCCAAACTGTCTAAACAAGAGGCCGTGCTGGACTGGCGGGACGGGGCCGCCGCGCTGGCCCGCAAGGTGCGCGCCTTCAACCCGAGCCCGGTAGCGCAGACCACGCTGAACTGCACCGGCCGCGAACCCCGCACCCTGCGCATCTGGTTCGCCCAGCCTTTAAACGAAACGGTTGATGCAGAGCCGGGGAGCATTTTGCGCACCGGCCTGGACGGTATTGATGTCGCGACGGGGCGAGGCACGCTGCGTCTTTTGGAGGTGCAACTCCCGGGCGGGCGAGCTGTTAAGGCCGCGGATTTTGTCAATGCGCAGCACCTGGAAGGGTGTAGATTCGGTTGACGAAAATTCTCAACGCGAAGACGCCAAGATTAGCCATAAATAATTTACCGCAGAGGACGCAGAGGAATACCCTCAAGAAGGGTTTGTTTCTCCTCAGCGCCCTCCGCGGTGAA
>Ga0184616_10000093_pt1 | contig 15677 bp, 13 predicted proteins | sample PLM4_90_coex_FD_133145 | JGI IMG/M metagenome (GOLD analysis project Ga0184616, IMG submission 133145) | Groundwater sediment microbial communities from an aquifer in East River, Colorado, USA - PLM4_90_coex | ecosystem: Environmental > Terrestrial > Soil > Riparian zone | place: USA: East...
GGTCATTTCAAAAGAAAGGGCTAACTCACTTAATTCATAAATTTTAAAAACATATGACGGATATAGTATTCTCGCTCATTCTCGTCCCGATAAGATCGGGACTCCGAGGTTTTTGGTTAATAATAAGGTTAAGTCGTTGTCAATTTCATGCCCTTTTGTGCCTTGATATTTTCCGGATTTAATTCAAGAGCCTTCTCGAATTGATTATATGCCTCATTTTTCATACCTGACTTCAGATAGATCTGACCGAGGTTAACATAAAGCTCTGCATTGTCAGGTTCCAGGTTTATTGCCTGGAGCAAGGCATCTTCAGCATCTTTGAGACTGTTTGGAACCTTGGTCAAAGAGAGCGAAAGATGACTCCAGTACCTGGCCTTGGACGGGTCCAATTCTGTTGACAATTTAAAAGACTCAATAGCTTCCATATAGTTTCCCTTTTTGAAATCTTCAACTCCAAGCCTGAAGTAATCTTCTGGGTTCTTTGTCAAATCTACTTCTTTTATTTCTTCTTCTTTTTCTAATTCTTCTCCTCCCTCTTTTTCATAAGCTGTTTTCAATGTGTCGGGGGAATCCGGTATCAAACTGCCTTCTTTAAGGAGGGTATAAGACATTTTTATTGCTTCAAAGATTGCTATCAACTTATCTTTTACTGAAAGGTCAGCTGAAGCAAAATATCTGTCAGGATGGAATTCCTTTAGAAGTCTGTAATAATTCTTCTTTATTGTTTCTGCACCCGAATTATTATCAACTTCGAGAAGTTCTTCTGCAGTAAGACTGTCAAGGTTTGAATATACCTCATTTACTTTCTTTATAAATTCCTCTTCTTCTTCAGGGACCGGTTTTAAAATTTCTTCTAATGGAACTTCTGCCTTCTCCGATACATCCTCTTTTTCTTCAATGGTACCTGTGGACCACAGGGCATATAGGGTCTTTAGTGCCTCAAAAGAGCCATTTGGAGAACTGTCAGCAAGCTCCTTAACAGTCTTCCTCCCGTCAATCCTGAAGAGCATTTTTTTATCCTGATCATCAATTTCTATGTCCTGGAAAAGACTCATAGGATCTGTGCTAAGCTTTAAGATAGAATTTATGTCAATCTCCTTCATTATCAGTTTGAGGTTATTCATTTTCTTTATTCCTTCATATAGGAGGTTTCCCATGCTCATCTTCAGGGTTATTACCTCATTTTGGGATAAATCTCCCTCAATAAATTCATATTTGGCATAGTCGAGTGTGAAGAGACTATAGATTATTTCTTTTACCTGGTATTTTACGCCCCAGAAGAGGTCTCTTGGAGTAAGATAACCAAGTTCTACGAGTATTGCGCCCTGTCTTTTCTTTCTTGATTTAAGGAGTTCTACAGATTCCTCAAATTGCTGGATTGTTATCTTTTTTGCCTTGACGAGCATTTCACCTAACCTGTCTTCCTCGCATGTTGATGAAGCAAAGATAGCATCTCCTGTGTCCATGTATACCTTTTTTGCAAAGGTTGAGGTTGTTATAATTAAGGTGCCTGTTTTCCTGTTTCTGTTTAAATAGAGAAGAATCCTTGGAATGCTAAATTCCCTGATGTTACCCTTAAGCGGAATATCCATCATTTATATCTTTTGACCTCAAATCTATAAATTTCCACATCTTCCTCTGATGTTATAGATGCCTTCATTCTTACAATCCTTAGCTGTTCCTGGACTGTATTTACTCCCTCAAGATCGGGCAGAAGAAGCCCTTTTTTATTTCCGCTGACAAGTATTACACCATATTTTGGGGGATCGAGTTCGCTGAGGTCTTTTACTTTCTGAGGAACTGAAAGTATATCAATGGAATATTCGAGGTCTTCAAGTTCGTTTTCATTGACAATGTGAAACCTTGGGTCTCGTGTTGCAGCACTTATGGCATTTCTTATCGTTTCGAGAGCCACACTGTCACAACAAGGGGAATTGGTTCCTATACAACCTCTGAGTTGCCCGTGTTTTTTAATACATACAAAGACCCCTGCCTTCTCATTCATTTCAGTTGAGAGAGGCGCTGGGGGTTCAATAATTCTGCCTTCCCTTATATATGTCTCTATGCTTTTCTTTGCAAGCTCAACAAGTGGATGCATCTATTTACCCCTTGAGAGCACATAGTCAGCTACTGCAAACAATGCCTCTTTTGCAGCAGAATGAGGGAACATTTCAAGATTTACCTTTGCATCAGATATGAGACCGTGCGCCTTTTTAAAAGAGAGAGTGAGAACATTATGTTTTTTGAAAAGCTCCCGAATCCTCTTGAGATCACCCTGCTTGAAACCGTCTTTGATGATATTTTTGACCTCCCTTACCTCTTTATCTGTTGCAACCTTTAAGAGATATATAATCGGGAGTGTTATCTTTCCTTCTCTGAGGTCTTTTCCAAGGCGCTTGCCGAGTTTTCCCTCATCAGCCATATAATCGAGTATATCATCTGCCATCTGGAATGCAGTCCCTGTCTTCATCCCGAAATGCGAGAGGGCATTCTCTTTATCTTCAGGCAGAGAGCCAAGTATTGCTCCGATTCTGCAGGCAGCAGAGATGAGAGCACCTGTCTTAGCAGAAATAATGTTGAGATATTCCTCTTCAGTTATATCAGGGTCTCCTATCTTTGTAAGCTGTAAGATTTCTCCTTCTGTCATCCTTGTTGTTGCCCCAGAAAGGGTCTCCATGATTTTCTGGTTTTTATGCATGACAGCAAGCCTTAAGGCATTGGCGTAAAGAAAATCTCCAACGAGGATGACAATTTGATTGCCCCATATTGAATGAGCTGGTAGCTTGCCCCTTCTTACCTCAGCAGTATCAACAACATCGTCATGAAGAAGGGAAGCAGCATGTATTGATTCAATAATGCCAGCAAGGTCTAAACGGGCTTCCCCTTTGAAACCTGATATATCTGCGCTCAGGATAAGCAACAGAGGTCTCAGTCTCTTTCCACCGCTGTCAATAAGGTGCTTGCCGATAAGAGGAATTGGGGAGGCAATGCTTTTGAAAAAGTCTTTCAGCCTATCTTCTACAATTTTCAGTTCAGGCTCATATAATCCAAAAACCTGTTGCAAATCCATTTTTTGATGATAGGATAGCTACTCTTTCAAAGTCAAGGTTATTAATTGCAGGAAAGGTTGAAGAAACCCTATTTTTTAATATATTCTACAAAGAACCCCCATTAGAAAGGACAGGGCTTTCTTACGGGGTAAATATTCCAGACTGATAAAAAAATGCCATGCATGAAATAATAGTAAACTATCTGAAGTCTAATCCTGTTCTTGCTAAATATAATCTATCCGAACAAGAGTTCAATGACCTTGCCGGATACATAAAAGATTATTTCCTCTCTGCACAGGTGGAAGAGGTTATAAAGATGGTAGAAGATGTGATAAGTATCAGTCCAACTCTGGCCTGGAAAGAAATCCTTGAGACTGTTGCAAGAAAGGTTGTTGAATTTCTCCATGCAGAGGCGGCTACGATCCGAATCTTTGACCCTGAGACAGAAAGGCTTGTGGCTTTAGGGTCATATCAATATACAGAGACTGCCAGATTAAAGGACATTCCTGTTGAAAAGTCAGTGGCGGGTAAGGTTATAAAGAGCAGGAAAAGTTACCTTGTACCGAATATCCTTCTGGAACCAGACTATCTGGATAAGGATATTGTCAAGAGGCATGGGTTTAATTCACTCATAGCAGTACCGCTCAATATTCCAAGATTTCTTGAAAATAAACCAGATATCCAGGGGACCATTCAGGTTTATTACAAAGAAATAAACAGGAAGTTTGATCCCCTTGAAGTAACAAGCGCGGAATTGATGGCCAGAAGGGTCAGTTACGTACTGGCAAAAAAACGTATTCTTGAGCTTCAAAAACTCAATCTCCTGAAAGAGAAGATTGTTGAGAAGATCTTTGTAAAACTCAGTCATCGTGAAGGAATCAAAATGAAAGATGTATTCAAGCTCATGATTCCCGAGCTGGCGGATATCATGCACATACAGTCCTGTTCCTTGTTCACTGTTACCCAGAATAGAAAACACGTTCAGATCGAGCTTGAATATCCCCCTGGGCAGGAAACCCATGAGATAGGCTGTATGTTTGCAATAAAGGATCATCCTTATATTGATGTATTAATTAATGGCACAGAAAAACCTGGTGATTATGAATATGAGAGAATAGGCCCTTCATATATACTGATTAAAGACCCCCTCAAGAGTGAATTGTCGAATGATGAATTGAGAAGATATGCATCAAAGCACGATGTCAATTCTGTGCTGTTAATTCCCCTCAAGGCAGGAAAGGAGATTAATTATTTTCTGGTTTTTTACGCTACAGACAGACGTCAGGAATTTATAGAACAGGAAATCGAGCTCCTGAGCTTTTTCGGAAAAGAAATCATGAAGGCTCTGAGAATCGAAAAACTGGATGACATTCTGCATGACTTCAAGAATCCAGGAATTGCTATCGCAGGTTTTGCCAAGAGGGCAAAAAAACTTCTCGGAGAAAAAGATATCGATATTGTAAAAGGAAAAATAGCAGAATACCTGGATATTGTTGTCAGTGAGGCCATTCGCATGCAGGAAATAGCCATTTATCCTAATATCGAAGGCCGTGAAAGGGTTGTTGACCTTACAGAGGTGCTGAAAAGCCGTTTCAGGGTTAATGAGGAAGCTATAAAGGAGCATAGGAGGATGAATATTAAACTTATACAAAATGAATTACAAAAGGGTTTATTCATCTACTGTTATCCCTTTGCCCTGGAGCGTGTCCTTGACAACCTGCTTGACAATGCTACGAAGGCAATACCTGAAGAAAGCGGAGAGTTATCCATCAAGAGTTATAGAATGGATGAGCTTGCATGCTTCGAGATCCGCAATACTGGAAAGATACCAGAGGTGAATATCGAACAGATAAGAAAAGGAGAGGTCAAGGGCCGGGGTCTCAACATTATCTATCGCTTTATAGAAGGCATGCAGGGGAGTATTGAGGTCTTTACTGATACTGATTCCACGACATTTCGAATAAAGATACCCCTCTATCGGGAGTGATAAAGGTTTTTTCATGTCATTGCGAGCCCTTTATATTCTGTCATTCTGAGGTCGTATCGACCGAAGAATCTTATGAGATCCTTCGGGAGTTGCCCTCAGGATGACTGGTTCACAGCTGATTGCTTTGTCTGTCATAAAGACCTCCTCGCAATGACACCTCGTTTAAGGCGTTTGTATTAAAGAACCAACAAGACAGATTATGGAAAAAGCCAAGGTCAATATAATTGGGAAAAAGACCCTTTTAGAAGGAAAGTTTCTCAGATTTATACTCACTAAATACATTGATTCATCAGGCATGGTAAGGGAATGGGAGTCTTTTGAGAGGGTAAACTGTAAAGGGATTGTTGTTATAGTGCCAGTGACAGATGAAAAGGAAGTTTTACTGACAAGGCAGTACAGGCCACCTGTGAATGGATATGTCATCGAATTTCCAGCAGGTCTTAATGAAAAAGGAGATAGCCTTGAAGAGGCTGCAAGGAGAGAACTACTTGAGGAGACAGGCTATTCTGCAAAAGAAATGATTTATATTGGAGAAGGCCCTCTCTCATCAGGGGCTTCAGGTGAGGTACTTACTGCATTTTTTGCAAAGGGACTCGATTTTAAAGGTTTGGGAAATAGGGATGAGACAGAAGATATTGAGGTTTTAAAGATACAGATACATGAACTCTATGATAAATTGTCTGTTCTTAGATCAGAGGGGAACTTTATTGATCTGAAAATCTATGGCCTTATAGAGCTTGCAAAGAGATGCTTAACTCTTTGATTTTACCCTCATAAATTTTCTTTTCCCTGCTTTAAATAAATAACTTCCTTTTGGGAGTTTTTGTTCTGGATCGGTGAATTTTTTATCATCAATCAGAAAGCCGCCCTGTTTGATGAGTCTTATTGCCTCACTTGTGCTCGATGCCAGGCCTGAGAGTTTCAGAATCTTCGGTACCCACATCTCTTTTTCTTCCCATTCAATTTCAGCAACAGGGATTTCATCAGGCAGGCCTTTTTCTCTAAATATCCTTTCAAACTCCTCTTTTGCCTTTATTGCTTCATCTTTACCCCAATATCTCTCAACGATCTCCATGGCAAGATCCTCTTTTGCCTTTTTCGGATGAACTTTGCCTTTTTCTATTCCTTCTTTCAATAAATTAAGTTCCTCAGTAGCTATATGGCTCAGCAACTCATAATATCTGAGCATAAGGACATCACTTATAGACATGATTTTTCCGAAGATCTCCTTTGAGGGTTCTGTGATGCCTATGTAATTTCCAAGGCTCTTACTCATTTTCTTTATCCCATCAAGACCCTCAAGGAGTGGCATGAGAATGAGGGATTGTGGTTCCTGTCCATATTCCCTCTGGAGTTCCCTGCCGACTATGAGATTAAACTTCTGGTCTGTTCCACCAAGCTCCACATCAGCTTTAAGTACAACAGAATCATAACCCTGTATCAAAGGATACAAAAACTCATGAATGCTTATGGGATTCTGGTTTGCCCATCTCTCTTTAAAGTCATCCCTTTCGAGCATCCTCGCAACCGTATATTTGCTCGAAAGACGTATCATATCATCTGCAGTCAAGTTAGACATCCATTCTGAATTAAAGACAATCCTGGTCTTTTTAGAATCGAGGATTTTGAATATCTGCTCTCTGTATGTCTTAGAATTTTCGAGGACTTCCTCTCTTGTTAGGGGTTTTCTCATGTCGCTCTTTCCACTGGGGTCACCTATCATGCCTGTGAAGTCGCCAATGAGAAATATCACCTCATGTCCGAGTTCCTGAAACTGCCTCATTTTTTCGAGCAGAACAGTATGGCCAAGATGGATATCAGGAGCGGTAGGGTCAAAGCCTGCCTTAATCCTGAGGGATTTTTTCTCTTTATAAGATTTCTCGATCTTCCTCATAAGCTCATTTTCAACGATTACCTCAACAGCCCCCCTCTTAATGAGTTCAAATTGTTTTTCAGGTCTTAACATAGTGACTGTAATGATAAACCGTAAGGACGTTTACCGTCAATCATTTGAACAACCCACAAATCTCCAATGAAGGAGTTCACCTGTCATTGAGAGCACCTGAAGGGTGTGTGGCAATCTAAAATGGTGTGTCATTCTGAGGTCGAATAGACCGAAGAATCTCATTTAGATCCTTCGGGCTGTGCCCTCAGGATGACTGCAAAACAATGAGATTGCTTCGCCTTCGTCTCGCAATGACAACTTTATATTGGTACTTTCGGTATAAGAAGCGTAGGTCGTTTAGGTGCTTTTTAATCTGTGGAGCATTATGCCGATGTATTTGTTTATGGGGTGAGATCTTGGAAGAAAGCGTACGATGGGCTTTCTTCGCATGCCGAGTTTTTTGATTTCCTGAAGCAGATCTTTGTTGTCATTGTCAAAGACAAGACCCTTCTGGAAGGCTTCAACAGCGTACTTTTTATTGCCTGCTGCGAGATATGTCCTTCCCAGGTTTAAATACAAAACAGGGTAATAAAATTCATGTCCGTAAGGCATCTTCTCTTTGATTATTTTTATTGCCTTTGAACAGGCATCTATCCCATGGGTGTAATTTTTATTAAGGATGGCTTCGAGACATCCACAATAGGAAAGGATAAAGGGTTCATTGGGATATAACTCAAGTGCGGTGTTAAGAAGTTCGAAAGCTTTCTTATATTGCTTTCTCTGAAGAAAAGTTTTTATTTCATCAAGGTAATCTGAAGTGGACTTCTTTTTTTCTTCTTTGTCTTTTTTTGTAGTATTAATGGTTAGTTCATGTTGCCTCTTCATGAGTTCTCTGAGTTCTTTTTCTGGTTCAGGAGTTTTCAGGATATTTTTATAATCTGTGTTTTTTTTCAAAATTATCTCACCACCAAGATAAACAGTTGTGATTACGAAATGTTTTTCGACCCCGAAGTCTTCTGTCAACACAAGGTAAGTCTTTTTGCCAACAGTTACTTTAGTACTCAGTTCTTTTTGTTGTTTTAATATGGTTTTTTTGTCTTTTCCCATTTTCATCTTAGCTTGATACACTTTTGTCTTTCATGTTGTTCGACAAATGTCATCCCGGAATAGTTTAGGGATCTTCTGGTTTTATAACTGCTTTAAACTATAAGATTCTGAAACGAGTTCAGAATGACAAATAAGTCATTTTTTAGGTTTAAGTATATATTTCTTCAAATTTGCATTCTCTTTCATCAGCTTCTTTAAGTCTATTGGCCTGAAGGCACCTTTTTCAGTGATTATGGCAGTGACATATCTATGGGGAGTGACATCAAAGGCAATGTTTTTAACCTTTATGCCGTCTGGTGCTATCTGGCATCCAAATATATGTGTTACCTCTTCAGGTTTTCTCTCTTCTATAGGAATGTCATCTCCGGTGTGGATAGAAAAATCTATGCTACTCATTGGTGCTGCCACATAGAAAGGAACTTTATGTTCTTTACAGAGGACTGCCAGCGTATATGTCCCTATCTTATTAGCAACATCACCATTCCTTACTGTCCTGTCAGTGCCAACAATTACAAGGTCTATCTTTCCCATTTTCATTAAAGCACCTGCTGTGCTGTCCGTAATAAGGGTAACAGGTATTCCTTCCTGCATAAGTTCCCAAGCAGTAAGTCTTGAGCCCTGAAGCACAGGTCGGGTCTCGTCAACGAAGACCTCGAAACTCTTCCCCTGCTCTCGTGCTACAAACATCGGTGCCGTTGCTGTACCATAACCGCCTGTTGCGAGTGACCCAGCGTTGCAATGAGTGAGGATGGTGTTGCCATCTCTTATGAACTCTGCACCCCATCTTCCAATTGCTTTATTTACCTCTATATCCTCTTTGTGTATCTTTTTAGCCTCCTCAATCAATAGTTCTTTCAATGTATCTATGGATTCATCCCTTTTTCTGATCAGTAAACCTCTTATTCTCTCTACAGCCCATTTTATATTTACAGCTGTTGGTCTTGTAGAAAGCATTTCATTGAAAATAGGCTCAAGACCTTCGACAAATTTTTCGAAATTTTCCGTCTTTATATCCTGAGCTCCAAGGGCGATGCCCATTGCCGCAGCAATGCCAATAGCAGGTGCACCCCTTATTTTCAGGGTTCTGATACACTCGGCGACAATCTGATAATTGCTGCAATCAATATAAGTGACTTCCAGGGGAAGCTTTGACTGGTCGAGGATAACTACCTTCTTATTTCTCCATTCTATTGCCTTTACCATATCAGGTTCTCAGGGTAACGAATGTAGTTATTACAAAGGATATAGCAAGACCTATAAGCACTGCCACTGTCCCCCATGATATGACATTGTAGCTTCTTGGATTTACATACTCTCCCATAATCTTTTTATTATTAACAAGAGAGAGCGCATATATCAGAACAAATGGGAGGAGTAGTCCGTTGAGCACGGCCGACGTCACCATGAGAAACACAAGTGGGGCACTCGGAATAAGCACTAAAAGTGCGGCACTGACGATCATAAAGGTATAGATCCACATGAACTGGGGTGCCTCTTTGAAGGTTTTGTTCACTCCTCTCTCCCATCCCATTGCCTCACAGATATAGTAGGCTGTTGCAAGTGGGACAATAATTGCACCCAAAAGGGCTGCATTGGCAAGGCTGACAGCAAATATTAAATAGGCGTAGTTTCCAGCAAGAGGTTTCAGTGCCAGCGCTGCCTCTGATGCCTCATGTATCCTTATTCCGTACGGGAAAAGGGTTGTTGCACAGGTAACAATAATGAAAAATGATATGATGTCTGTGATACTGCAACCAATAAGCACATCAAGCCTGGAGGCCTTATATTCTTCTTTCCTGATACCTTTCTCTGCAATGGATGACTGAAGGTAGAACTGCATCCATGGGGTTATTGTTGTTCCAATTATGCCTATACTCAATATAATAAATTCAGGGTTCCATTGCATCTGGGGAATCAAGGTGCTCCTCAAGACATCAGGCCAGCTTGGCTTTGACATAAAACCTGAAATAACATATCCAAAATACAGGAGACATGCAAAAAGGAGTATCCGCTCAACAAACCTATAATTACCTTTTATGACTAAAGCCCAGATGGATAGTGCACCAAGAGTAACCATCAGATATTTGCTGAAGCCGAGTATCTCCATGCTTGCAGCCCATCCTGCAAAATTAGCGACGGTATTTCCGAAATTTGCGATGAAGAGAACCGTCATCATGAAAAAAGTTGACCTGACGCCATAGTTTTCCCTGATGAGGTCTGAGAGCCCTTTGCCTGTGACAACACCCATTCTTGCAACCATTTCCTGTATTACAACAAGAGCTACTGTCGTGGGTATCAAAATCCAGAGGAGGGCATATCCAAAACGGGCGCCTGCTACGGAATAGGTGGCGATACCGCTTGCATCGTTGTCAACGTTTGCGGTTATTATCCCTGGCCCCATTACCGATAAAAATATGACAATTTTTTTCCGGAGGCTCACACCTTCCTCCTTTTACGCTTTGCAGATGGTGGCAGGATCCTGTCAATGATATCATCTATGGTAACAATGCCGAGGATAAATCCCTCAGTGTCAATAACGGGAATGGCAAGGAGGTTATACTTTGATATAATCCCGGCAACCTCCATCTCATCAGTCTCCGGAGTAACCGTTTTGAGTTTCGTTGCCATGATATCCGAGAGTTTTGCATCAAGATCAGCAAGGATCATATCCCGTAAGGAAACAACACCAAAGAGTTTTTCATTGGTATCCATGACATAGATATAATAGACTGTCTCAAATACCTCTGCATCTCGTTTGAAGTTCTCTATCGCCTTCCTCACAGTAGTCTCTGGAGGATATGCGATAAATACATTTGTCATTAAACCACCTGCTGTATCCTCTTCGTGACTGAGCAGTTCCTGAATATCTTCAGCCTCTTCCTTTTCAATACTCTCGAGAATCTCTTTTGCCTTATCTACTGGAAGGTCACTTAAGATATCAGCCGCTTCATCAGGTGGCATCTCTTCGATGATGTCTGCTGCTTTATCTGTGTCCATCTCGCTGATAATATCTACCTGGGTTTCTGGTTTAAGCTCTGATAGAGCCTCTGCTGCTACATCTACATCAAGGTCACTAAAAAAGGTTGCACCTTCTTTATGAGAGAACTGGCTGATGATATCTGCAATATCAGCAGGGTGTAAGTCTGCCAGCATCTGTCTCGGAACGGTTAGAGATATTGTTGTTAGTTTTGGTTCAAGTGTTTGTATGTAATTCCAGCTTATAAGATGATAAGGAATATGTTTTTTAAAGAGCCTCATCAAATCCTCTCCACCCCTTTCGACCCCGAGCCTCCGCATTATCCCTCTCATGCCTACATCAACAGCAATAAGGATAGCCTCTGTGTCATATCCCTCGAGTTTTACGTCATTCACTCTCACCACTTTTGCACCATTTATGTCAACAATCTGTTTATCGAGGATATCCCTTACTAAAAGGAGGTCTTCCTCATTGAGCTCATACGGCTGAAGGGCTTCGCTGTAAATGTTTGCAGAGATTATTCTCTTGTTAAATATATTCAGATCAAGCCAGGGGAGGTTATAAATCACCCTTTTTTTCTCTATGATGAGAGAAGAGACTTTTGGCAGTGGCTCACCCCTTACAATCACAAGGTCTTTAACCCTGCCGAGTTCATCACCCTTTGGGTCGAGCACAGGTTTCTTTAATATTTCACTTATAAAGAGTTCACCAAGAAAAGGCATTCTTCCTCCTGAACCAAAATCCTATCCTTTCAAAAAGTATAGCTCACGGGTTTTTGTTAAGGCAATATGAAAGATTATGGTGGGACAGCGGCAAAAAAGGCATCCATATCAAAATATAAAATGCGTCTCATTGCTCTTTCTATTTTAGGTTCATCTACAAATTAGTTGCAATTAGGGTAAAATCTAATGCAATCAGTGAGGTGATATTTTGAACAAACTTGTTATTCGTGGTGGTAAAAGACTCAAGGGCGAAGTTGAGATAAGCGGTGCAAAGAATGCAGCCCTTCCCATCGTAGCTGCTTCTCTCCTCGCTTCAGGTACCAGCATGGTAAGCCGGGTCCCGAATCTGAAAGACGTACTCACGATTGGTCAACTTATCAGACACCTCGGTGCAGAATTCTCACATGAAGATAATAAAACTGTCATCAATACAGAGAGGATAAGAATATTCGAGGCACCCTATGAACTTGTGAGGACAATGCGTGCATCTATCCTTGTCCTCGGACCATTAGTTGCAAAATTCGGGAAAGCAAAGGTTTCTCTTCCAGGCGGATGCGCCATCGGTGCAAGACCTATTAACCTTCATCTTATGGGTTTTGAAAAAATGGGTGCAAAGATAGAGCTCGAGTCAGGGTATGTCATGGCAAAGGCAAAGAGATTGAAAGGAGCATCTGTTTATTTTGATATCCCAACTGTTACAGGTACTGAAAACCTTATGATGGCTGCAACTCTTGCAAAAGGTATGACGTTGCTGGAGAATGCTGCAAGGGAGCCTGAGGTTGTAGATCTTGCAAACGCCCTTATCTCAATGGGAGCAAAAATAAAAGGGGCAGGAGAGAGTGTGATAGAAATAGAAGGTGTGGATGAACTAAGACCTCTTAACTACTCTGTAATCCCGGATAGGATCGAAACAGGAACCTTTATGACATTCGCAGGCATTACTGGAGGTAACATCATTATTAAAGGGTGCAAGCTGGAGCACCTCGATGCTCCTATAATAAAACTTAAAGAGGCGGGTCTTGTTTTTGAGCACAAAACTGAGGGAATAAGGGTGATAGGGCCTTCGAGACCAAAAGCTACTGATATAAAGACAATGCCTTATCCGGGTTTCCCAACAGATATGCAGGCGCAGTTTATGGCCCTTATGAGCATGGCTGAAGGCACAAGCATGATCAAGGAGACCATTTTCGAAAACAGGTTTATGCATGTGGCGGAACTGAAAAGGATGGGGGCTGATATTACTGTCGAAGGTAGTACAGCAACGGTAAAGGGGGTTTCGAGACTGAAGGGAGCGCCTTTAATGGCAACTGATTTAAGGGCAAGTGCTTCTCTGATTGTAGCAGCCCTCGCAGCTGAAGGAGAGACTGTTATTCACAGGATTTATCACCTCGAAAGAGGATATGAAAAGATGGAAGAAAAGCTCTTGAGACTTGGAGCTTATGTCAGAAAGATGAAGGAATAAGGGCAGATTTTAGTCCATGTATCAGAAGAGCCATCTTTTTGTAATCGAGCGTATCAGCCTCATCTCCTGCAGTATGGTAGTGAGGATTTCTATAGAAAGCAGTGTCTGTTATCATGAAAGCAGAATAGCCGAAATCCCAGAATGATGAATGGTCAGAAAAGTCTACTCCAGGGACAAGGGATATAGTATTGAGGGACTCTACAGGCAAGGTTGCTGTCCTGTGAAAGGCATTTTTAACCTTTTTTGTAAATGCCTTTGATGATATATTGCCCACAAAGGCTATAAAATCTCCCTTTTCCGGATAAAACCATTTAAAGAAGTGAAAGGGATAGTACTGGCATCCCTTTCTATCGCAATAATAACCAATCATTTCGAGGGATATCATACCTTCGATTTTTACATTTTCTTTCCACAGACTCTCAGCATAGATATTGCTGCCCATATGCCGTGTTTTAAATAAGGGAGGCTCCTCAAGGGTAAAGGCAACAAAACGGACTGTCTTTGAGCATGGTTCAATGGTATTGAGCCTTGCAAGCTCAAGGAGACCAGCAATTCCGCTTGCATTGTCATCAGCACCCGGCGTCCCCGGAACTGTATCATAATGAGCGCCTATAACAAGGATTTCCGAGCCTTCATCACCTCTCAGTTCTCCGATTATGTTGTGGTAGGTGTTCCCCATGAATATGAATGACTGCCTCTTCACATCACACCCGAGAGAAATCATTTTTTCTTCTATAAGATCAGCAGTCCTGTCAAGTTCCTCTAAATCCTTATAACTCCTTGGTCCTATTTCTTCTGATAGAAGTCGCACCATTGCTTCGAGATTTGTTTCTATCACTTTTAAAATATCCATTTTATTATATTGTCATTGCGAGCCCGGAGGGCGCGGCAATCTCATCTGAGATTTCTTCCGCCTCGGCAGATCCTCTGAGGAGGACGCTTCGCTCGGAATCCTGTGGGTCATCTGATATATGCATCAGTGACATATCTTCTCATCATCCTGTGGCAATTAAAATAATAGGCATTTTTTCCTATAGCATTCTGCATCATCCTTATCCAAGCAACCCTGTCGTTATAAAATAGAGGGATAATAAGATATTCAAGTTTGCTGTAAAGGTCATCTGCATCTCTTGTATCCATATTTTCTATGAGTCCTGTCTCTGTAGGGCTTGGCCCGATAGACCAACCAGTAAATCCCTCTATATGACCCTCTATCCACCACCCGTCAAGAACGCTGAAGTTCAATACCCCATTGTGTGCTGCCTTCATTCCACTTGTGCCTGAGGCCTCTCTTGGCCTTAAAGGAGTGTTAAGCCAGATGTCAACACCTGAGACAAGCCTGAGGGCAATTTCCATATCATAATTTTTTAGATAGGCCATCTTAATCTTGTCTTTTAAACTCTCTTTGAAAGAAAATATCTGTTCTATAAGCCCTTTACCTGCCTCATCTTTTGGATGAGCCTTTCCTGCGAAGACGATCTGAAGTTTCCCTGTACCTATCCTCTCAAGTCTTTCAAAATTACTGAAAAGAAGGTGAGGCCTCTTATATGCTGTTGCCCTTCTTGCAAATCCTATTGTGAGGATTTCCGGGTTGAATTCAATTCCTGTTTCAGCCTTGATGTAATCAGATAGATTTCTTTTGGCTTCTATGTGGGCATTCCAGGTCTCTTCATCAGGAATACGCCCAATCCTCACAAATAATTCTGGTTCGTTAGCCCATCCAGGGAGATACTTATCGTAGAGTCTTTTGAAGCTGTCAAATGTCCATGTATATGAGTGGACACCATTTGTAATGGCTGCAATCTCATATCCAGGGAACATATTACGAGAGACCTCCATATGTTTTTTGGCAACTCCGTTTACATATTCGCTGAGATTCAATCCGAGGAGGGTCATATTGAGGTAGTCATACCCGCCGATTTCTTTCAAAATATCGAAAGGTATCAACTCTCCCATAATGTTTCTAACCAAATCATAGGGGAATTTATCATGGCCTGCTTCAATAGGTGTATGGGTCGTGAATAAGCATAGATCTTTTACCCTGTCTTTATCCCATACAAGCTTTTCATCCCAGACATCTTCTATTGGCCGTTTATACATGTTCAGAAGTTCAATTGTGAGGAGGCTTGAATGACCTTCATTCATGTGGTATTTTTTAATCTCAAAACCAATCTCGTGGAGCATTCTTACACCGGCGATTCCCAGGACTATCTCCTGCTTCAACCTGTATGCTAAGTCTCCGCCATAAAGGCAAGAGGTAATCTCCCTATCTTCAGGAATATTTCCTTCCACATCAGTATCAAGGAAGAAGATAGGGATAATCCCTCCTGTCAAACTTCTTACTTTATAAAGCCATGCCTGTACAGCAACATCCCTACCTTCAATATGGACAGATATCTTGGTGGGAAGGAGTGTCGTATATTGGGAGGGGTCCCAGGGGTGAGCAGATTCTATCTGTCTTCCTTTTTCATCAAGTTCTTGTCTGAA
>Ga0184616_10000094_pt1 | contig 15644 bp, 13 predicted proteins | sample PLM4_90_coex_FD_133145 | JGI IMG/M metagenome (GOLD analysis project Ga0184616, IMG submission 133145) | Groundwater sediment microbial communities from an aquifer in East River, Colorado, USA - PLM4_90_coex | ecosystem: Environmental > Terrestrial > Soil > Riparian zone | place: USA: East...
GCCAACTAGCACGCTATCAAAATTTTGCCCCGCCAAAAGGCCGGAGAGCAGACGCATCGAGGTCCCCGAGTTCCCCAGATCCAGCGGCCCGGAAGGCGCCTTGAGTCCATGGAGCCCTACGCCATGAATCGTAACACGACCCTGCTTCGGCCCCTCAATCTTCACCCCCATCGCACGAAACGCGGCCAACGTTGCCAGACTGTCTTCTCCCTCCAAAAAACCGCGCACCTCTGTGACACCTTCGGCAATCGAACCCAGCATGATGGCGCGGTGCGAGATGGATTTATCTCCCGGCACGCGCAGACGGCCCTGCAATTGACCGCCGGGGTTTACGTTATAGGTAATCATTTTAGTTTAACTATTATTCAACCCATCGCGGGCCGCCTTCGCACTGCTAAGCAGGGCGAGCAGCGCAGCACTGTCTTTGTCGCGTAAGGCTGCTCCAAAGTGATTAAGGTCAGCGCCAAATTTTTCAATCATCTTCAATATCGCTTCTCGATTGGCCAAACAAATATCGCGCCACATCACCGGATCACTGGCGGCGATGCGCGTGAAATCGCGGAAACCCCCGGCGGCAAAGCGGAAGATGTCAGCGTGCTGCTCCATGCGCGCCAGCGTGTCCACCAGCGTGTACGCCAACACGTGCGGCAAATGGCTGGTCGCCGCCAGTATCTCGTCATGCGTGCGCGCATCCATCTCCACTATGTCTGCTCCCGCTTGCTCCCACATCCTGCGTACCTTGTTAAGCGCCCGCGCATCGGTCTCCGGCAAGGGGGTCAGCACCACGCGGCGTTTCTGGAACATCTGCGCGGATGACGCTTCTATACCACTCTGCTCGGTGCCGGCGATGGGATGGCCCGGCACGAAGTTGCCCGGCACTTTGCCAAACACCGCACGCGCCGCTTCAATCACACTCTGCTTGGTGCTACCCACATCGGTAATAACAGTTTTGGCATCCAGATGACCATTGAGCTGGCGCAGTATCGCCTCGGTACTCCCCACGGGCACAGCCAGCACGATCATATCCGCACCTGCGACCGCCTTTGCGATATCGGTGTCGTAGCGGTCTATCACACCGAGTTCAACGGCCTTTTTTAATTGCGCGACAGTACGATTGCTACCGATGATCTCCTTGCAGGCCTCGACCTTCTTGAGCGCGCGAGCGAGCGAACCGCCGATGAGCCCTACGCCAATGATTACCAATTTATTAATCATATCGATCAAAAAGTATTAACTAAGTTTTTAATACTTTCTTCAGCACCGCGATGCAACGCTCATTTTCTTGAGGCAACCCGATGGTAACGCGCAAATGACGCGGCATACCGTAATTGGCCACCGGGCGCACGATCACGCCTTCGCGCAACAGCGCTTCGTAAATGGGGGCCGCGGGTCGGCCTACATCCACAGCGACGAAATTACCGGCGGAAGGAATGAAGGGAAGCTTCATCGCCGCAAACGCCTCAGTCAATTGTTTCATCCCTTGCCGGTTGACCTCCAGGCTGCGGGCGATATGCTCCAAGTCATCCAGCGCAGCCTCGGCTGCGAGTTGCGCAAGGCTGTTGACATTAAACGGCTGGCGCACGCGATCGAGTAGATTGGCCACTTCCGGGTGCGAGACGCCATAACCGATGCGCAAGCCCGCCAAGCCATAAATCTTGGAAAAGGTGCGTGCGACAATGAGGTTGGAATAGTTGTTCAGCCATTGCATCGCGTCGGGGTAATCAGGATAGACATCATGGGCATATTCAAAATAGGCCTCATCCACCACCACCATGACATGGGGAGGCAGGCTACCGATAAAATCCTCCAGCGGTTTGGCCGCAAGCCAGGTGCCCGTGGGGTTATTGGGATTGGCGATAAAAATCAGCCGCGTGCGTTCACTGACTAAACTGCGCATGGCCTCCAGGTCATGACCCCAGTCACGTGCCGGCGCAATCCGCGCACGCGCGCCTACTATTTGGGTGACAATCGGGTAGACCGCGAAGGCATGTTCTGAAAAAATGACCTCGTGTTCGGGTGTAACAAAGGCACGTGCGGCAAACTCCAGAATGTCATTGGAGCCATTGCCCAGGGTGATTTGATTCTCGTGCACGCCGAGCCGTACGGCCAATGTCGCCTTCAACGCGAAACAGCCCGCGTCAGGATAACGGGCCACGTCATGCAGGCCTTCGCGCACAGCCGCCAACGCCAGTGGGCTCGGTCCGAGCGGATTCTCGTTGGAGGCAAGCTTGATCGCGTTCGTCACGCCGTATTCGCGCTCCAATTCGGCGAGCGGTTTGCCCGGCACATACGGTTGCACACACCGGATACCCGGCACGGCGAGATCAATAAATGACATACTCATCAAAACACTGAGTAAGATTATGGGATGGCACGCGGATACGAGCCCAGGACCTTTACAAACGACGCCTCCGCCCCCAGCTCTTTGAGGGTCTCCGCAACGTCCGGATCCTGGCTGTGCCCGTCGAGGTCTACAAAGAACACATAGTCCCACGCGGCTTGCCGCGAGGGACGCGACTCGATGCGTGTCAGGCTGATGTTGTGGCGGGCGAACGGTTGCAATATGTTATACAAGGCGCCCGGCCGATTGCCCGTTGAAATCATCAATGAGGTCTTGTCGTTGCCGCTGGGCGGCACTGACTGACGGCCGATGACCAGAAAGCGCGTGGTGTTATTCGCCTCATCCTCGATATCCGCCGCCAACACTTTCAGCTGATAGATCTCGGCGGCGTTATTTCCGGCGATCGCGGCCACACCGGTTTCCTGCACGGCGCGCCGTGCGCCCTCGGCATTGCTGCGCACCGCCATGCGCTCGACGCCGGGCAGGTGCGCATCCAGCCAGCGACGGCACTGGGCCAGGGCCTGCTGATGGGCATAGACGCAGGTGATGGACTTGAGATCCTCCATGCGTCCCAACAGATGGTGATGGATGCGTAATTCGATCTCGCCGGAAATCCTCAGGGGGGAGGTCATGAACATGTCCAGGGTATGATTGACCACACCCTCGGAGGAATTCTCGACAGGCACCACGCCATAGGCCATGGCCCCCGCCTCGACATCATGAAAAACCTGCTCAATGGACGATTGCGGCATTAACTGCACCGAGTGGCCGAAGTGTTTTGAGGCAGCGGTCTGGGTGAAAGTGCCTTCAGGACCCAGATAGGCGACCCGCATCGGCTGCTCCAGGGCGCGGCACACCGACATCAGCTCACGGAACAGGTAGGTAAGATCCTCGTCGCTCAGCGGCCCTTGATTACGAGCCGCAACCTTGCGCAAAATCTCCGCCTCACGCTCTGGCCGGTAACAGTCGGCGCTCTCCCCCAATTCCTGCTTGACCTCGCCCACCTCTTTGACCAGCGCCGCGCGCGCGCTGATTAAGGTCTGGATGCGTTCATCCAGATCATCAATACGCGTGCGCAGGGATGGCAGTTTGTCGTTCATAAAACGTAGAGTGCGTTGTACGCACCCTCCTTAAAAAACGGTGCGCATAGCGCACCCTACCTAATCATCACAACGTCCTTACCGACAACACACCCTCAATAGCCTGAATTTCTTTAGTAACGGATTCAGGGATGGCGCTTGCCGCATCTGCAACTGTAAACGCGTAGTCGCCGCGCGACTTATTGAGCAGATCCACAATGTTGAGCCCGGCCTTGGCCAGGGCCGTGGAGATCTGTCCCACCATGTTGGGGACGTTGGCGTTGGCGATGGCGATGCGGTAACCCTCGTTGCGCGGCATAATGACCTCAGGATAATTCACCGAATTTTTGATGTTGCCGTTCTCGAGAAAGTCGCTCACCTGCTCCGCCACCATGACGGCACAGTTATCCTCCGCCTCGGCGGTAGAGGCCCCGAGGTGCGGCAGCGCGATGACGCGCGGGTTGTTTTTGAACAGGTTGCTCGGGAAATCGCAGACATAGGCGTATACCTTGCCCGTCTTGATCGCCTCGTCCAGCGCCGGGTCGTCAATGATTCCCTCGCGCGCGAAGTTGAGCAGCACTACGCCGGTTTTCATCAGCTTAAGACGCTGGGCATTAATGAGATGGCGAGTAGCGTCGCTCAACGGCACATGCAGCGAGATGAAATCCGACTTACCGATAAGCTCGTCCACGCTGGCGGCCTGTTGCACGTTCGAAGAGAGCTTCCATGCCCCCTGCACAGTGATGCCAGGATCAAAGCCGATCACCTTCATCCCCAGGGCAAGCGCCATATTGGCCACCTCACGCCCGATAGCGCCGAGACCGATCACCCCCAAGGTCCGGCCGGGCAGCTCAAATCCCGCAAAATCCTTTTTACCCTCCTCGACCAGCTTGTTGAGGGTAGCATCGTCACCTTGCAAGCGACGCGCGAAATCCCACGCCTGGCAAATATTACGGGAGGCGAGCAGCATCCCCGCCAATACCAGTTCCTTCACCGCGTTGGCATTCGCCCCCGGCGCGTTGAACACCGGGATGCCGAGCTTGCTCAGCTTATCCACCGGGATATTATTGACGCCCGCACCGGCGCGGCCCACCGCCCTGAGGCTGGCCGGGATTTCCATGTCGTGCATCTTGTAAGAACGCAGCAGAATGGCGTCGGGATTTGTGATCTCCGAGGCGACCTCATATTTGTCGCGCGGCAGCCGCTCTAAGCCCACTGCGGAGATGCTGTTGAGTGTCAGTATTTTGAACATCGTCACTCCCAAATATTATTGCTCACGCCAAGCCGCCAAGACGCAAAGTTACTAAACGAACTTAAAAAATCTTTTGCGCCTTTGCGGCTTTGCGTGAAATATGTTTATCCATTCCGCCGCGCAAATTCGCGCATGAATTCAATCAACGTATCCACGCCCGCCTCCGGCATGGCATTATAAATACTGGCGCGCATGCCGCCCACCGAGCGATGCCCCGCCAGGGTCACCAGGCCGGCCTGCTTGGCCTCGCTTAGGAAAGTACTGTCCAGCTTGGGATCGGCCAGCGTAAACGGCACGTTCATCCACGATCGGCTCGCCTTCTCCACCGGATTGCGATAGTAGCCGCCGGAGTTGTCTATGCAGGCATAGAGCTTGTCGGCCTTGCGCTTGTTGAGGTCGCCCATCGCCGTCAGTCCCCCCTGACGTTTGATCCAGTCGAACACCAGGCCCGCGATATACCAGCCATAGGTCGCCGGGGTGTTATACATCGAGCCGCTGTCGGCGTGTATCTTATAGTCCAGCATGCGTGGCGTGCCCGCAATGGTCTGGCCTATTAAATCCTCGCGCACGATCACCACGGTGAGTCCTGCCGGGCCGATATTCTTCTGCGCACCCGCATAGATTACGCCGAACTTGCTCACATCCACCGGGCGCGACAGGATCGTAGAGGACATGTCCGCCACCAGAGGCACGGCGCTGGTCTCGGGTATCCAGTGAAACTCCACGCCGCCGATGGTCTCGTTGGGCGTGTAGTGCACATAGGCGGCCTGCGGGTCGAGCTTCCATTCCTTCTGAAGCGGGACACGGGTGAATTTATCGGCCTCGGTGCTCGCCGCGACGTTGACCTTACAAAAACGCTGCGCCTCGGCAATCGCCTTCTGTGACCACTCGCCGGTGTTGATATAGTCGGCCTTGTCTTTCCCCCGCAACAGGTTCATCGGCGCCATGGCGAATTGGAGGCTGGCCCCGCCTTGCAGAAACAGCACCTTGTAGTTCGCGGGGATGGCCATGAGTTCGCGCAGGTCGGCCTCCGCCTGGGCGGCGATCGCCATGAATTCCTTGCCGCGATGGCTCATCTCCATCACTGACATCCCGGAACCGTTCCACTCCGCCAGTTCTGCACTGGCGCGTTGCAACACCTCGAGCGGCAACACGGCCGGGCCGGGACTGAAATTATACACACGAGACATAATAAAGACCTTTAGGTATACATGTTAATAATATGTTTTATATATATATTTAGTTAATAGTGACATCAGGGTTACCAGTGGGCGGCTGTGTCGCGTCCGTCTTGGCATCTCCTGAAGCCTGATCCTGCTCGGTGTCTAAAATCCGTTCGGCCGCCACCAGCTTCTCACCTTCGCTGAGACTAATCAGCTTCACTCCCTGGGTATTGCGCCCCACGCTGGAGATTTCCTTGACGCGCGTGCGCACCAAGGTACCGCCGTTGGTCACCAGCATCAGCTCATCTTCCTCGCCCACTAACGCCGCGCTCACCACCTGGCCGTTACGCTCGCTGGTTTGGATGGAAATCACACCCTGGCCACCGCGGCCTTGCAGAGGATACTCCTCAATAGGGGTGCGCTTGCCATAACCGTTTTCCGTTGCGGTCAGCACCATGCCGGGGGCGGCGATAATCAATGAGATGACGCGCTGGCCCGGAGCGAGACGGATACCGCGCACGCCGCAGGCAGTGCGGCCCATGGCACGCACCTCGTCCTCGTGGAAACGGATCACCTTGCCAGCGCTGGTAAACAGCATGATGTCCTTGGCGCCGTCGGTGATAGCCACCCCGACCAGTTGATCGTCCGCCCGAAGGTCCACGGCGATGATTCCGCTGCTGCGTTGGCGCCCGAATTCGGTCAGGGCGGTCTTTTTCACCGTCCCGCTGGCAGTGACCATAACGATGTACTGGTTGGGCAAAAATTCATGCACCGGCAGGATGGCGTTGATGCGCTCACCCTCTTCCAGCGGCAGGAGATTGACGATCGGCTTGCCCAGCGCCGCGCGCCCGGCCTGGGGCAACCCATAGACCTTGAGCCAGTAGGCCTTGCCCCGGCTGGAAAAGCACAAAATGGTGTCGTGGGAGCTGGCGACAAATAATTTCTCTACGAAGTCCTCGTCCCTGACGCTGGTGACCTGCTTGCCCTTGCCGCCACGGCGCTGGGCGCTATAGAGTGACAACGGCTGGGCCTTGGCGTAGCCCGCGTGCGACAGGGTCACGACCATGTCCTCGACAGTGATCAGGTCTTCGGTACGCAGATCCGACTGATCGGAAATGATCTCGGTACGGCGCGCGTCGCCATACTGCTCGCGGATCTGAATCAACTCGTCACGGATCACCTGCATCAGCCGTTCGGTGCGGGCCAGAATATCAAGTAAATTATTAACAGTATCAATTATTCCATTGAATTCACTTATTATTTTTTCTTGCTCTAATCCCGTGAGGCGATGCAGACGCAAGTCCAGGATGGCTTGAGCCTGAGTCTCCGAGAGACGGTAACCCTCAGCGCTCAAACCCACCCCGGGCGGCAGGTCTATGGGCCTTGCGGCCGCCACGCCGGCACGGGAGAGCATCTCCACCACCGCGCCGGACGTCCACACTGTTTGCGTCAACCCGACCTTGGCCGCTGCCGGATCGGGCGAGGATTTAATCAGCGTAATCACCGCATCAATATTGGCGATCGCCACCGCCAGGCCCTCCAGGATATGTCCCCGTTCACGGGCCTTGCGCAGCTCGAATATAGTGCGCCGCGTGACCACCTCGGAGCGATGGCGGACGAACTGCTCGATGATCTGCTTGAGATTCAGCAGCCGCGGCTCGCCCTCCACCAGGGCCACCAGATTGATGCCGAACACGCTCTGCATAGCGGTGTGCTGATAGAGGTTGTTGATCACCACCTCCGCCACCTCGCCGCGACGCAGTTCGATCACCATGCGCATGCCGTCCTTGTCGGACTCGTCGCGCAGCTCGGTGATACCCTCGACCCTTTTCTCCTTGACCAGTTCGGCGATCTTCTCCATGAGGCGCGCCTTGTTGACCTGGTAAGGCAACTCGGTGACGATGATGCTTTGTTTGCCGCCACGATGTTCGTCAATCTCGATCTCGGTGCGGGCGCGCACATAGATGCGGCCGCGACCGGTGTGGTAGGCCTCGTGAATGCCGCGCGCGCCGTTGATGATCGCGGCGGTGGGAAAGTCCGGGCCAGGGATGTACTTCATCAAGGCCGGGATGTCCATGTTGGGATTATCAATCAGGGCAAGACAGGCGTTCACGACCTCGATGAGATTATGCGGCGGGATGTTGGTGGCCATGCCGACCGCAATACCCGAGGAGCCGTTGATAAGCAGATTGGGGATGCGGGCCGGGAGCACCGCGGGCTCGCGCTCGGATTCATCGTAGTTGGGGACAAAGTCTACGGTCTCCTTGTCGAGATCGGCCAACATCTCGTGCGCGATGCGCGACATGCGCACCTCAGTGTAACGCATCGCGGCGGGCGAGTCGCCATCCACCGAGCCGAAATTGCCCTGCCCATCCACCAGCATGTAACGCAGCGAAAAGGGCTGCGCCATGCGCACGATGGTGTCATAGACCGCGGTATCGCCGTGCGGGTGGTATTTACCGATCACGTCGCCCACCACGCGGGCGGATTTCTTATACGGCTTGTTCCAGTCGGTGCCCAGCTCCTGCATGGCGAACAGCACGCGGCGATGCACCGGTTTGAGGCCGTCGCGCACGTCCGGCAGCGCCCTGCCCACGATCACGCTCATGGCGTAATCAAGGTACGACTGTTTCATCTCCTCTTCGATATTGATCGGGAGGACTTCTTTGGCAAAATCAACCATCAGGCGGGATGTATCCTGTGCGGACGAGACATGCGTTCAGGGAAGTTCGGCGGCTATTTTTGATTGAAATATGTTACCACAAGCGCACACCTGAATGCGCTGAAAATCAGACAAAAACCGGCGGGGCGGCTACAGCGAACGCATCAATTCGATCATCTTTTCACGATCAGGCCTGAGGACCACGCCACGCTCGGTCACCAGCGCATCCACCAGATCGGCGGGCGTCACGTCGAAGGCCGGATTCCATGCACCAGCGCCTGCGGGGGCAATGGTCTGACCGTTAAGCGTAAGGACTTCCGCGGCGGCGCGCACTTCGATCGGAATGTCCGCACCGGAGAACACCTTCATATCTATCGTCGAGGCCGGGGCGACCACCATAAACTTGACGCCGTGGTGACGGGCGGCAACGGCCAGACTGTAGGTGCCGATCTTGTTGGCGACATCACCGTTGGCGGCGATCCGGTCAGCGCCTACGATGACCCACTGTACCGTTCCCAGACGCAATAACGCCGATGCCGCGGCATCGGCGATCAGCGTCACCGGAATATGTTCCTGTAGCAGCTCCCAGGCCGTCAGACGCGCGCCCTGTAGCCAGGGCCGGGTCTCGCCCGCGTAGACCTGCGTGATCTTACCCTGGGCGTAGGCGGTGCGGATGACCCCCAACGCCGTCCCATAGCCCCCGGTGGCCAGAGAGCCGGTATTGCAATGGGTTAACACCCCGTTTTGCCCCTCAAGCAAGGCCGCCCCGAGTTGACCCATGTGTTGATTGGCTGCAATGTCCTCCTCATGAATCTTTTTCGCCTCGGCGAGCAAGGCCTGGGTGGGGTCGCCGCTGGTGTGTTTGATCACACCCCGCATCCGTTCCAGCGCCCAAAACAGGTTAACGGCGGTAGGCCGGGAAGCGGCCAGCAGCGCCAGATCCTGCTCGATATCCTGCTCCCAGCCCCCCGGTGAGGCCGCGTAACGCACCGCCCCCGCCAATGCTACGCCGTAGGCCGCAGCGATACCGATGGCGGGTGCGCCACGCACCGCCATGTCACGGATGGCGCTTGCCACGCCGGCGGCATCTTTGCATATGACAAATTCATGACGCTGGGGCAGCAGGCGCTGATCGAGCAGCCTGAGGACCCCCTCTTGCCATTGTACGGCCCTAATGGTGTCGTAACTGATGAAAAAACTCCGGTTTCATGGCCTAAAAAGGCGGCAAAAAGGCTTTATTTTCTACCGCGGTATGGTAGATTATAAATTAGATGTGTACTCTGGTGGGTAGGCTTTATCGGAACTAACCAGCTAAAACCATTGTCGTCCAAGCCTATTTTGGTTATAGTGGGCTACAATTTCAACACTAACAGGAGCACGAATTATGCACAAAACAATTAAGAATCTGATTATGAGCGGTGCGGTAGTCCTTACCTCCCCTATGGTTCTGGGTGTAGCGTATGCTCACGAAGCCATCGGCAATAATCATGCTTATCTGGTAGACGGCTCTGGCCGTTTGGTCCGTGATGGTCAAGGCCAGTGTATCCGGACAGGCTCTTGGGGTCCCGAGCACGCCCTTGCTGAGTGCGGCGATGCTCCTAAGGCGATGGAGGAGAAGGCCATGGAACCGGCCCCGGCCATGGGTCCAAAAGCACCCGCCATGGCAGCAACCATTCTGGAAACAGATGCATTATTCGACTTCAACAAATCCACGCTGAAGCCCGAGGGCAAGGCAAAAATTGATGACCTCATCGGCAAGATGAAGGACCATCCCGAAATTGAAAGCATACTGGCCACCGGTCACGCCGACCGTATCGGCAGCGACAAATACAACATGGCTCTGTCCGATCGCCGCGTGAAGGCTGTGAAGGCCTACATGGTCAGCAAAGGTGTAGATGCCGGCCGCATCGAGACCGTTGCCAAGGGTGAGTCCGAGCCGGTGGTGAGTTGCAGCGATGTGAAAGGCGCCGAGAGCCGCAACAACAAGGCGCTGATCAAGTGCTTGGCCCCCAACCGCCGCGTGGTGGTACAGGTCAAGGTGCAGCGCGAATCCAAGTAACGGCACGTATCTCCTTCTTGAGTTTATTAAGCCCCGCTCTTGCGGGGCTTTTTTTTGCTGCACAGGGATGTGCGAATGTCGCGGGCGCATGGATGCGCAGGAGCGATCCTAAAAATGCAACAGGTTGATACCCTCATCCACGCCCGTTGGATCATTCCGGTGGAGCCGGAGGGCGTTTTAGAACATCATTGCCTGGCTATTCACGCGGGGCGCATCGTAGATCTATTGCCAGGTGATCAGGCCGGACAGCGCTATCAAGCCGCACAGACAGTACATCTCAATGACCATGCCCTGATCCCAGGTCTCGTCAACGCCCATACCCACGCCGCCATGTCGCTGCTGCGCGGGTTGGCCGATGACCTGCCCCTGATGGAGTGGCTGAACAAACACATCTGGCCCGCGGAAAGCGCGTGGGTCAGCGCCGAATTCGTTCAGGACGGAACTCAGCTCGCCATCGCCGAGATGTTGCGCAGCGGGACGACCTGTTTCAACGACATGTACTTCTTCCCGGATGTCACGGCCAAGGTGGCCTCGCAATGCGGGATGCGCGCGAGCGTAGGCCTGATATTCATTGACTTCCCTTCTGCCTGGGCGGGAAGTCCGGACGAGTATCTGGATAAAGGCTTGGCGGTGCATGACGCCTATCATGACCATCCGCTCATCAAAACCACCTTTGCTCCGCATGCCCCTTACTCGGTGTCGGATGCGCCCTTGAGAAAGATTGTCACGCTGGCCGAGGAATTGGACATTCCGATTAACATGCATGTCCATGAAACCGCCGATGAGATCGCCCATAGCCTTGAGCACTACCAGGTGCGCCCCTTGCAGCGCCTGCAGGATCTTGGGCTGCTGTCGCCACGGCTATTGGCCGTACACATGACGCAGCTCACCGATACCGAGATCACCGAGTTTGCAGCCACCGGCGGTCATGTGCTGCATTGTCCCGAGTCCAATCTCAAACTGGCCAGCGGCTTTTGTCCGGTGGACAAGCTCATCAAGGCCGGCATCAATGTCGCGCTGGGCACCGATGGTGCAGCCAGTAATAACGATCTCGACATGTTCGGTGAGATGCGCAGCGCCGCCCTGCTCGCCAAGGCCGTCAGCGGCGACGCCACCAGCGTACCCGCCGCGACCGCGCTGCGCATGGCGACCCTCAACGGCGCCCGCGCCCTGGATCTCGACACCGAAATCGGCTCCCTGCGGCCGGGCAAATCCGCCGACATCACGGCCGTCTACCTGGGCGGCATAGAAACGCAACCCGTATACGATCCCATCTCACAACTGGTCTATGCCGCGGGCCGGGACCACGTCACCGACGTCTGGGTGGCCGGTCAGCGACTGCTCAACAATCGGGCCCTCACCACCCTGGACGAAACTGAAATCCTGCGCAAGACGCAGCAGTGGCGTGACAGAATAACGCGCCGTTAAATCTGTAGGGCCGAATTCATTCGGCCAACCGTGCGAATGAATTCGCACCTACCCTTGATGCGGCCTTACATATAGAATGGGCCTATGGTTGCCTCCACGCAAAATGTAGACCAGTGCGAAATCGCCAAGTTTGAGAAGCTGGCGTCGCGCTGGTGGGACCCTCTGAGCGAATTCAAGCCGCTGCATGATATCAATCCGTTGCGGCTCGATTATATTGACACGCGCGCCGGGCTTGCCGGCAAAAAGGTCGTGGATGTCGGTTGTGGCGGGGGCATTCTCTCCGAGGCGATGGCGCTGCGCGGGGCGAAGGTCACCGGCATAGACATGGGCGAGGCCCCGCTCAAGGTGGCGGCGCTACACCTGCTGGAGTCCGGCGCGGAAGTGGATTATCGCTACATGAGCGCAGAGCAGCTCGCCGCACAACAACCCGGTGCGTACGATGTCGTCACCTGCATGGAGCTGTTGGAGCATGTCCCCGATCCGACCTCTGTGGTAAACGCCTGCGCGCAACTCGTCAAGCCCGGCGGTCATGTGTTTTTCTCCACCATCAATCGTAATCTCAAGGCCTATCTGTTCGCCGTGATAGGTGCCGAATATATACTGAAACTGCTGCCAGCGGGCACGCATGACTACAGCAAATTTATTCGCCCCGCGGAGCTGGAGGCGTGGTCGCGGCACGCCGGACTCAAAGTCCGCGAATTGACCGGCATGAGCTACAACCCCCTGACGAAACGCTACAGCTTGGGCCGCGATGTTTCCGTGAATTATTTCGCGCATGTCCTGCGCTCTGATGACTAGACTTACCCATCCTCAGCCTGCTACCAGTCACGCGCTGCGCACCATTTTGTTCGATCTGGACGGCACGCTTGCCGATACCGCTCCCGACCTCGCCTTCGCGCTCAACGCTGTGTTGCAAGAGCAGAACCGCACGCCGTTACTCTTTGAAGCTATCCGGCCTGTAGTGTCACACGGCGCGACCGCGCTCATCCGCCTCGGATTTCAAATTGAACCGAACGACACTACGTTTGAACCGCTGCGCCTGCGCCTGCTCGACATCTATCGCAACCATCTGGCGCAGCACACGCGCCTGTTCCCCGGCATCGAGGAACTGCTGGGCGCTATTGAGCAGCGCGGCATGAACTGGGGCGTAGTGACCAACAAACCCGCGTGGCTCACCGACCCGTTACTGGAACAGATCGGCCTGGCTGAGCGCGCGGCGTGCGTGGTGAGCGGTGACACCGTGGCCGAGCGCAAGCCGCATCCCGCGCCCATGCTGCACGCCTGCCACCTCGCGGGCAGCGCGGCGCATGAATGCGTGTATGTCGGCGACGCCGCGCGTGACATCGAGGCCGGCAAGCGCGCGGGCATGAAAACGCTGGTGGCGCTGTTCGGTTACATCGGTGAAGATGAACAACCGGATAGATGGGGCGCGGACGGCATGATTGCGCACCCGGCTGAGTTACTCGACTGGATCACCGCACATGACTGAGCCGGTTTCCACGCTCGCGTTGATCGTAATCGCACTGCTCGGCATAGCGGGCGGCGCCGTGACGGTTTATCTCATGATGCAGCGCCGGCTTGGCGCATTGAACCGGGACAACGCCACACTGAGCGCGCAGCTTGAGGCCGAGCAGCGCAGCGGCGCGGAAAAGATAGCCGCGCTCGAAGCCGCGCGCGCGCAACTCACCCACACCTTCACCGCGCTCGCGAGCCAAGCATTGCGTAGCAACAACGAAGAATTCCTCAAGCTGGCGCAGGAAAACCTCAAGCAGTTTCACATCAAGGCGCAAGGTGATCTGGAACAGAAGGAAAAATCCATCGAGCAACTGGTAAAGCCGATCAAGGAGGCGCTGGAGAAAAACGAACAACAGATTCGCCAGATTGAGCTCGAACGCAAGGAATCCTTCGGTTCACTCAGCAAACACCTCGAAACCATGGCGTTGAACCAGCAGTCGCTGCAAAGCGAAACCCGCAATCTGGTGCAGGCCCTGCGCCGCCCGGAGGTGCGCGGACAATGGGGCGAACTCACCCTCAAGCGTCTCGCCGAGCTGGCCGGCATGGTGGAGTACTGCGACTTCTTCGAACAGGAGCACACGTCAACAGCGGAAGGCGGCATGCGCCCCGACATGATAGTGCGCATGCCCGATGGGCGCGAAATTATCGTTGACGTCAAGACACCGCTCGATGCCTATTTAAGTGCCGTCGAGGCTACTGACGATGCCACGCGCACCATACATCTCAAAAGCCATGCGCGCAACGTCGTCAAACGCGTGGGTGAACTCGCCGCCAAATCCTATTGGGAGCAGTTCAAGAACGCGCCCGACTTTATCGTGCTGTTCATCCCCGGCGACCAGTTCCTCAACGCCGCGCTCGACATCCAGCGCGACCTCATCGAAATTGCGCTACGGCAGAAGGTGATACTCGCCACCCCCACCAGCTTTGTCGCCCTGCTGCGCGCAGTCGCCTACGGCTGGCGCCAGCAGACGCTGGCGGTGAACGCCGAGCGTATCCGCGATGTGGGCGAGGAATTATACAAGCGCCTGGGCGTGTTCGCCGAGCACCTGGCGAAAGTCGGCAAAAGCCTCAACAGCAGCGTTGACAGCTACAACGCCGCCGTCGGCTCATTCGAACGCCAACTCATCCCCGGCGCTCGCAAATTCGCGGAAATGGGCGTAGAAACCGGCAAGCTGATTGAAGCGCCAGAGCCGCTTGAAAAACAGCCACGCATGATGACGGCCACGGCCGAAAAGAGTAGTGTAGATGATGTCTAATTGATGTTAGGTGCCTACGGCGGCAGCTCCACACGAATCAACGCATGAAACCGAAGGAACGCGAATGGCTGAGCTCGTAGCTGATTGCCCGCGATGCGGGTCCAAGAAGATCACGTTCGATGTAACGCAAGAGCACTTCATTCGTAAGTGCTACACCTGGCAGTATTGGTACGAAGCTTTCTGCATTTGTCGGCACTGCAATCGCTCAACAGCGTTCGTGCTGAGCCAGAACGTGGATAGCGATCACGATGCCGTTCATAAGAATGGGCTACTGAAGCTCACTGGCGCAATCAACCGGTACATGAACATCGAAGGCTTCATCAGCCTGAAAGACGCCGCGGCAATCGAGCCACCCGAGCACCTTCCAGAGGAAATCGCAGCCGCATTCACTGAAGGCGCAAAGTGCTTGGCAATTAGCTGCCACAACGCCGCCGCCACTATGTTTCGCCTGTGCGTCGACATCGCAACACGCCAAATGATCCCTGAAGCGGACGAACCAGGACTTAACGCGAAGGTCAGGCGAAACCTTGGCTTCCGGCTACCGTGGTTATTTGACACGGGTCGCCTTCCTGAGGCCCTACGTGACCTCTCATCTTGCGTGAAGGAAGATGGAAACGATGGAGCACACGAAGGCACTCTCTTGAAGGGGGATGCTGATGACTTGCTGGACTTCACAACCGCACTTCTTGAGCGCATATACACAGAGCCAGAGCGCCTTCGATTGGCAAAGGAGCGTCGCGATGCACGACGCAATACCTAATCAGTCATGTAGATACTCTGTTCGTTGTCAACAATTTTTCCGGTTTTTTTGTTTCATGCGGGAAGCGCATAAAACCGCGTATTGTCGAACACCTGATCATGGGTCAACATGCCATGAATGGCGTGCAAC
>Ga0184616_10000095_pt1 | contig 15612 bp, 23 predicted proteins | sample PLM4_90_coex_FD_133145 | JGI IMG/M metagenome (GOLD analysis project Ga0184616, IMG submission 133145) | Groundwater sediment microbial communities from an aquifer in East River, Colorado, USA - PLM4_90_coex | ecosystem: Environmental > Terrestrial > Soil > Riparian zone | place: USA: East...
GATCCCCCCTGGAGGCCTGGGGCCTCCAATCCCGCCTGCAGCTGGCTGCCGGCGGCGGCGCGGCGGCAGGTCGCGACGAGCTTCGTGTCGCCGTGCATCCCGGCGGCGACGCGGAGGGCGTCGATCTGGTCCTCGGTCAGGGTGGCGGCGGTCGGCGTCTCGTTGGTGGTCGTCATCTGGTCTCTCCCGGTTCTGCGGTTGCCTCGGGTCCCGTCCCCGAGGTGAGACCACCGTAGCATCATTCCGTCATGGAAGTCCAGTTCTAGTACGGCATTCTTGTAACCCCTTGATATTATTAAGGAATTACGGGATAGGCCGGATCGGGCTCGGGGAGGGCCGTGGCGGCCTCTCTACTGGGCCCGGCCGCGGGGCCGTCGGACCCTAGGGGTCGAGGGCCGATCAGGGCCCTGCGGAGCCCCCCGGCCGCGCAGTGGCGGGGAAACGGGCCGCCTCCGGCCGGTAGCGCGAGCACCGACCGGAGGCAACCCTGCGCAGGCGGGATGCCTGCGCTACTTCGCAGCCGCGAGCATCGCGACCGCCTTCGCCACCACCGCGCCCGCCGACGGCGCGAACCCGGCCGTCTTCTCCACCCGTGCCTGGATCGCGGCGATCTGCGCCCCGACCTCGGCCTTGACGCTGATCGCGACCCGCTCCGCCTTCGCCTTCACCTTCTTCTCGTCACCCACGGTGTGCCTCGTTTGCGTGCGAGGAAATGCCGGCCGCCGAGAGCACGCGCTCGGCGAGGCGCTGCACGATCGCGAGATCGAGCGGGTGGTTGTCGCGGAGATCGCGCAGCACGCGCTCCGCGAGCTTGAGGGCCTCAGGATCGACGGGGGCCGGGTACATCCGGTCAGCCGCGATCATAGTAGGTTTCCCACGTCGTGATGGTCGGACGGTGTGATCCCACGAGCCGGCGCCGAATGATCTCCTCCAGTTGCCTCACCCGCTCGCGTGAGACTCCTAGCAGCACCCCGATCGTTTCCAGGGACTGCGGCCCCCGATCGGCGACGTCGAGCGCACACGTCTCGGGCATGTCCTCGATGTCGTCATAGAGGAGCCGGATTGTGCCGGCCGGGGTCACGTCGAGGCCGAGGTGAAACCGGCAGGCCAGGAAGGCGCACGGCCGGGCGTGACAGATTCGGCGGCCCCCATGCCCGCACGCGAGCGGTCCGAGCCGCGGGATCTCCGCGTCCCGATCCTGCTGGCACGTCGGGCATGGGTCGCAGTCGCCGCGAAGGCGCGGATGGATCGCGGCCAGCCATCGGCGCTCCAACGGACGCAGCGCCGGCTCGGTGCTGTGCCGTTGGGCCCTGACTCCCTCGACGTGCGCCGCAAATCGGTGCATGACTACCTCCCGCGCTACGTTCTCGAAGAAGACAGCGCCGGGTTGACACTCTCGGATCCGGCGTCGATCTTTGACATGGTACCTCCTAACTACGGGTTGACTACGTCCAAGGCAAATCGGAAGTCACGGCGCCGTTCGAGGGCGCAGCCGCCTCGGTCGGCGCCGCCTCGGGGAGCGGGTTCTTGCGGGGGCGGCCTCGGCCGCGCTTCACCGGAACCGGAGGCGCTGGGGGTGGGGTGCCGGTGCCCGCCGTCGCCGCCGGCAAGGCCGCGCTCGCCGCGATCTCGCCGCCGCACCGGATCACGGTCCAGCCGGCGGGCACGCTCGCTGGCATGATCGGGGAGGTGACGATCACCTGTGCCGGCCCCACGTCGAACGCCATGAGCGCATCGGCGAGTGACTCGGGGTCGAAGGCCCGCTCCTCGGGGATGATGATCGCGTTCGCGCCCTCGGGGGTCACGGCCATGGCGATTGCGGCCGTGACGATCGCCCACTCGGCCCCAGAAAGCGCCGAGCGAAGCGAGTCGCCACTCCGAAGGCCGAAGCGACAGACCTCGCGGTCGCCGTCGAGGAGGTCGAGCCCGAACGTCATCCCGACTGGCATGAACCGCTGTACCCGCGACTCGAAGTCGCTTCGACCTTCCCCGACGATCGCCGTCATCACCCGCGCGATCGCCTCGGCAAGCTCGCGCCACTCGTTCGCCGCACGGTCAGCCTCGATCGCCTCGGCTTCCCGGTTCTGGGCCGCCTCGGCCTGGGCGCCGGTCACAGCGACGGCGACCGCCGTCGCGGTCTGCTGGACCGTCTGCCACGCGGCTTGGGCCGACGTGAGCCGCGAGATCGCGGCGTTCACCCGCTGCGCCGCCGCGTTCCGGTTGGCGGCGGCCTCGGAAACGCCCCGGATCTTCGCCTCGATCGCCGTGAGCCGAGCGGCGAACCTGGCGACGTCGCCCCCCGCGCCGCAGATCCCGCACGTCGGGCTCTTCGCGGCGATCTGGCCCCGAAGGATCGCGATCATCTTGGCCCCGATGTCCGCGGTTGCGGTGTCCGCGGGCGGGAGCACGTCGAGCGCGGTCTGCGCCACCGCGCGCTCCGCCGTCGCCTTCCGAACCTCGGCATCGAAGGCCGAGAGGTCGGTTGGCGGTGGAGGCGCGTGGACGATCGGCACCGGCACGACCTCGCGGAGCGTCGCCGCGCGGGCCGTTGCCTCGCGGGTGCCGCGCCGTGCCGTGTCGAGCGCGATCGGGAGCCCCGCGATCACGCCGCCGGTCAACCGGGTCACGCGTTCGTGGAGCGCCGGAGCAATCCGGGCCAAGACCGTGGCCCACTCGACCTCAGCCGCCACGAACCCGAGAAGCCACGTGCGAGCCTTGGCCGGCGAGGCGATCAGGTTGTCCCGGACCTCACGGAGCGGAAAGACGTACTCCGGGGCCGGCGAGGGCGTGGCACCCCGCGTGGCCTTGTGACCCTTCTCCAACGCCCACGCGACTTGGCCGGTCGCGTGGAAGGCGCGGGCGAAGACGCTCTCCGCGCCGGGCGGCATGAGCGTGACAAGCTCCGTGTCGAGCGCCAACGTCGCTCGGCCGGCGACGTCGCTCGCCCGCCCCGTCGTGGCAAGCTCGATCGCGTTCACGATCGTGCTCTTCCCGGAGAAATTGGGGCCGACGATCAGCGTCTTCGGCCCGATGTCCACCTGGCATCCCGTCTTCACATTCGACTCGATCCGCTTGATCACGTTGCCTCCCGATCCCGAGTTCACTTCTGCGTTCCAAGTCGCTTTACCAGCCGCCACAGCCTCGATAGCCCCATGTCGTGCGGCGTGTCGCCGGCTGCCCAGCGGTACACGGACCGAAATGGCAGGTTCGCCTGCCGAGCGATGTCACGGAGCGATAGGCCCCGGGCCGCGAGGATCCCGAGCGCGGCCTTCGCCATCCGGGCACGAACCTCCTTCGCCCGCATCGTCTGCTTCATCGGCACACCCATCCCGTCTTCCAATCGCCTTGTGCCACTTTCTCGCATTCCGTCACGACCGTCAACGATTCTTCGTCGAGCCGCAAGACCGGCTTCCCGACCCCGAGCGCCCCCTGGATCACCTGCGCCGTCCCAGCGCCGACGCGCTCCGTGGGGACAATGAACGTGTGATAGCGTGGCTCTCGGGACAGGTAATCAACGCCCTGCGCCACGTCGCGGGCCCACGCCGGCCAGGAACCGCACCGGGAGAAGTGCCGCTCCCAATCGCTGATCCCGGAGGTGACCACGACGGACCGGCCATGCGCGATCAACCGGAGCGCCAACGCCGCCCGACGGGTCATGTCCGCGATCGCGTTCGGATCATCGCCCTTCGCATGCGCCAGAAATGCCCTCAAGTCTTCCATGTCATCCCCTTCTAGACCGCGTTCCAACGGAAACCGATCTTCGCCTCACCTTGGAAACGCACCGGCAGGCCCCACTTGCGTCCGTCCATATTCATCGCTTCCTCTTTCATCCGCGCGACCCGGTTGGCCCGGCACCCGCACTTCGGGGGGCAGTAGCCGAACTCGGCATCGGGCCCTTCGTACCGAGCGTGATCGGCCGGGACCTCGGAGACGAGTGAGTCATGGCCTTGCTGCACGAGCCGAGCGCCGTACTTCGGAAGCTCGCGCACGATCTCGACCGTCGCCAAATGAACGACCGCGGATCCGCCCGACTGGGCTTTGAGGTTCACCTCCGCGTTCGGGTCCTCGCCGTCGAGGAAGTCGCGGCGCATCCCGAAGATCGGCTCCGCCAGGAACTTCTGGCGCCGGAACTCGGCTAGCTCGGCCTCCCACCACGCTTCGATCTCGGGGTTGCGCCCCAACCACTTTGCGGAGAAGGCCACGACCTCGCGGAGCGAGAGGTCTGGGTAGAGGAGCCGGCGCACGTGATGGACGGCCGGGTGCCTATCGCACTTGGAGACGTAGCTTCCCAACGCCGCGCCGCAGGTACCACAGACCCAACCTTCCGACGAGGTTAGGATCGTGTGCTTCATCGCGTCTTCGGCTTTGTAAAACGAATTGTGAACGAAGATGCCGGCGGCAAGCGCGAAGTTATGCGCCGGATGATCGACGGCGATGTCCCACACTTCTTGCGGCTCGACGCGCTCGACCGACACGACCGTGTGATTCTTCGCGGTGTACGGGATCCCGCGCGTCTTTCGGTAATAGTGGACGGCTTCTTTCGTCACGCCGGCAAGCGTCGCGATCTCCGCGTCCGGAACGCGCCCGATCTTGTCGTGGAAGGCGGCGAGCTTCGACCACTTTTGCCCCCTGGTAGATCCGCCCTCCGAGCGCCAAACGTCGAGGCCCGCGCGCATTCGCTCGTAGTTCACGGCGTTGGCGGCGTGCCACTCGGGGCTAGCTAGCCGACCCGCCGTCAACCGCGCATTGACTACTTCATGGTCTTCCCACATCCGAAGGCTTCGGGCTCGCTGGGCCTCTCGACGGGCCGGGTCCTCCCAATGCAAACGCGAGTGTGCGCCACGCGAATCGATCACGTCGAGGTTGCTAGGATCATTATTGGCTGGATCATTGTCGAAGTGATGAACGACTCGGGAGTCTCCGTTTGCGACGCCGCACGCGATCCGATGCTCCATCGAATGCTCGCCATCGTTGTACGGGTCGATCGCGCGGTGCCCGCTTGATTGTGTCCAGCGCCAGAACGGCATGAGACTATCGCCGGATCGAAGCGTTCCGGCTTCTTTATAAGTGCCGTCACGCATGAGAAAGCGATGATCGTCGGTGAACGTAACCGCTTCTGTTTTCCAACCGAGCCCGGACAGCCAACCGACTGTCACGCGGACGCACGGCTTTACGCCGTGACTCGACTTCTCTAACACCCGGGTCGGCGCGTACTTCTTTCCATCCCAGCACCACGTCCAGTCACCCGGCTGCATTTCTTCGATCGGCTTTGATCCTTCCGGGCCAAGCGTCACAACGCGTGTGCCTTTTGCCGCGCAGGAGTAAGTAAATTCCTTTACGAAGCGTCGTAGTGACTTCTTTTCTGACTTCGACGCATGCCGGTAGACGTCGCCGAAAAAGTCTTCACATAGAACGGCGTGCGGGTCTTCGCCCGCGTTCAACGCCGCGAGATAGACTTGAGCGCCCGCGAGCGCTGCTACCATTCGCAACTCTAGCTGCGCTTCGTCGCAGCCGACCAAGACGTAGCCGGGCGCCGCCGTGATCATGTCACGGAGGTCGTCGGGGAAATTCTGGGCGTTGACGCGGCTGCTGCTCAGACGCCAGCCGACGGTGCCATGCGCGGAGTAGTCCGGATGGATCCGGCCGTCGGGGAGCACGAGCCCGTGGGTCGTCTCCAGCTTGTCAAGCCGCTTCTTCCGCTCCTCCTCGCCCTCTTCCGCATCGAAGGCGAGATCGTCGAAGCCCATTCGCTCCCCAATCGGCCGGAGCTTGAGCACGTAGGTCCCGCGCATCTTCGTGACCGCGCGGAAGCGGCGCACGGCCCGGATGATCTCCTTCTTTTGATCGTCGAGCCGGTAGCTAGGGCCAAGCATCGCACGAAGCGTGTCGTCGCCCGTGGACGGATCGCCAGCGTCGGTCGGCTCGCCATGGGGTAGGAGGCCCCACTCTTCGAATAGGAGGTCGCGGAGTTGCACCACCGAATTCGGGTTGAAGGCGGGGCGGCCGAGGAGCCCGCGCGCTGAGGACAGGTAGCGGCGCGCGTCGGTGCGGAGCCGGCCGTCCCACTCACGGCGCCGAGTCTGATCGACGTGCATCCCGTTCCGGTGCAACTCGACGCAGAAGCCTTGGACGGTGGGCCAGAACCGGGCCGCCGCCTCCTGGCCCCGGAGCTTGATCGCGGCGACAAGCGGCGGAATGATCTGGGCCGTGACGGCACAGTCGGTCGCGTTGTACCGGATCATGTCGCCCTGCGTTCGGATCACCTTTGCGTCAAATTCGTCTTTCCATGCGGGTGCGTCGGTGTAGATCGATCCGAGATACCCGAGGCGGTGGGGCAATTCGGGCTCGACCAGCTTGTGAAGCCCGATCGTGTCAACGTGCGGACCCGGCGTCACCTTAAAGTGATGCTCGATCACCAACCGATCATAATATCCGGAATTTTGCCCCGCCTTCGTCCATCGCGAATTGACGAAGAAGTCGCGGAGCACAGCGACGACAGCCCGGCCCGCGTTGATCTCGTAGGACATCGCATCCGAGCCGACGTCAAGGAAGGGGATCCCAACGACGTGCCGGCCGTCGTAGCTGGAAAGGCCGAGGTAGCGAAGCCGGTCGAAGAGCGGATCGTAGTGATCGGCCTCGGGGAAGCCGGGGAGCGTCTCGACGTCGTAGATCACGAGGCTCGGATGCGCGTCGAGCCATGCCGTCAACTGAGCGGCCGTCGGCTTGTACAGGATCTCGGGGTCTTGCCAGGCGAGCCCGCCAGCGAACCACCGGAAGGCCCGGGAGAGGTCGGCGCGAAACGCGGTGGCCCAGCGGCGGGCCCGCAGGACGAAGGCGGGATGCAGCGTCGGCACGACGTGGTACCACGTCCCGTCCACCGTCAAATCCCGGGGGCCACCGCGAACGTCCATGATCGAAGACCGATCCCCGAGCGCCTCCAGGGCCGTGCCGCCGAGGGTGATCACGTTCTTGGTCCCGGCGAGGGCGAGATCACTCAACAGCCGGGGCCGACAACAGTCGAGGGGGTGCAGAAGCGGCGCGTCCCCGAGGCCCACGCGGCGCTTGTTCGCCCGACGAAGATCGGCCGTGAGCCGAGCCATCTTGTAGTCGGGGAGGGGACACGCGATCGCGTTCGTGATCGAGACGGCCTGGCGGCGAATGCCGATCGACTGGAGCGCCCGGGAAAGCTCGATCCCGCTGGCGCCCACGAAGGGCTTGCCGTCGCGGACCTCGGTTTCGCCCGGGGCCTCTCCGACAAGCACGGCGCGGGTGCCGGGCCGAAGCTCGGGGGGCACTGGGAAGGCGCCCCGCAACGGGCACTGATCGCACAAGGCGCCCTGATTGCGGGGATTGTACACGGCTAGTCGATCTTCTCGCCGAGGGCGCGAAGCGCATCCTTGAGCGCCCCGATCTTCGAAGACCGGGGCCACCCAGGCCCCGGGTACCCGATCACTTCGGCACTCACGAGCCGAATCAACTTGGACAAGGCGCCGTTCGTGAGCATGTCGAGAAGTTCCCGGGTGGCGCTCCGAGCGGCGGGCGCGGGCGGCGTCCAAGCAAGGGGTGCAGGCTTGACGTAGCCGTAGGAGTTTTTTACCCCCTGGACGCTCCGCGCATTCTCGGCGCACTGCCGATGCGCCCAGCGCTTGGAATCGGTGCCGGTAGCGTCGAGTCCCACGGTGGCGTCGGAGGTCTCGATCAGCCGCCGGCATAGCGGACAAACGAGGTACTCCGGGGCCCGCCGCTCGACGCCGTCGTTGATCTCGCGGTAGCCCTGGCGTTTCCACTCGGCGAGCATGTCGTCGATCATCGCTTGAATCTGGCTGATCAACGCCCGATTGGCTACGCAGCCGCTACAAGGCTCGATCACGCGACACCCTCGGATCCGATATGCAAGGGCCGCCGCGGTCGCTCGAAGATCGTCGATCTGCGCCATTGTCACGGCCATGTCACTTCTCCCACGCGATCATCTTCCGCACAATGACACGGCGAGCTTGCGTGCTCGCGATCGCCCTCTCCCAGTCATCGATCTGGAGTCGAAGCGCCCGATCGTACCGAATGAGCGCCTCGACTCGACTCGGCGCGAGAAGGGGACTGGCCGGATCGAATATGACTCGGCGGCCGAAGTGAAGCCCGGGGTAGTGGGAGCCATCAATGTCGGCGAGCCGCACCTTCTTCCCGACACCGACGACCCTCGCGGCCTGGATGCTAACCTCGCCCATCCACGCGTCGGCGGCGTACACGAGATCCCTGACCTTGAGCGTCATGACTTCTCCCAGGTGATCGCGGCGTCAATGCCTCTCGGTACCCCCCAGCCGAAGAGCGCGTATTCCATGCGGTCGGTCTTACCGTCGGCCGTGAAGCTCGGGCGTGGCACGATCGGCGCGAGGTAGTGCAGCGGAAACCGGGCGAAGAGGCCGCCGGCCCTGTGCCGGCCCTTCGAGCCCAAGAAGCCAACCGGCAGGAGCACGGCGACGGTGGCGCCAGCCGGCGTCCAGGCGTCGAGGAGGTGCAAGAGGATCTCTTCGGCTTGGCGGTACGGTGGGTTCCCGAGGATCAAGTGGGCCTTTGAAATCGCGACGGCCGGCACGGTAAGGATGTCTGTGATGGCGACCGTGGTCGCGCCGGCCGTGTAGAGTCCCACTTTCCGGGCCGGGTCGATGTCCACGGCGACGATGTTCGTCGCCGCCGTGTGCCAGCGAAGCCGGGCGGCGCTCACGAAGGCGCCACCGCCTGCGGTCGGCTCCAGCACGTTGCCGGGATCCAAGAGCCCGGCGTCACGCCGAAGCGACGCGATTCGTACCACGATCGCGTCCGCGAGCGCTTGCGGCGTGTCGTAGGCGTCGAGAGGATGCCGGCTCATGCCCACTCCGCAGGGTAGACGATCTCGATCCGCTGCTCCATGGCGAGCGCGATCTCCGCACGCATGCCCTCCGAGGCCCCATACTTCAAGTAAACCCAGGCCTCGTCGGCCTTGAGGAGCCAGGCGTGCCCCGCCTTCATGCCGAGCGCCCGCTCCTCGGACTTCCGATCGTCGAGGAAGAGCGGGTAGAAGACGTGCGGCGCGAAGGCCGCGTGGCCCTTGATCGTGACCTCGTGGCACAGTGACTCCGCGAGCGCGAGATTCGCCTCGAAGAGATCGGCCCGCTCTTCGTCGGTGATGCACTTCGCCAACTGCGTCGTGGTGCCCCGCAACGGCGACACGATGAAAACGGTCTTCATGGTGTTCCCCCGTTCAACCGCTCGGCCTTGATCCGCCGAACGAAGTCAGCGACAGCCCCGGCGGCCCGAAAGCCGCCGTACAGTGTCGCCCTCTTCCGCTCCGCGCTCACCTTCCAGATCGCGCCGCAAGAAGGGCAGAAGGCAAAAGGCGGGGCCGTGCCGCCCACGACGGCGGCAGCATCACACACGAGACAGCACGGCCCCGTTCCCATGGCCGATTACCCGAAGAGGCCGGCGAGGGCCGCCGAGGCGCCAGCCGCCGGGGCGGTGGCGGCGCCGGCCGGGGTGGCGCCGTTGGCGGGGGCGGTGCCGCCCTGCGCGGCGTTGTACGCCTCGAACTGCTCCTTCGTGGCAAAGCCCTTGTCGTTCAGCTTCTTCTGACCCTTCGCGTTCACGCCCTCGACCGCGCGGACGATCACGTAGCAGTCGGCCCCCTTGCCGTCCCGGCCCATGAAATGCTGGGGGCCGATGTCCAGCTTGCCGATCTTCTCGACGGCGACGCCCATCGACGCGAGGGCCGTCTTGATCTTGCTGATGTTGTACGGCTTGGAGCCGTCGAGCCCGAGGTAGAGGTCGGTCTCGCCGCCGCCTTGAAGGGCGACGGTCACCTTGATCGAGGAGCCGCCTTCCTTCGAGGTGTGCGGAACGGAGACGGTGGACCGGGCGCGGTACGCGCCCGGATTGGGGTCGTTGATGCCGTCCTTGGTGGGGTCGGCGAGGGGGACGTTGGTGAAATCGAACTCGGCCATGATGCGTCCTTTCGTGTGCGCCGTCTCCCCGGCGCGGGGGTTCTTTCGACGGCGACGCGCCGCCGAAGGTGAGCTAAGCGGTCGCGGGCGGAACGTTCGGAGAAAGGTGCGGCAACGACACGACCAACGTCGCGCCCTGGCGCGCGTGGACGCTGTAGCGTCGGGCCTGCCGGGCGGTGTACCGCCGGAGCTTGGCGGCCTTGCCGATGCCGCCGAGGTAGAGGTGCGGCGGGATCCGCTTGCGCTGATTCGTGTGGGCCATCATGTTTCCTTTCGGCTGAGTACCGTGAGCACAGCGTCCTTGATGTCATCCCAGCAAGCAAGGCAAACGTCGTTCAACGTGACATCACCCAGCGCCGCCACGTCCGTCGTGATCGCGACCTGACCGCACTGCACCGGCTCCGCGATCGGTTGCCGACACACGTCGCAGATCGTTTGTCGAGCCATCTACTTCTCCGGGTCGATGTCGAACGTGATCACGACGGCGACCCCGCCGTGGTCGGGGCGAAACATGATCGCGATCGACGCGTCGTCAGCGGCCTTCGCTGCCACCTTCGCCTCCTTCGACGTCGATGCATCGAATTCGACGAAGGTCAGGGCAGCGTGGATCAACTTCTGAGCGTCGGAGTCGGCCATTGTAGATCCTTAGCGAAAAAGAAGTCCCCCTGCTACGCCTCGCCGTGCCCTGCCATGCCGGACCCTGCCAAACCCCGCCCGGCCAAACCCTCAGACTTACTTTTCCTCCGCGAACTTGGTGACGCGGAAAGTGCCGAAGGGGCCACGCCGTTCGGGCCGGAAGTCGCCGATCCCGATTTGCATGCCGGCTTCCTGCAAAAGTTGATGGGCAAGCTCGATAGACATCAATTCCTCGTTGACGAGGAGGTCGAACTCGGCGCCCCAAACGTCGAAGCGTGGGCGGTGCCGCATGACGTGGCCCTTCGTCGCGGGGATCGTCACCGGGCGACTGTCCACCTCGAAGTCCAAGGCGGGCCCAGATCCATTCAAGATCGTGATCGTGTCAGTAAGCATGCGAATGGCGCTGGGAACTACGAAGCGCGCCGTCTTCCGCGTGCCCCTCATCTTGTGATTCGCGCCCGCGTTGCCCATGCAGCCGGGGATCGCGAACGCGGAAAAGTAGAACGTCCCGTCTGCGGCGATGTACGCCGCCTTCCTCGCGACTTCTCGCGGCGTTACCTCCGCGACCATAGCCGCTCGATGCGACTTCGACGCCTGCGCCTCTTCATTGAATCGGTGGATCAGCAACGGCGTCACTCCGCGGATCTCTACGTGAATCGTCTTCATACTGCCCCCCACTTCGTTGAACTACCCCAGCCCTGCCAAACCAAACCCTGCCCTGCCTTGCCTTGCCAGGCCATGCCGTGTCCTGCCTTGCCCAGCCCTGCCTTGCCCTGCCTGAAAGTTGAACTTTACAAATAGTATTTGTGTCGATGCTGAGACAATGCACTCCGGAGCACGGCGCGATCCCAGGCGTCCCGGGCCGCCCAAAGGGCGTGTCGCTCGTCGGGATCCTTCTTCAAGCATGCGCCCACGAGCGCCTTGATCACGGCGCGTGCGTGCGTGAGATCCCGGACTCCGGGCGCCATGATCGTCTCGGCGGCCTTCTCGACCCACGGCTCGTGCCACTCCAGGGCCGCCAACCGGCGGGGCGCGAAGCCCGCGGGCGCCTTCGTCTCCCGAGCCACGAGCCGGAGGATCTCCCCGAGGTTCATCGGGGACATATCCGGGACCACGTTGTTCCGATCGCCCGTGCGCCACTCCGGATCGGTGGGATCGCACCGGTAGACGACGGGCCAGCCGAGCGCGTTGCCCATCCCCGAGGGCATCGGCTGCGCACGGAGCACCATGTCCGCGGCGGCCGGCACATCGTAGGGCAGTTGCTTGCCGGGGAGCATGACGGTCCCGGGGAGCTTGATCCCGTTGTCCATCTTCGGTGGAGACTCATGCATCGTCAGGATGACGTGGAGGCCACAACGGCGGCACGTCTCGCGGAGCTCCAGCACTTGACGGTAGATGATCCCCCACAGATCGTATCCGTTCACGCCGCCGCGCTCCAACGACGCGACCTGGCGCTTGACGTAGAGGGTGAAGTCATCGACCACGAGCGCATCGGCCATGCCGGGCTTGGTCTCGTTCACGATCTTGATCATTTCGGGAAGGCCCGCGACGTCGCGCACGTCGGTCGGCTCGAAGCCGGCGACGCCTGGGGCGGCCTTGAGCGCGCCCGGAGCCGCAATGAACCGGGCCCGAGGGAACGACATCACGGCGTCTAAGGATTTGCCGAGCTTGATGGCCCCGAACAGGATCACGAAGACCGGCTGATTTGCGATTGAACCCATCGTCACGTCTCCCGAACACGACCCGCGGCACGCACCCTACCACGAGACGAAAAAGTGGCAAGTTTCTTCACTTCCCCCAACGGCACTTGTCGAAGAAATCACAGAACCCGTAGGGCCCCACGCAGGCATGCTCCGAAGTTGCCATCGGCCAAAGTGACACATCCCCCGCCCCTTCGAGGTCGGCGATCCGCCGCTCGGCCATGGCGACGTTCTTGGGGAACCGGACAAGGGCCCAGGGCGCCGGGGCCGGCGCGGCTCGCTCTAGCTTCCCGTCGTTGCAGCCCACCACGTTGATGATCACACCGCCGAAGTCGCGGCCGTAGTTCGCGATCCCGAGGTGGTGGAGGCCAAGGAACTGGCCCGAGAGTGTGTAACGCCGGAAGGTGCGATCGTCGATCCGGCCCACGACTTTGTGATCGTAGATCCAGACCTTGCCCGTCGAAGCCACCTTGACGATCAGGTCGGCGCGGGCCGTGTAGAGAAAGCCCTCGAAGTGCGTCTCCAGAAGCCGCTCGATCCCGATGACCTCGAAGTTCTCCGCGACGTAGGTCGAACGGTACCGCTCGAAGCCGCGGAGCGCGTCGGCGCGGCACCGCTGGCCGAGATCCCCGTAGCGATCGGCGATGATCTGAGACGCTTCGAGCGCCGAGTAGAAGGTGGCGGGATCGAGGCCCCGGAGCACGGCGACTTGCTGCGCGTAGTGGTGCGCCAGCATGGCGTGACCGAGGGTGCCTCGGACCAACGGTGCCCGAGGCGGATCCTCGACCCCGGCGACCTTGCGCCAGTAATAGCGCATGGGGCAAGTGAGGAATAGCTCGATTCTGTGCCAGCCCCGAGGGCTCGGCCCGGTGTCGATCAACGTCGGTGTCATGCATCAACCCAAGCGTACAGGCATGCGCCCCCGAACGACACGATCCCGAATGCCATGGCTGATCCCGGGGCACCAGTGAACGCGAACGCGGCGACGGCGAACCCGAGGCCCCACGGAATGACAAAGGTCGTCATGGCAGCCCCTTCCACTCAGCGCAGTAGTCCGCGGTCGCTTTCGCAACGGCCGCCGGGAAACGACGGCAGGTAGCCCGGCCGGTGGGCACCGGTCCGAACGGGCCCCCCATGGTCTTCCACATCTCGTAGACCCGATCGAAGTGGAAGCACGTCACGCACGCCCGAGTGCCCGAATCGATCTCGCCGAGAATGATGCAGTCGCGATCGGGCCGCTCGACCTTATCCTCGTTCCACGCGCGGCGCCTTTCGCTGAGTTCCGCGGTGGCCGCATCCTTTTCCTCCCGCGTGCCGTAAACAGATGCGTAGAACGACGGCCACCAAGGCCGCATGAGTCCAATTTCTCGATCCGTCGTCGGCGGGTGCCTTGGACAGCCCGTCTCCCAAGTACAGTAGATCGTCACGGCTTCTTCTCCTTCGGCATCTTCGCCGTCCCCACATTGCCGGCGTCGTAAACCGACACGTTCAAGACGGGGGTATTCACGGTCATGCACCGCGACGCCGCAAGTTGCGTGACCCGCTCGTTGAGATCGTCGAGGCGCTTGACCACGTCGGCGAGCGCAACGACGTGATCGATACGGGCCGACGACGGCTGCGCGTTCGACACCCAGATCCCGAGGCACACGCCCACGAAGACGCTAACCGACGCGAGCCCGATCGACGCGCACGTCACCGCGTGCTCCGCCCCGCCAGCCTGGCGATGTCCACGGCGATCGAGAGCACGGCCGCGTCCACCACGGCCGGCTCCTTCTGCATTTCGAGCCGGTGACCGATCCAGCCGAGGAGGAGCACAGCGAGCACCGAGTCTTCGATCCGCTCGGTCCAGCGCACCCGGATCACCGGGACGTCATAGTCGATGACGCCCGAAGCTTCGGCGACCATCCATTCGACGAACCCGCCCCAGCGTAGGGAGAGCACGTCATTCCCGAAGAGGTGAACCGCGTGGATCCGAATGAGTGAAAGCGCCAGATCGAAGTCGGCAGGCGCAGTTCCGATTGGAAGCCACGTCTCGGGGCCCTCTGTGCGGCACCGCTTCCTGTGGCGGGCCAACGCGAAAATCGGAGCGACGGCGAACACGAGCGCGACGACGTAGACGGCGATGAGGAGAATGATCGATCCAGGCGTGAGCTTTTCGTACATGTGGTCTCCTTCACGTCAGATGAAAGGTGAAATCGCGGAAACATGTCCAGCCGCAGAAGTCGAAGACCCGGCAGAGCGCCCCGCCGGCCGGAACGACGGTCCCCTTGACGTCGATCGTGATCTCGATCTCCGTGAGCGCCGTCCCAGCAACCCACTTCGCTCCGCACTTGTCGCACCGCTTGATCGTCTCAGTCGCCATCCGGCCTCCCCCGGGCGAGGATCTTTGTGGCCAGCCCCGCCAGCAGTTCCTTATCATCGACCCCTGACAACTCCCGCGCGAACGATCGGACCTCGTCTTGCTCGATCACCCTTTCGAGCGCCGGGAGCTTGGTGAGGAGCGCCCCGGCGATCCGTTCGTCGATCGTGCCCTCGCACACGGGATAGATGACCTCGACGGGCCGCTTCTGGCCGAGCCGGCTCACGCGCCCCTCGGCTTGCACGATCTGCCCCGGGGTCCAAGGCAGAAGTGCCTGGTACAGCGCGTCCGAGTCCTGCAAATTCAACCCTTCGCCCCACGCGTCCGTGGTGCCGATCAGAAGGGCGGGGCCGGGCGCGGCCATGTACCGATCCTTCGCCGCGTCCCGCTCCTTCGTCGAGTGCCCCCCGTGCCCTCCGACGATCACGACATCGGGCCACTTCGCCCGGGCCTTCTCCATGAGATCGTCACAGTCCTTGCGCCGACCCGTGAAGACCACGACCTTGTGCCCGCCCTCGATCCGGCCCTCAAGCTGGGCGAAGAGCCACGGCCGCTTCCGCGCGCAGGCTTCGAGCATGAGCACCTCTCGGAGTGCGGTCGGGTCGCCCGACTTCGCGGCGGCCCGCACCTCGGCGGTCATGCCCGATCGGACCTGCTCCGCGACCGGAAGGTAGACGACGGTGCGGCGCTTCGCGGGGAGGCCGGCGTTCGCCTCGGCATGGCTGACCCGATGCGTGACGACGTCGAGCCGGGCCTTCAATTCGTCAAGGTTCGAAGAGCCCGTGTCGTCCATCCCGCCGAAGGGCCGTTCGCATGCAGCGGTGTACCGCTTCGCCCAATCCCAGTATTTTCCCCACTCGTAGGGATGGATCAGATCCAACTGGGCCCAGAGGTTGCGGACGCGATCCCGGATCGGGGTCGCGGTCGTGCCGAGGCGTCGGCCTGC
>Ga0184616_10000096_pt1 | contig 15609 bp, 13 predicted proteins | sample PLM4_90_coex_FD_133145 | JGI IMG/M metagenome (GOLD analysis project Ga0184616, IMG submission 133145) | Groundwater sediment microbial communities from an aquifer in East River, Colorado, USA - PLM4_90_coex | ecosystem: Environmental > Terrestrial > Soil > Riparian zone | place: USA: East...
CTGCTGTTCTGTTTCCACACCTTCGGCAACAGTCTTGATACCCAGCTTATGCGCCATTACTATGATCGCCTCCGTCAGCGCCTTATCGCTTTCACCCTCGGTCAGGTTGCTGATGAAGGAGCGGTCTATCTTGAGGTAGTCAATATCGAACTGATTGAGGTAGGAAAGCGATGAGAAGCCCGTTCCAAAATCATCTATCGAAACCTCGATTCCGCTGTTCCGGAATTCCAGCAACTGTTGCTCGACTTTAGGCGATGCCTTGAGTAGCAACCCTTCGGTGATTTCCACCGTAACACTATTCCCGGGCAGCCGAAGGCTGGTCAGCCAATCAGACCAGGGTCGCTTGGCCGGTTGCTCGAACTGGACAGGGGATTTGTTCACGCTGATCTGGATAACGCGCCCAAATTGCTCGCGCCACCGTTCAACGCAGGCGATGGCTTGCTGAAATACCCACTCGCCAATCTCAACAATCAACCCAGACTCTTCCGCCAATGGAATGAAGGTGGCGGGACTGACCATGCCACGCTTGGGATGCTTCCAGCGCAACAAGGCTTCAGCCTTGACGATACGCCCGCTTGCAAGTTCCATGATGGGTTGGTAATAAACATGTAGTTCGTTTTTCGCCAGGGCCTGTCTGAGGTCATGGGTCAGCGCCTGTTTCTCCAGCGCCTCCTGCTGCATGGATGGGGTAAAGTAGCTGAAGCGGCTGCGTCCTTCTGCTTTCGCCACATACAACGCCTGGTCCGCGTGCTTCAGCAGGCCTTCGAGGTCTGTCGCATCATCTGGATAAAGGGAGATCCCGATGCTGGCCGAAATGTAGTATCCCATTTCATCATTTTCAAAGTAAAAGGGATGGACCAGCTCTTGAATGATGTGTTGCGCGATCCGTTCAATTTGCGGTCTGCCGTTGAATTCGGACAAAATCACTGTAAACTCATCTCCGCCCAGACGGGCCACGGTATCGGATTCGCGCACGCACCCCCTGATGCGGCGCGCCGCCTCCACCAGCATCACATCCCCCTTGGCGTGTCCCAGGGTGTCGTTGATTTCCTTGAAACGATCGAGATCTATGAATAATAGAGCCAGCGGCGATCCCGTGCGGCGCGCCTTTATGAGATCCTGTTCCAGCCGGTCCTGGAGCAGGCGTCGGTTGGGAAGACCGGTCAGTGCATCATAATTGGCCTGCGTCCAGATGAGCTCATCCTTGCGCTTCTTCTCGGTGATGTCGGAGAATTGTGCGATATAGCGGTGGATGCTGCCGTCCGGATGGCGGATGACGCTGATGTTCATCCATTTCGCATAAACCTCTCCATCCTTGCGGCGATCCCAGATTTCGCCCTGCCAGTACCCCTCGTTCAGTATTTCCCGCCACATCTCCCGGTAGAACGCCTCGTTGTGCCGCCCGGATTGCAGTATCTTGGGACTTTTGCCGGCCACCTCTGCAAGCGCATAACCGGTGATGTGGGCAAAGGCCGGGTTGATGTCGATGATGCAATTGTTCTCGTCCGTCACCATGATAGCTTCGGTACTTGACTCGTAAATCGAAGCCGCCAGCCTCATGCGCTCTAGGGCCTGCACGCGCTCGGTAGCGTCGAGCACCACGCCCTCTAACGCCAACAGCTCACCGGCCTCGTTAAACACCCCGGATCCCTGCTCCCATACCCAGCGTTCCTCACCCTGCTTTGTATGGATGCGGTAGCTCAGTTGATACGGACGGCGCGCTTGCAGACCTGCTTGCACTCCACTCCACACCCGTTGTTGGTCGTCCTGGTGTATGAGCTGGCCAAAAGAGAGGGTGCGACTGTCGATAAAATCCTCCGCGCGATAGCCGGTAATGGCGTAACACCCTTCGCTGAAGTACTCGGCGGTCCACCCGGGGTTGTTTTGGACGCGGTAAACCAAGGCCGGTAGATTATGCATTAGCGCCGTGAAGCGGCGCTCGCTTTCGCGCAGGGCATTTTCTGTCTGTTTGCGCTCGGTGATGTCGCGGGTCACACCAAGCAGTCCGGCGGGCTGTCCAGGCGCATACTGCATAGGCGTAGCATGCGTCTCCAGCCACCGCAGGGTACCTTTCTTACCTTTTATCGGAAACCAAAGAGTGCCGGGTTTGCCATCACATACGCTGCGATGAAATTTGGCGAAAGTGTTACGGTAGTCAGGCAAAATGAATTCCTGCAACCCAAGCTGGCTCGCATCTTCCACACTATCAATCTCCAGCATGGCAAGACCTGCCCGGTTCATCTGAACAAGTTTGCCGTTTGCTGCCACTACTTTCACGCACTCCGGTTCGTTTTCTAAAATAGCGCTTAGGAAATTCTTCTGTACACGCAGCGTCTCTTCGCCTTGCCTTAACTCACTGACGATTAAAGCCAGTGTCATGCCTACAGTAGCCAGCTCGGCGAAGTAGATCCAGAAGGCAACCATATCGGTTTCGACTAGATCGCTGCCGAAAACCCCCACCCCTTTGGTGACGCCCAACAATGCCTGCGCTATCGTCATGCAAAGCAGCAGCAAGACCCCGTGACTGCCAAAACGCAACGCACCCCAGGCGATCCAGATGAGCATCAGGAATGCCCCGGCGTATAGGCCAAGGACATCATGGAACCACTCGAGGAAAATGACTTGCCCAGAGAAAAAACTAAGGCCAAGCAATGCCGCAAGTTCTAGCTTTCGTCTCCCCACCCACCAGTCTTGCGGCAGTCGCCGCCAAACCAGAATAGTCGGGGCAACGATAATAATGCCCAGCATGTCCCCCATCCACCAGGTCAGCAAAGCGTGCGGAAACATCTGCTGGGTCAGGGAGCCGGCTATTAATAATGTGGTGGCGCCGTTCAAGGCGCTTACGGCCGGGCTGACGATACCCGCCCAGCACAATAGTCGAAGGAAGTCGCGATAACGCGGCAGTGAGGGGTCGAAATGGTTATCGCGGCTTAGCAACCATATGCCAAGCAGGGGCTCCAGAGTATTGCCTGTCGCAATTGAAGCTGATGCCAGGACGGAATTGCCCGCCATAATGCTGGCAACGCATGCGCCAACAAAAATACCCGGCCAGTATTTTTTCCCACCCAGCAGAAGTGCTGCAAGCGCCAACCCACTAGGCAGCCAAACCAACGTGATGCTGTCGCCGACAGTGGCGTAAACGAGGCTGATTTTGGCAAGCAGCGCATAAAGCAGCGCCAAGGCCACCAACCCCAGCCAGTCCCGCGAGCTATATATCAGCAATGGACTTAAATCATTTTGTCTCATGGTTTGCCGCCGCATAGACCTTATCAAGGCGCACTTTAAACCTCCAGATGCTTAACCCAGCATGCTTAACCCAGTAACAGTATGCGCGCTCCCAGCGCAGCCAGGAATAGCGCAAAAAAACGCTTTAATTTGTCGGCGGGTAAGGTATGTGCGAGCCGTGCGCCGAGCGGGGCGAACAGCACGCTGGTGGCGGCGATGCCCGCGAAGGCCGGCCAGTAGACGTAACCGCTGCTGCCAGCGGGCAGCGCCGATGCGTTCCAACCGGCGGCGATAAATCCAATGGTGCCAGCGATGGCGATGGGCAAACCGCAGGCCGCCGAGGTTGCCACCGCTTGACGCATACCGACGTTACACCACACCAAAAACGGCACGGTGAGCGTGCCGCCGCCGATGCCGACGATGGCGGACACTGCGCCGATCACGCCGCCTGTCGCGCTCATGCCTACCCTGCCAGGCAGTTGACGATGTGGGGCGGTCTTGATGCCTAAGCCGATCTGCGCGGCAACCAGCAGTTCGAACACACCGAAGATGATGCGCAGGGTGTTGTTGGGGAGTTGGTCCACGATGGCTGCGCCGAGCAGGGTTCCGGCGATGATGCCCGGAGTCAGTTTAAGACACACGGGCCACAACACTGCGCCATGCCGGTGATGGGCGCGCACCGATGAGAGCGAGGTGACCATGATGGTGGCGAGCGAGGTGCCGATGGCGAGATGCATGATTATTTCCGGCGGCATTCCCTGGCCACGAAAGATGAACACCAGGAACGGGACTACAATCAGTCCGCCGCCCACTCCGAAGAGACCCGCGATGACGCCGACCAGGGCGCCGACCAGCGGATAGAGTAGGAAGGTATCCAAGCTATTTGATCCACACCGTTTTGATGTTCACAAATTCGCGCAGCCCATATAAGGACAACTCGCGTCCATAGCCGGAGTCCTTGACGCCGCCGAACGGCAAACGTGGATCACTTTTCACAACGCCATTCACGAACGCAAGTCCGCATTGCAGCCTGCGCGCTAAACGTTCCCCACGCGCGGTATCGCGTGTCCACACGCTGCCGCCTAGACCAAACCGCGTGTCATTGGCGATGCGCACGGCGTCTTCTTCATCGCTGGCGCGAATGACGCACGCCACCGGGCCGAACAGTTCTTCATGATAAGCGCGCGTTTGATGCCCCACATGATCGAGTATGGAGGGCGCATAATAGGCGCCCGTGCCTGGCAAGGGCACACAACCGGTCACAGGCACTGCGCCGTAAGCAATGCTGTCGGTCACTTGCTGGTGAAGCACATCGCGTTGGCTGATGCGGGCGAGCGGCGCGAGCGTGGTGCTCTCCAACATGGGATCGCCGGGACTCAGTTGCTCGACGGCGTGCTGGAAGCGTTCGATAAATGCCTCGGCGATAGCAGGCGTGACGATGAAACGCTTGGCGGCGATGCAGCTTTGTCCGGCGTTTTGGAAACGTGCTGCCACAGCATGCTGAACGGTGAACTCAAGATCAGCGTCGTCCAGCACGATGAAGGGATCGGAGCCGCCCAATTCCAAAACGAGTTTTTTGAGGTGTATCCCCGCCAGACCGGCGACCTGACGACCTGCGGCGACGCTGCCGGTAAGGCTCACCGCATGCACGCGCGGATCGGCGATGACCTTTCCAACTTCGTCGCTGGTAATTATCAAGTTTTGAAACACACCTTCCGGAAATCCGGCCTTTACAAACAGGGCTTCTATCGCCAGCGCGCAGTTAAACACCGTGGAAGCGTGTTTGAGGAGCACCGTATTACCCACCAGCAAGGCGGGCAACGCACAGCGAAACACCTGCCAAAATGGGAAGTTCCACGGCATAATCGCCAATACCGTGCCCAGGGGTTGAAAAGTCACGTAGCTTTGAGAGGCGTCGGTCGTGACGTGCTCATCGGCCAAGGACGCTACACCATGTTCGGCATAGTGCTCACAACCCCAGGCGCACTTTTCTATCTCGGCGCGTGACTCACGCAGCAGTTTTCCCATCTCTTGGGTAATAAGCCGGGCGAGAAGGTCTTGTTCAGCGCGCAGCAGGGGCGCCAGTCTGCCTAGCAGGCAGGCACGTTCGGCCGGACTATGTCCAGCCCACAGCGGAGCGGTCAGCGCCGCCTTGGCCAGCGCTTGCTCCAGCCGCGCCTCGCCCCACGGCTCGACCGATGGCAAGGTCTCACCACTGGCGGGATTGATGCTCATGAATGTCATATAATGCCCCCTGTTGAGCTACTCTTGAATGGACGTACCGTCGGCGGATAAAGTCAGGGTTATTATACGGTGATGAAGCTTTTTGGTTATAGTGGTTTAATTGTCTTGTTGAGCCTCTTCTCGCCGCTCGCAAGCAGTGCCGAGCCGCCCAATCCTGATGCGGTCAATTACGACGCCGAACGTCTGGCATTTTGGGAGGCAAAGCAGGCGCTTGAGGATGGCAACCTGCGTGTCTACCAACAACTACTCGAACAACTGCAAGATTATCCACTGCTGGGTTATTTGCGCTACGAGTATCTGCGCACCCGTCTCGATAAATCGCCCGACAGTGAGATTCAGGATTTCCTTGCGCGCTATGGTGACTCGCCGATCGGCGTCCGGCTGCACGAGGCCCGGCTCAATATGCTGGCCGGTGCAGGCCGCTGGGATACCTATCTACAAGAATATCCGAAGCACCCGCCGGGAAATACGGTGTTGCAGTGCTACGCCCTGGAGGCAAGTCTGCGCACCTCGGGCTCGGAAACCCCTTCTAGCGAGTGGCTGGATGAGGTACAGGGATTGTGGTTAGTAGGTAAATCCCTACCGGCTCAATGCGATCCATTGTTCAAGATTCTGCGGCGCAACGGGCGTTTGACTTCCGAGCTGGTCTGGCAACGCATCCGCCTGGCGATGGATAACCGCCAGCTCAGTCTCGCACAAAGTCTGGCGAGTGATCTTGATAAGCAGGATCGTGCCTGGGTTACGCGCTGGCAGCGGATGCACAAAGACCCGGAGCAGATGCTCGAGCACCCTGATTTAACCGGCGATGGCCCCAAGGCGCGGGAGATTGTGCTGTATGGAATGAAGCGACTGGCGCGTGATGATGCGCAAGCCGCCGCCAGCCAGTGGGAACGGCTCAAGGATGCTTACCCATTCAGCGAAGCGGAACAAGCGGCGGCGCAGCGTGAAATCGCACTCAGGGCCGCCTTGCAACGTCAGCCTGAGGCTCTGGAATGGCTCGCGGCGCTGCAACCGGCGCAACTCGATGACACCGTACGCCAATGGCGAATCAAGGCGGCGCTCGCCAAGCAGGATTGGAATACCGCGCTGAATTGGATTGAGGCCCTGCCCAACGAAGAGCGCGACAAGGAGCAGTGGCGTTATTGGCGCGCACGCGCGCTCGAGCAAGGCGCTGCGACTAAGGCCCCAAACGATGCCCCTCAAGGATCGGGCGCTCCTGAAATCTCCGCAGAACAAATTTATTCCGAGCTTGCATCACAACGCAGCTATTACGGTTTCCTGGCCGCCGACCGCTTGGGCCGCTCTTATGAAATTACTCACAAGCCAACACCCATGACAGAAACCGAATTTCGCGACTTTATGTCACGGCCCGGCATGGTGCGCGCCCGCGAACTCTACGAGCTCGGCATGATTACCGAAGCACGCCGTGAGTGGGATTACTTTGTCGCGGCGGCCGATTCGCGTCAGCGGCAACTGGCGGCGGTTGTTGCGCATCGCTGGGGCTGGCATGATCGCGCCATCATCGCCAGCGCCAAGGCGAATTACTTTGACGATCTGGAGGTGCGCTTTCCGGTGCTGTTCCGCGACCAGGTGCTGGCGAGCGCCGAAACACAGGGTCTCGACCCCGCCTGGATCTACGGCGTAATGCGTCAGGAAAGCGCGTTCTCAGTGGATGCCCGTTCCAGCGCCGGTGCACTGGGGCTAATGCAACTCATGCCCGCAACCGGCAAACACACCGCGCAACTATTAAACACACCGTTGCGCGGCACGAGCGAACTGCTTGATGCGGATAAAAACATCCAGTTGGGAAGCGCCTATCTGCGCCAGGTGCTGGATGAGAACAGCAGCGACGTGATACGCGCCACAGCGTCTTATAATGCCGGCCCACAGCGTGTCAAACAGTGGCTGCCGTCCGCCAGCATGCCCGCCGATATCTGGGTGGAGAATGTGCCCTTTACGGAGACACGCAATTACATCCAGCAGGTCATGACCTATGCGACGATTTTCTACCAGCGTCTCGGTCGTGAGATCGTTCCATTGAAAAAGCGGATGCAGGACATCAGTCCTGAATAACAAACCAAACAGAGACTCCGTCATGCGGCTGCGCAAAATTTGCATCTTGGGGGGTAGTGGATTTGTCGGGCGGCACATCGCCCACATGCTGATCGAGCAAGGCTACCCGGTGCGCGTGCCCACCCGTCGCCGCGAACGGCACAGAGATTTGCTGGTGCTGCCCGAGCTGGAATTGCTTGAGGCCGACATCCTTGACCCGACCACCTTGACCGAGATCTTCAAGGGTTGCGACGCGGTCATTAATCTTGTTGGTGTTCTTAATGAGAAGGGTCATGATGGCAGCGGTTTTAATCATGCCCATGTAGAGCTGCCCCGTAAAGTGTCTGAAGCCTGCGCCGCTGCCGGCATCAAGCGACTGCTGCACATGAGCGCGCTCAACGCCGATGCGCTGCACGGGCCCAGCCATTATCTGCGCAGCAAGGGCCAGGGCGAAGATTTGGCGCACAATGCACAAGGAATCCACGTCACCAGCTTCCAGCCCTCGGTGATATTCGGTCCCGAGGACAGCTTTTTCAATCGCTTCGCAAAATTGTTAAAGATGATGCCGGTGTTTTTTCCGCTTGCCTGTCCCAACGCGCGCTTCGCACCGGTCTATGTGGAAGACGTTGCGCAAGTGTTTTGCCGTGCACTGACGGAACCCGCCAGTTACGGCCGGCGCTACGAACTGTGCGGCCCGCGCATTTACACACTCCGGAAATTGGTCGAGTACACCGCCCATATCATCGGCGTGAAGCGCCGCATCGTCGAACTAAGCGATACTCTATCGCGCCTCCAGGCGCGTCTCTTCGAGTATCTGCCCGGCAAACCCTTTTCCATAGATAATTATCTTTCTCTGAAAAAGGACAGCGTCTGTCGTGGAACCGTATCGTTGCCGTTTAATTTTATCCCGACACCGCTGGAAGCAGTAGTCCCTATCTATCTTGCGCAACAGCGAAGCAAGGCGCGCTACTCCGACTACCGGCGGAGCGCGGGCCACCGGTGACGAGACACTGATGGAGATCTACCAGGTTGGCGGCGCCGTGCGCGACAAGCTCCTCGGTCTACCGGTCATGGATCGCGACTGGGTGGTGGTCGGCGCCACGCCGGCGGAGATGGAGGCACGCGGTTTCAAACTGGTCGGTGCGGACTTCCCCGTGTTTCTGCATCCCGACACCCACGAGGAATATGCGCTGGCGCGCACCGAGCGTAAGACTGCGCCCGGCTACAAAGGCTTCACCGTGCATGCCGCGCCCGATGTCACCCTGGAAGAAGATCTCAAGCGCCGCGATCTTACTATCAACGCCATGGCGATGCGTGAAGACGGCAGCCTTATTGATCCCTTCAATGGCGCGCAAGATCTGAAAAATAAACTCCTGCGCCACGTCTCGCCCGCCTTTGCCGAAGATCCGGTGCGCACCTTGAGAGTGGCGCGCTTCGCAGCGCGCTTTGTGGAGTTTCACATCGCCGATGAAACCAACGCCCTCATGCGGCAGATGGTGAAAAACGGCGAGGTGGATGCGCTCGTGCCGGAACGCGTGTGGGCGGAATTGGAACGCGCTCTGGGAGAAATCCGACCCTCGCGTTTTTTTGAAGTGCTGCGTGACTGTGGCGCACTGGAAAAATTGTTCCCCGAACTCGAACGCCTCTACGGCGTGCCTCAACCCGCACAATACCACCCGGAGATAGACACCGGCGTACACGTGATGATGGTGCTCGATCAGGCGACCCGCCTATCCAGCGATGCACGGGTGCGCTTCGCCGCACTGCTGCATGATCTGGGCAAGGGCACGACGCCGCCCGCGGAGTGGCCGCGCCACATCGGACATGAAGAACGCAGCGTGGACTTGGTAAAGACGATTTGCACGCGCTTTCGCGTACCCAACGAGTACCGCGACCTCGCCGTGCTCGTCGCCAGATATCACGGCGATTGTCACCGCGCCGATGAACTGCGCCCCGCTACGCTGCTGGAAAAATTGGAAGCGCTCGACGCCGCGCGCCGCCCGGAACGCTTCGAGCAGTTTTTACTCGCCTGTCAGGCCGACATCCGCGGGCGTCCGGGTTATGAAGACGATCCTTACCCGCAAGCCGAAATCTTTCGTGCCGCCTTGCGCGCCTACAACAGCGTGAACGCGCAACCCCTGGTCGCCGCCGGCCTCAAGGGCGAGGCCATTGCACAAGAGTTACACAAGAGACGTGTCCAGGCTATTACTCAAAAAAAGGAAATGAAAAAATAGCATTTTTTTCTCCTTTACCGGTTTCTCATTAAGGCACGGACAGTACCTCGGACTTTTGCGCTGACGATGACCGTCCAAGTATATAGGCAATTATCAAACCCTCGCCTATCGAACCTATCAGCAGAATAGCCAACTCCAAAAAATTCAACAGCCAAGGTTCGTCCAACAAGGTGTGATAGATGAACCACTCCTGAAACAGCCAATACATGGCCCAGATGACACCGCCCCAAAACAGTCCTTTTCTCATCCAGTTCCTGCCGGGGATCGAGGGTTGCAATACCCAGAACAACCAGGCGTGAATGATGCTCAATACCACCAAGCCGGCCACGGATAGCGGGATATTGCGTTGCGGGGTGAGTTCTATAAACAACGCGCTTTGCAGGGCGGGATCATACAGCAGGGCATGCACAGGAGGACTGATGAAGATTGCACCCAGTACGCCGTTTCCGACAAACCCGCCAACCAATCCAGCCATAGCTATCCGCGCGCCCGTATTCATTTATCCTCCCGCTGGACAAGTTCCCGTAACAATCGGGTTACTTCTTTGGCTTTGCCTGCCATAGTCCCAAAGCCGCCCCGGTGGGGTCTACGATCACACTCATCCAGCCAAAATCACCGACCTCCATCACATCCTTGGCAATAGTGGCGCCCAGCGACTTGGCCTTTTTGGTCGAGGCCTGTATGTCATCCACCAGCACATAGGCAAACCAGCGCGACGGTATATCCGGCATGGGATTTTTCATCATCCCTCCGCCAGTGCCTTCGCCCACGCTAATCATGGTGTAGTCCATTCCCGGTATTTCTTCCAGTTTCCATTCAAATAAACCCTGATAAAATTTTTTCGCCTTGGCTTCATCGTTGGTTAACAGTTCGACGTGTACAAATGGATTTGCCATAGCACCCTCCTTTGGGTTTGCAGGTTGGATCGAGAGCGAAGCACGGATCCAACAAAGCTGTGATGTCGGGTCCGCTTCGCTTGACCCGGCCTATGAAGCTAACTCTCACTATTCGCCGGCGCCAACCGATCCAGTGTCGCGGTCCAGCCCCAACTGTGTTCGTCGCACGCCTTTTGATCGGGGAAGCGCTCGTGGGTCAATATAATTTCGGTGCCTTTCTGCGAATTATGAAACTCGACAGTGACCAGCGTCTCGCCGATATCGTCCATGTGCGTACCGCGCCAGTTCCAGGTATAGACCAACTTAGTGGGCGGCTCCACGACTCGATAAACGCCGTACAGGTCATACACTACGCCCTCCGGCGAACGCATGGCAATACGGTACGCACCGCCTACGCGCAGATCAATTTCCGCGCTCGGTGTGGTGTAACCCGCCGGGCCCCACCACTTTTTCAACTCTTGCGGGTCGGTCCACGCCTTGAAGATTTTCTCGCGTGGGGCCGGGAAGGTGCGCTGGATGCGGAGCGTGATCGCTTGTTGTGATTTTTGGTCGGCCATATTTTCTCCTCACACGGGGCATTCAAATAAGCTGCCAGAGCGTCAAGCTGATGCTCCCAAAAACGCCGGTAGCCGGCAATCCATTCGGCGGCGTCCTTAAGCGGCTCGGCGACCAGTTGGCAACGGCGCACGCGGCCGTCTTTTTCCTGGATCAGCAGCCCGGCCCTCTCCAGCACCCGCAAGTGCCTCGAGATCGCGGGCAGCGAGACATCAAACGGTTCAGCCAATTTCATCACCGACGCCTCGCCACGGGCTAGTTGTGTAAGTATGCCGCGCCGTATCGGGTCGGCCAAGGCTGAAAACGTGCTATCTAAAACGGTTTCATTATATTTAACCATAATGTTAAATATAAAGCAGAGAAGCGCCCCGTGTCAAGCAGGCGCCGAGAAGATACCCCCCCGTCGGCCGACAGGGGTTACGACCTATAACACCGTGGGTCTATTCGGTAATTCATTGATGTCGGCACCGCGCTTCGGGTAATGCTTATCCAGATGTGCACCGACGGCTTTAATGCCACGAATCACCCCTTGCTCGAATAGGCCGGAGGTCGCTCCCGGCGTCCTGCCTCCCGCGACATTAGTACTTCCGTGTACGTCAGTCGCTCCCGGCGTCCTGCCTCCCGCGACACTGGGCCTTCCCTGGCCGGCGCGGAATGCAGCTTCCATATCGCGGCAAATTTTTTTCCAACCTTCTGCGCCGACATGAGCATGAATGCCACGATCGGCGACAATCTCGACATCACGGTCAGCCAGCAGCAGATAAATCAATACGCCGTTGTTGTGCTCGGTATCCCACACGCGCAGATCTGAAAATACCTGTATGGCCCTCTCGCGCGCGGTTTGATTTCTCAGCAGTGGCCAGAGGTCCAGACCGGACTCCACGGCGAAGCGAATCTCACCTTGATGGGTCAGTTCAGACTCATGTATTGCCACCTCGATGTTGCTCAGGGCCTGCTGGGGAAAGGCGCGCCGTAGTTGCCAGTCGCCACTGCACAAGTGCTTTAGCCAACGCAACATCACCATCTCCCCGACGCACCACCGCCGCCAAAACCGCCACCGCCCCCTCTAAAGCCTCCGCCGCCAAAACCGCCACTGCGGCCCAGGCCGCCACCAGAATGGCCGCCACCCCATCCGCCGCGACCAGGGCTGATACCCGCAAACAATGCTAAAAAGCCCATTAGAATTGCCAGCAGAACGGCTACCAGCAAGGAACCGATGACAAACCAGACTATCATTCCGGCAATCGCACCCGCAGTCAGTGCTGCGGGCAGACGGCCTATCATGGCGCGCAACGCAGGCGCCACAAAAAAGGCCAGGAGAAAAGCCAGGGGGAATAATTGTTCGATGGAGCTGGTTGTAGTTTCAGTAGTTGGCGAAGGGGGTGGCAAAGGTTCGCCCTCGATGACCTTAATCATGGTTTCTACACCGGCCTGTACCCCGCCATAAAAGTCATCGCTCTTGAAATAGGGCGTGATTGTTTCGGCAATGATGCGTTTGGCGATTGCATCGGGCAGTACGCCCTCCAAGCCGTAACCCACTTCGATACGCATGGCGCGGTCATTTTTGGCGATCAGCAGCAACGCGCCGTCGTCTATACCCTTGCGGCCCAGTTTCCACTGCTCCGCCACACGTAGTGAATACTGTTCGATTGCTTCCGGCTCGGTACTCGTCACCATGAGGACGGCAATCTGACTACCTTTTTTAGCCTCAAAGGCCTGTAGAGTTTGTTCGAGATTGGATTTCTGCTCAGCCGTGAGCGTGCCGGTCAAATCCGTCACCCGCGCGGTGAGCGGAGGTACCGCTACCTCGGCATAAGCCACTGCTGTGGCCAGGCAAAGCCACAGCAGTGAATAAAACAAGATCTTACGCATTTAGCGCGCAGGGGCTCCCGGACGCGGCCCAAAATCTACTACCGGAGGTTTGGAAATGATCTCCTCGTCCTTCACCTCGAAGCTCGGCTTGGTTTTGTAGCCAAACAGTTTCGCCGTAAGGTTGCTGGGGAAAGAGCGCACCGTGACGTTGTAGTCCTGCACCGCCTTGATATAGCGGTTGCGCGCCACCGCGATGCGGTTTTCGGTGCCTTCGAGTTGCGCCTGCAAATCGCGGAACGAGGCATCGGATTTCAGTTGCGGATAATTCTCGGCAACCACCAACAGACGTTGCAATGCACTGGTCATCTCGCCCTGCGCAGCAAGAAATTTCTGGAAGGCCTGTTCGTCGTTGATGAGTTCGGGCGTCGCCTGTATCGCCCCCACTTTGGCGCGCGCGTTGGTCACGCCGAGCAGCACCTCTTTTTCCTGCGCGGCAAAACCCTGCACCGTCTTAACCAGATTGGGCACCAGGTCGGCGCGGCGTTGATATTGGTTCAATACCTCCGCCCAGCTCGCTTTGATCTGTTCGTCGGTGGACTGGAGGGTGTTGTAACCGCAGCCGCCAAGTAAGGTGGCTAGTAGCAGGACGAAACTTGACAGTAAACCTTTGCGCATGACGATCTCCTTATGGGAACCTCTAAAAATAGTGGATTTTGTCTTTAGGCTAGGCGAAATTCTGCGAGAAAGCGGAGTGTACACGGCAGTACATGAGCATTTCGAGCAGAATTTCAACACCGCCTAAAGACAAAAGACGCATTTTTAGAGGTGTCCTTAACTCAAGGGGGTAATTTGACGGCATAACAATGGGGCCGACCGGCCAAAAATACAATGCTTCATTCTGTCACAACCGGCTGCGAAAATCCCGCAGCCTAAACCCCAGCAACGGGTAGGTGATTCCTCGCGTCAACGCCAGGACCTTGAATACCTCGCCCATTTCGCCCGGCAGCGTAAGCCTTTTGATCTCATCGGCAAGCTGCATACGCGGCCTCGTCTCAGCGGGGTGAGCTTGCGACGCAAGCTCGGTCAACCCGCAAGCGATCAGAAAGTTGGCTTGAGTAGTATAACCGGAGACATCGAGTCCCGCCTTATGGCCTGCCTCGGCGAGCGCGGTGAAATCCACATGCGCGGTGATATCTTGCAATCCCGGATACAAAAATGGGTCGTCATGTGCATGGTGGCGATAATGACAGAGCAAGGTACCACAAGCGCGTTCCGGATGATAAAGCTCATGACGCGGATAGCCGTAATCGATTAATAATAACATACCGCTCTCAATTGCAGCGGCAACCGTCTGCACCCAGGCTGGCGCGGCCAGATTGATTTCAGAAATATATCCCGGCTCAAGATCAGGCGACGCGGCGCAAATTTCCGCAATGCGCTCAGCCAAGGCCGGATCGCTTACCGGCCCTGCCTGCCATGCAAACTTATCGTCCTTGCAAACAACATAAAGCTCCGATATACCTTCGGCATCAAGCTGAAACCGGTGCACCGGCATCGCGTCCAGGACTTCATTAGCGAATACAAAACCGCGTAGTTTTTGTTTGGGAAATTCATCGAGCCAAATGACACGCCCTGACAAATGCGGTATACGCTGTATTAACGTCGCCCGTTGCCGCTCTCGCAGTTCAGCGCTGATCTCTAGGATGAAATAATGCTGGGGCAGACTGTTCAATACCTCTAATTCAGCCAACAAATCCGCAGCCATGGCGCCCGAGCCTGCGCCGAATTCCAGGATATCGCCGTCGCCCAAGGCTTGCAGAACTTGCCGGCACTGCCGCGCCACACAACGTGCAAACAGCGGCGAGATCTCCGGCGCGGTGACAAAATCACCGGCGGCGCCGAATTTATTAAGCCCCGCGCTGTAATAACCGAGGCCGGGCGAGTACAACGCCAACTCCATATAACGGGCAAAGGTGATTCGATTGCCCTGCCGTTCAATCTCATCCCGAATCAGCCCCGCCAGCCGCTGACTATGGCGCAGCGAGTCCTCGTCTGGAACAGGTAATTCGGAAACAGGGGTAACGAATTTCATTGTGGAGGGTTTCGATGGCGCGGATTTTGAGTTAGGCTTGAAACATTAGGGCCATACTGACATGCAGGATAATACAGATACACCAAAAGTGGTATTGATTACCGGCGCCGCACATCGCGTGGGCGCGGCAGTGGCCGAAGCGCTGCACGCCGAAGGATTTAATCTGGTCTTGCACTACCGGCTATCCAAGGATACCGCGCTAACCTTGCAGACCAAGCTTAACACGGTACGTGAAAATTCGGTGACCCTGATAGCGGGAGACTTGCTGGATACCGCCAAGCTACCAAGACTGGTGCAGCAGGCCGTTGCTGCCTGGGGGCGGCTCGATGTGCTGATTAACAACGCCTCGAGCTTTTATCCGACGCAGGTTGGCGAGGTCACAGCGGCGCAATGGGACGATCTCATGGGCAGTAATCTCAAAGCCCCATTCTTTCTCGCGCAGGCGGCCGCACCCGCCCTCGCCGCACACCACGGCTGCATCGTCAACATGGCGAACATC
>Ga0184616_10000097_pt1 | contig 15593 bp, 17 predicted proteins | sample PLM4_90_coex_FD_133145 | JGI IMG/M metagenome (GOLD analysis project Ga0184616, IMG submission 133145) | Groundwater sediment microbial communities from an aquifer in East River, Colorado, USA - PLM4_90_coex | ecosystem: Environmental > Terrestrial > Soil > Riparian zone | place: USA: East...
AACACCTGCGCGTAGTCGAGCGTCCCGGTGTACGCGAGCACCAGCCCCAGGCCCAGGATGAAGCCGAAGTCGCCGACGCGGTTGGCGAGGAACGCCTTCAGGTTGGCGTAGATCGCCGTCTCCCGCGTGTACCAGAAGCCGATCAGCAGATACGAAACGAGGCCCACTGCCTCCCAGCCAAAGAACAATTGCAGAAAATTGTTGGCCATCACCAGCATCAGCATGGAAAAAGTGAACAGCGCGATGTAGCTGAAGAACCTCTGGTAGCCGGGGTCATCATGCATGTAGCCGATGGTGTAGATGTGCACCATCAGCGATACGAAAGTCACCACTACCATCATCAACGCGGTGAGTTGATCTATCAAGAAACCGATCTCGAATTTCACGCCATCGCTCACCATCCAGGTGTACACGGAGGCGTTATAGGTGGGGGCGTGGTCTATGATGATCTGCTTGAACACGACCAGCGAGAGCAGAAATGAAATGGCGACGCCGATGATCGTCACCCAATGCGCCCCGGCGCGCCCGATCTGTTTGCCGAACAAGCCTGCGATGATAGCGCCGAACAGTGGGGCAAGCGGTATGATTAGATAAACGTTTGACATGGGCCTAGCCTTTCAAGGAGTCCATGTCATCAACGTTGATGGTGCGCCGGTTGCGGAACAGCACCACGAGTATTGCAAGGCCGATCGCGGACTCCGCCGCGGCGACAGTGAGAATGAAGAACACGAAGACCTGGCCGGCACTGTCCCCTAAATAATGAGAAAAGGCGATGAAGTTCATGTTGACCGAGAGCAGCATCAACTCAATCGCCATCAACAGAATGATGACATTTTTGCGGTTGAGGAAGATTCCGGCCATGCTGATGCAGAACAAGGCCGCCCCCAGAATCAAAAAATCCGATAATGCAATCACTGCCGTTTTCCCTATCCGCTTTTCTTTTCGGACGCCATCTTGACGATGCGCACCCGATCCGCGCTCTTCACCTGTATCTGCTGCGCAGGGTCCTGATACTTGGTCTGAGGACGCTTACGCATGGTCAGGGCGATCGCGGCGATGATCGCTACCAACAAAATTGCGGCGGCAATTTCAAATGAGTAAGCGTACGTAGTATAGAGTACGCGGCCCAATGCCTGAGTATTGCTGTAATCCGCAGCGGCGTCCGCAGGACTCGCCACTTGTTCCAGACCAAAGTGACGCGGCCCCACCATGACCCCCATCTCCACAGCGATAATCACCGCCACCAGCCCTCCAATCGGGAGGTAACGGGCAAATCCTTCTCTCAAAGGAGCGATGTTGATGTCGAGCATCATCACGACAAATAGGAACAGCACCATGACGGCGCCTACATAGACCAGCACCAGCGTAATAGCCAGGAACTCGGCCTCGAGCAGCAGCCACACCGCGGCGCTGGTAAAGAAGGCGAGCACCAGGAACAACGCCGCATGGACGGGATTGCGCACCGTGATGACCATAAGCGCCGCACCGACAAGTATGGCGGCGAAAAGATAAAAGATGATTTGTTCGGTCATAATACTTATCTCACGCAAAGGCGCAAAGCTCGCAAAGGTTTAAAATCTAAAACACGAAAACGCAGCAATGTACTTAAATAGGCCTTTATTAGCTTTGCGTACTTTGCGCCTTTGCGTGAGCATTTTTTATATTTCAGCGATAAGAAGCATCCTGCGCCCTGTCAGCGGCAATCTGTTTTTCATAACGGTCACCGATCTCGAGTAGTTTATCTTTAGTGATGATATTATCTCCCCGCTTTTCGAAGTGATAGTCAAAGATACGGGTCTCGACGATCGCGTCCACGGGGCAGGATTCTTCACAAAACCCGCAATAAATACATTTGAACAAATCTATATCATAGCGCGTGGTGCGGCGCGTGCCGTCCGCACGCTGCTCGGATTCGATAGTGATGCACGCCGCCGGACACACTGCCTCGCAAAGCTTGCAGGCGATGCAGCGTTCCTCGCCGTTGGGATATCGGCGCAGGGCGTGCAAGCCGCGGAAGCGGTTGGACTGGGGCGTGGTCTCTTCCGGGTATTGCACGGTGATCTTTTTGGAAAAAAGATATTTACCGGTCAGCCTCAAGCCGCCGAACAGTTCCCACAGAAACAGGCTTTTGATGTAGTTGCGTATCGCGCTCATAATATAAGGACCTTTATCAGTCAAACCACCAAGGCAGTTTGTAGAGTACCGCAAGCCCCACCACTATCAACCATACAATCGTGATGGGAATGAACACTTTCCATCCCAAACGCATGATCTGATCGTAGCGGTAGCGCGGGAAGGTGGCGCGAAACCACAAGAATAAAAACAGCAAAACTGCGATCTTGAGGAGTAGCCAGACCATGCCGGGCACCCAGGCAAACACCTGCTCCACAAAAGGAATACCTTCAAACGGCGACAACCAGCCGCCCAGGAACAACAGCGCGGCGAGCGCTGAGACTAGAATCATGTTGGCGTATTCTGCCAGATAAAACACCGCGAAGGCCATGCCGGAGTACTCGACGTGAAAACCCGCGACGATCTCCGACTCGCCCTCGGCAACGTCGAACGGCGCACGGTTGGTCTCCGCCACGCCGGAGATAAAATAAATCAAAAACACCGGCAGCAAGGGCAACCAGAACCAGTGCACGAAACTGCCCCCCTGCGCGCGCACGATGTCGCCGAGATTCAAACTCCCCGCCGCGATCAATACCGCCACCAGGGCGAAGCCCATCGCGATCTCGTAAGAAACGATCTGCGCCGCGCAGCGCATCGCGCCGAGAAAGGCATACTTGGAGTTGGACGCCCAGCCCGCGATGATCACGCCGTAGACGCCCATCGAGGTTACTGCGAGCACGTACAGCAGACCGGCATTGATGTCGGCGAGCACCAAGGTATCGTCGAACGGGATGACCGCCCAGGCGATCAAGGCCGGCGCCAGCGACAAGATCGGCCCGATGATAAATAGTGCACGGTTTGCCCCTGATGGAATGATGATCTCTTTCATCAGCAGCTTGACGATATCGGCAACCGGTTGCAGCCAGCCGCGCGGCCCTACGCGGTTGGGGCCGATACGCACCTGGATGTAGCCGATGATCTTGCGCTCGGCGTAGGTCAGCGCAGCCACGGTAAGCGTGACCGGCAACACGATCGCCAGGATCTTAAGGACGATCTGCGCGGTAACCGGAGTACTCGCCCATGCTTGCAGGATAAAATCAAACATGTGATCCCCTCGCCTCAGGCCCGCTCGACGGTTATAGGCCCAAAGGCGGGGCCAAGACCCGCGCTCTTAGGTAATGCGGCGGCGATCAGCACGCAGCCGTCCGCGACCCGTTCATCAATCTCTACGGCGAGCAGCGCGCGTGCCTCGCCCTGCCGGGCCTGGGCGAACTGGCCCGCGCTTAAACCCGCGCGCCGGGCCGACGCCGCGTTGATGCGCAGCGTCGCATCTTGCGACTCGCCGGTCTCTTGCAGACCCTGCGCGCGGCGCACCAGCCCGTCCATGGCATACATGGGCACATCCGCAATGCGCGTCAGGGCGTCTGTGCTGTGGGGTAACTCGGCCGGCGAAGAGCCAGCCGGGGTCTGGCTACCGGACTGATCTATCAGGCTCCGTACTTCGTCACGCACCTCTTCGGAGGAGAGATAATCAAAGCCATTTACAGCAAAGAGATTACCCAGTACGCGCAACACCTTCCACCCCGGCCGTGCCTCCCCGACAGGTGAAACAGCGCCGGCGAAGCTCTGCCAGCGGCCCTCAGCGTTGACGAAGGTGCCCGATGTTTCCGCGAAGGCGCCGATCGGCAACAGCACATCGGCATAGTCTTCCATTGTCTTACTGTTGAAGGCGGAAAGTGCGACGACGAACTCGGCGTTGTGTAGTGATTTGAGTGCCGCTGCGGGATTAGCGCTGTCATACTCCGCTTCAATACCAAACAGGACATAGGCCTTCAGCCCCTTTGTCAGCATCGCATGAGCATCTAATCCGGACGCGGCAACAGCCTTACCCGCCGCCTCACGATGCGGCAAGGCGCCTGCGATCCAGCCGCCCACACTATTGGCGGCTTCGGGCAGATGGCCGAATCGCGCCCCGCTCAGCTCGGCGATCCTGCTCGCCAGGGCAGTGAGCGTGGAGAACTGAGGATGGGCCTGCGCCAGATTGCCGAGCAGTACCGCCGCTTGCGCATTCTTTAGTTGTTGCGCGATGCTGCGTTCGGCCGGAGTGGGGTGTACCGTCGCCAACAGTTTGGCGAACTCGGCGGGGATGTGTTGCCCACTGGTCTCTAACAAGGCCTTTGCTATCCCCGCCAGCGCCCGCACCATTCCGGCCGGATCGGTGATGATCTTTTCTGCCACCGGGAAGGCAAAGTCATAGTCCACCGGGTTGATGAACATCAATCGGGCGCTGTTCCCTTGCGTGGCCTGACGCAAACGGTGGGCAATAATCGGTTGTTCGCTGCGCACGTTTGAACCGATCAGCAACGCCGCTTCAAGCTGCTGCAATTCAGCAATGGATGTACCGAGACTGGGGAACAGCGGCGCAGATTCCTGGTCGTTGAAATCGGTCTGCCGCAGGCGGTGATCAATGCTATTTGTGCCCAGGCCGCGCATCAGGCGTTGCAGCAGATACATCTCTTCGAGCGTCGCCGACGGCGAGACCAATGCGCCGACGTGTCCGGCACCGTGAGACTGAATCACGCCGCGCAGACCTTTTACCACCGCCTGCAGTGCGGTGTTCCAGTCGGTTTCTTCCCACACCCCTTGCCGCTTAATCATGGGGACTTGCAGCCGGTCAGGACTGTTGAGACTTTGATAACTAAAGCGGTCGCGATCGGAGATCCATACCTCGTTGATCTCCTCGTTCTCGCGCGGCACCACGCGCATCACCTTATTGTCACGCACGTGCAGATAGAGGTTGGAGCCGACCGAGTCGTGTGGCGCGATCGTTTCACGCTGCGCCATCTCCCAGGCACGTGCGGTGTAGCGGAACGGCTTGGAGGTGAGCGCGCCCACCGGACACAGATCTATGACATTGCCGGACAGTTCGGAGACCATCGCCTTTTCGATATAGGTGCCGATCTCCATGTGCTCGCCGCGGCCGGTAGCGCCCAGCTCCATCAGGCCGGCGATCTCCTGACCGAAGCGTATGCAGCGGGTGCAGTGGATGCAGCGCGTCATGTCGGTCATGATCAGCGGGCCGATGTCCTTGTCCTTCACCACGCGCTTCTTTTCCTGGTAGCGCGAGCCGCTCGCCCCGTAACCCATCGCCAGATCTTGCAGTTCGCACTCGCCACCCTGGTCGCAGATTGGACAGTCGAGCGGATGGTTGATGAGCAGAAACTCCATCACGCCTTTCTGCGCCATGATGGCCTTGGTGGATTGGGTGTAGACCTTCATACCCTCGGTCACCGGTGTCGCACAGGCCGGCAAGGGCTTTGCCGCCTTCTCCACATCCACCAAACACATGCGGCAGTTAGCCGCGATGGAGAGCTTCTTGTGATAGCAAAAACGGGGAATGGGGATGCCCGCCTCATCAGCAGCCTCAATCAGCATCACCCCATCGCGCGCCTGGACGGATTTGCCATCAATCTCGAGGTTAATCATGCGCATCTGCCGCCTAGTGAGTGCCGACCATGCAATGGCCATGTTCGATGTGATACTCAAATTCAGCGCGGAAGTGCTTGATAAAGCTCACCACTGGCATGGCCGCGGCGTCGCCCAAGGCGCAAATGGTGCGCCCTTCGATCTTGTTCGCCATGTCTACCAGAAGGTCGAGGTCTTGCTCCCTCCCCTCTCCATGTTCGATACGGTGTATGACCCGCGATAGCCATCCCGTGCCTTCCCGGCAGGGTGTGCACTGGCCGCACGACTCTTCATAATAAAAATGAGCTATACGCGCTAAGGCATTGACCATACAGGTACTATCGTCCATCACGATCACCGATCCGGCGCCCAGCATCGAGCCCGCCTTGGAGAGTGAATCGTAGTCCATGTCGGTATTCATGATGGCCTCTGCGGGCAGTACCGGCACAGAGGAACCGCCCGGAATCACCGCCTTGAGTTTGTGTCCGTTACGCACCCCGCCGGCGATTTCCAGCAACTTGGCAAATGGTGTCCCCATCGGGACTTCGTAATTGCCCGGCTTGTTGACGTGGCCAGACACCGAAAAAATCTTGGGACCACCGTTATTCGGTTTACCCAGCTTTAAGAACCACTCACCCCCGTGGGTCATAATGAGCGGAACGGAGGCCAGCGTCTCGGTGTTGTTCACGATGGTTGGCCGGCCGTAAAGTCCATAGCTCGCCGGAAACGGCGGCTTGAAACGTGGAAAGCCTTTTTTCCCTTCCAGGGATTCCAACAGCCCTGTCTCCTCGCCGCAGATATAGGCCCCCGCGCCCAGGTGATTGTTCATGTCGAAATCTACACCGGAACCCAGGATATTCTCTCCCAACAGCCCCGCCTCGCGCGCCTCGCGCACCGCCTGCTCCATACGATCATAGGGCTCCCAAAACTCGCCGCGCATATAGTTGTACCCAACCGTCGCGCCGATGGTGTAACCGGCGATCGCCATGCCTTCAATCACCTGGTGCGGGTTATAACGCATGATGTCGCGGTCTTTAAAGGTGCCGGGCTCGCTCTCGTCGGAGTTGCAAACGATATATTTCTGCCCGGGCATACCGCGCGACATGAAGCTCCACTTGAGGCCGGTGGGGAAACCCGCGCCGCCGCGCCCGCGCAGGGCGGACTTTTTCACCTGGCTGATAATCTCGTCGGGCGCTGTCTTTTCGGCCAGAATCTTTTTCCATGCCGCATAACCGCCCGTGCCGAGATAGGTCTTCAGCGACCACGGTTCCGGCAGATGCAGATTACGAAAACAGACTTCGTTGGCCATCGGTTAATCCAAACTGTTTAGTATGGCGTCAATCTTTTCCGGCGTGAGGTTCTCGTGGTAGATCTTGCCGATCTGGCAGCATGGCGCCCCGGCGCAAGCGGCCAAACACTCCGCCACCTTCAGGGTAAACCTGCCATCCGGGGTGGTCTGCCCGGGCTCGATACCGAGCCGTTTCTTGAAGTGTTCGAGAATCTCGCTGGAACCGCACAGCATACAAGAGATATTGGTGCAAACATAGATCTTGTGCCGGCCCACCGGCTTCAAATCATACAGCGTGTAAAAGGTGGCAACTTCGTAGACCGCAATGGGCGGCAGGTCGAGGTAATCGGCCACGGCGTCCATCAACTCGGTGGTCAGACTGCCGCCGTTGGCCTCCTGGGTGTAACGCAGCGCGGCCAGCAAGGCCGAGCGCTTTTGTTCCGGCGGATACTTGAGGCACTCGCGGTCTATCGCCACCCGCACTGGCTCAGGGAGTAAATCGGATTTTCTCTTCATCGGTAGGCAGCCATCATCGATCTACCTCTCCGAAGACAATATCCTGCGAGCCTATAATCGCGACGACATCCGCCAGCATGTGACCGCGGCACATCTCATCGAGGGCGGCCAGGTGTGCGAAACCCGGGGCGCGCACTTTAAGGCGGTAAGGTTTGTTGGCGCCGTCGGAAATCAGATACACGCCGAACTCGCCCTTCGGCGCCTCGACCGCTGCATAGGCCTCGCCCTCCGGGATGCAAAAGCCCTCGGTGAACAGTTTGAAGTGATGGATCAGGGCCTCCATATCGGCCTTCATCTCCTCGCGGCGCGGCGGCACGACCTTGTGGTCTTCGATCATAACGGGGCCGGGATTGGCGCGCAGCCAGTCTACGCACTGCTTCACAATACGATTGGACTGCCGCAGCTCTTCAACTCGCACCAGGTAACGGTCATAGCAGTCGCCGGTCACGCCGACCGGAATGTCGAAGTCGAGCCGGTCATAGACCTCATAGGGCTGCTTCTTGCGCAGATCCCATTCGACCCCGGAACCGCGCAGCATCGGGCCAGTAAAGCCGAGTTGCAAGGCGCGCTCCGGCGTGACCACACCTATACCAACGGTGCGTTGCTTCCAGATACGGTTGTCGGTGAGCAGACTTTCGTACTCTTCCACGTAAGCCGGAAAGCGCCGGGTAAAGTCTTCGATGAAATCCAATAGAGAACCTTGACGGTTGACGTTTCGTTCAACGGTTTCTTTTTCGTTATGCCATTTGGAGGATTTGTACTGTGGCATCCGGTCAGGCAAGTCACGGTATACCCCGCCGGGGCGATAATAGGTCGCGTGCATGCGCGCCCCCGACACAGCCTCGTAGCAGTCCATCAGGTCTTCGCGCTCGCGGAAGCAGTACAAAAATACGGTCATGGCGCCGATGTCGAGGGCGTGCGCGCCGAGCCACAACAGGTGATTCAAGATGCGCGTGATCTCGTCAAACATCACACGGATGTACTGAGCGCGAATCGGCGGCGTAATATCGAGCAGCTTCTCCATCGCCAGCACATAGCCGTGCTCGTTGCACATCATGGAGACGTAGTCGAGCCGATCCATATAACCGATGCTCTGGTTGAAGGGCTTGCTCTCGGCGAGTTTTTCAGTGCCGCGATGCAGCAGGCCGATATGCGGATCGGCGCGCTGGATCACCTCGCCGTCCATCTCCAGCACCAAGCGCAACACACCGTGTGCGGATGGGTGCTGCGGACCGAAGTTCATGGTGTAATTACGAATCTCCATCATTCGCCCCTTGTTGGGTTTTATCCACCACGTAACGTTGGTCATGACGAATGACGCGCGGTACCAGCACGCGGTTTACGATCTTCACCGGCTCGTACACGACGCGCTGTTTTTCGGGATCGTAACGCATCTCGACATTGCCGATGAGCGGGAAGTCCTTGCGAAACGGATGGCCAACAAAGCCATAGTCTGTGAGAATGCGCCGCAGGTCGGGGTGCCCTTCGAACATGATGCCGAACAGATCGAAGGCTTCGCGCTCATACCAATTGGCGGAGGCCCATATTGCAATCATGGAGTCCACCATTGGCATGTCAGCGTCTTCAGCGAATACCCTGACACGCAAGCGCCGGTTGTGTTTGAGCGAGAGCAGGTGGTAGACCACGGCGAAGCGCGGTCCGCTCCAGTGTTGTTCGGGATAATCGGGGAATTCGATGACGTCCTCGGCGATGAGTCCGGTCTCGCCGCGCGAACCGTGGCCGTATACGGAATAGTCCACGCCGCATACATCCATCAACTGCTCGAAGTGGAAAGCTTCCTCGTCGCGCAGTGCGCGGCACACTTCAAGCAGCCGGTTACAAGGGATCTCGATGGTCACCTCGCCTATGGATTCCTTGCAGGCCGACAGCAGGCCGCCAAACCTTTCTTTAAGGCGCGCGGCAAGGCTCTGAGTCGTCATGTCAGACATAGCAGGAATTAGCGGGCGATGGTGTTGGTGCGCTTGATTTTGTTCTGGAGCTGAATGACTCCGTACAGCAGCGCCTCCGCCGTGGGCGGACAGCCGGGCACGTAAACATCCACCGGCACGATGCGATCGCAACCGCGCACCACGGCATAGGAATAGTGATAATAGCCGCCGCCGTTGGCGCAGGAGCCCATCGAGATCACCCAGCGCGGCTCGGCCATCTGGTCATAGACCTTGCGCAATGCGGGCGCCATCTTGTTGACCAGCGTACCGGCGACGATCATCACGTCGGACTGGCGTGGGCTGGGGCGGAAGATCACGCCAAAGCGATCCAGGTCGTAACGCGCAGCGCCGGCGTGCATCATCTCTACGGCGCAACAGGCGAGACCAAAGGTCATCGGCCAGAGCGCGCCGCTGCGCGCCCAGTTGATGAGGCCATCAAGGCTGGTGGTGACCATGCCTTTTTCGAGGACGCCTTCTATTCCCATTCCAGCGCACCCTTCTTCCACTCGTAAATAAATCCCACGACCAGAATTCCGAGAAACACCATCATCGCCATGAACCCAAACAGGCCAATTTCCTTCAGCACGACGGCCCAGGGAAACAGAAAGGCGATCTCCAAATCAAAGATGATAAACAGTATTGCCACGAGGTAGTAGCGCACATCGAACTTCATGCGTGAGTCTTCGAAGGCCTCGAAGCCGCACTCGTAGGGCGACGTCTTCGCGCTGTCGGGGCGGTGCGGGGCGAGCAAGAAACCGCCCACGATCGGCAGAACGCCAAAGGCGATGCCGACCACAATAAAAATCAAGATGGGCAGATAATTCTCTAACACATCAACCTCGTTCTACAGGCCAACAACCCCTTTAGAGACAGTCTAAGCAGAAGATTTAAACAAGTCTAGTGACTATTTATTGTATGGTGCCGACGGCGAGACTCGAACTCGCACAGCTTACGCCACCGCCCCCTCAAGACGGCGTGTCTACCAATTCCACCACGTCGGCGATTAAAAAACGCTTAAGACCGGACTTAACCTCAGTTCGGCGGGACTGGCACTACCGGAGCGGGTGCCGATGCGGGCGCCTGTTGCTCCTCGGCTGCACCGGACGGGGCCTTGGGCCGGGCCGGCAGACCCGTAATCGGGTCTATTGCGACTTTGTTCTCGGGCACGGCGGACTGAGGTGGTAGATCGGATTGCGGCGAGGGCGCCGGTGCCGAGACGGGCGCCAATCGCTCCACCACATCTCTCCCCTTCGTCTGCTGGCCCGACAGGTACGCCAACCCCAGGCTCGTGACGAAGAACACCACCGCCAATACCGCAGTGGTGCGCGTCAAAAACGAGGCCGAACCTTGACTGCCGAACACCGTCTGCGACGCACCGCTGCCAAAGGCCGCGCCCACGTCGGCGCCTTTGCCGTGCTGGAGCAAAATCAACCCGATCAGGCCCGCGCAGGCCAGTACATCTATCACCAATAAAGCTGTAAGCATACTTCCATCACCCTGCCGCCTGACAAATGGTCAGGAACTCATCGGCGTTCAACGACGCACCGCCTATCAACCCGCCGTCTATGTCCGCCATATTAAAAAGATCACGGGCGTTAGCGCCCTTGACACTGCCCCCATAAAGTATCTGTATGGAACTTGCTATTGTAGCATTGTGTGCGGCAATCCGCCCTCGGATAGACGCGTGAACCTGCTGCGCCTGCTCGGGCGTGGCCGTCTTGCCGGTGCCTATTGCCCAGACCGGCTCATAGGCAATGAGTGCCCCGGCCAGCCGGGTTACTTCCACCTGGGCCAGAATCGCATCCAGTTGGCGGGCCACCACCGCCTCAGTTCGACCGTTCTCCCGCTCCTCCAGCAACTCGCCCACGCAGATGATGGGCTTTAGCCCTGCATCCAGCGCACGCACGCATTTTTGCGCGACCACGGCGTCGCTTTCTCCGTAATAGGCGCGCCGCTCGGAGTGCCCTACAATCACATAACGGCAACCGACATCGAGCAACATCGCCGCGGAGACCTCGCCGGTATAAGCCCCCGCCGCCTCGACCTCGGCGCACAGATTCTGCGCCCCTAACGCGATCCGGCTGCCCGCAAGAAGCGCCGCCGCTTCGGCCAGATACAGATTCGGCGGGCACACCACCACCTCAGCCGTTTTGACCTTAGTTATGCCCTGCAAGATCTCCCCAATCAGCAAGCGGGTAGCGGCCTTGGAACCATTCATCTTCCAGTTCCCGGCCACGAGCTTTTGGCGACTCATGCGACCCTCCTAAAAGCCGCCAAGCTTACTGAGCTTCCATAAAAATAGCAATTTGCTATTTGAAATCCCCAAATAGAAAAACAGCGCTTTTGACAGCCTATCAGGACTGGGGCATCATCCGACGTTATGCACAATAGGAACAGCCTCTATGGAATTCGCTAAATTCGAGAAGATTTCGCTCAGGAACCATCCGGAACTTAATGAGCGCTGGGTACAGGACAGAATTGCGGAAGATCCCAGCATTCTCGGACTTGGCGATGTGATCCTCAAAGACAAGGAACGTATTCAGCCTCGCGCTGGTCGTCTTGACTTGCTTCTGCAAGAAGCAGAGTCAAGCCGAAGATATGAAGTCGAAATCCAGCTTGGAGGCACTGATGAAAGCCATATCATTAGAACAATCGAGTATTGGGATATTGAACGAAAGCGGTATCCTCAATATGAGCATACCGCAGTGATCGTGGCTGAAGACATTACGAGCCGGTTCTTGAACGTCGTTAGTCTATTCAATGGCGTAATTCCTTTGATGGCAATTCAAATGAATGCCCTCAAGATCGGCAATCAGATTGGGTTGGTATTCACGACAGTCCTCGATCAGGTGTCTCTTGGTCTAGTAGACGAAGATGAAGAAGTACAGGAGGCAACGGATAGGACCTATTGGGAGACACGCGGTACAAAGAAGACCGTCGCAATGGCTGATGAACTACTTGATCTCGCGAAGCAGTTTGATGGCTCACTGGAATTAAAGTACAACAAGTTCTACATTGGTCTAGCGAAGAACGGGCAACCGAGAAACTTCGTTATCGTCCGCCCTAAGAAAGGCTTTATTCGTTTTGAACCTCGCTTGAAAAACTCACCTGAAACAACAGAAAAGTTAGAGAGCGCGGGACTGGACGTAATGGATTACGATACTACATGGGGTCGGTATCGCATCCGCCTGAAGCCAGGAGAGATTGAAAAGCACAAGGAAATACTCTCCTCGGTTGTGAAGGAAGCCTCTGGTGCTTTGGGCGATGAATAAGCGAGCGTAAGGTGCGTTTACGCACCACACGGTACGCGAGGCGCATAGTTAAATGAGCGTCACTGATCACTGTACTGCAAAAGAGTTTTGTCATGCGTCAGCAGCCGTAACGGCTCTGTCTGAGCCTGAGCGAACAGCATCCGGTCGAAGGGATCTTTATGGTACTCGGGCAAGTCACGCACTGCTTTGGTGTGTCCCTGAGTCACGGGCAGTTGTTCGAATCCGGCTTCCTGCAAGCAGGGGATAAGCCGCCCGAGGTTAATTTTCAGCTTGCCGATTCCCGCCTTGCTGCCGATTTCCCATATTGAAGCGGCGCTGGCATAGACGATCGAGGCCCGCCGCTCACCCTGCCTTGACTTACAGGGCTGTGAGATCCGACGTATCGGACGCCGCCTGAATCACCATGCCGGCGAGATAATGGACGAGTGCTTCGACTTGCTCCTCGTCTTGGCCTTCGACCATGACGCGAAGCAGCGGCTCGGTACCGGAGGGGCGCAGCAGCACCCTACCCCGCCCCGCGAGCTGCGCCTCGGCCTCACGCACCGCATCTTGCAGCAATTTGGATTTCATGGGCTTGCAACGGGGCTCGAGCGGTACGTTGATCATGCGCTGAGGATATTTCGTCATGCCCGCTTTCAACTCACTCAGGGTTCGGCCGGAGTTGATCATGGCGGCGATGACTTGCAGGGCAGCGACGATGCCGTCGCCGGTAGTGGTGCGATCCAGGCAGATGATGTGGCCGGAGGATTCGCCGCCCAGCGTCCAACCGCCTTGCTGGAGCATGTCGAGCACGTAGCGGTCGCCCACTGCGGCGCGTTTGAATTCGATGCCGAGTTGTTGCAAGGCATGCTCAAGGCCGAGATTACTCATGTGCGTGCCGACCACCACGTTGGAGTGCCCTACATGCCCGCGCCTTGATTGCGCGATGATGAACAGCAGTTCATCGCCGTCTACGATTTCGCCTTGATGATCCACCATGATGACGCGGTCACCGTCGCCGTCGAAGGCGATGCCGAGTTCGGCCCCCCTGGCCAGGACTTCGGCGCGCAGCGCCTCCGGGTACGTGGAGCCGCACTGTTCATTGATATTGAGGCCATCGGGCTGGGCGCCGATCTTATAGACATCTGCGCCCATTTCTTCAAAAACGCGAGGGGCGATGTTATAGGTGGCGCCGTGGGCGCAATCCACCACGATCTTCATGCCGCGCAGATCTGTGCTGCGCGGGATGGTGCTCTTGCAAAATTCGATATAGCGCCCGCCGGCATCGGGCATGCGTTCAGCCTTACCGAGCAGCGCCGAGTCCACGGTCTGCATGGGCTTTTCAAGCTCCGCCTCGATGGCGAATTCGATATCATCCGGAAGCTTGGTGCCGCGCGCGGAGAAGAATTTGATGCCATTGTCGTAGTGAGGGTTGTGCGAGGCGCTGATGACGATACCTGCCTGGGCATGCAGGGTGCGGGTGAGATAGGCGATCGCGGGTGTAGGCATCGGGCCCAACAGGCGGATATCCACACCGGCCGCGGTGAGCCCTGCCTCCAGCACCGATTCAAACATGTAGCCGGAGATGCGGGTGTCCTTGCCGATCAGCACCTTGCTGCCGTTGCCCTCGCTGCCCAGCACGCGACCCACCGCCCAGCCGAGCTTGAGTACGAACTCGGCATTGATCGGTGCTATTCCTACCCTGCCACGGATGCCATCGGTACCGAAGTATTTTTTTTGCACGGCATATTTCCTAATTAGCTTTGCAGCACGGCAGTATATAACTTGAGTGCCTCGACCGTAGCGCGCACATCGTGCACCCTGACCAGCACCGCTCCTCGTGCGACGGCCAGCACGGCGGCTGCGAGGCTGCCGTAGAGACGCTGAGTCACCGGGCGGTCTAGTACCGCCCCTATCATGCTCTTGCGAGACAGGCCCACCATAAGGGGCAGTCCCAATTTCCCCAGTTCATCGAGGCGTTTCAGCAGGCTTAAATTATGCTCCAGTCGCTTGCCAAAACCAAAGCCTGGGTCCACCACCAGACGTTCCCTGGGGATGCCGTGTCGGACACAGGCCTGCACACGCTCAGCCAGAAAGGCGCTAACTTCCTGAACGACATCGCTATAGTGGGGCTGCTGCTGCATCGTGCCGGGTTCGCCCTGCATGTGCATGAGACAGATCGGAACACTGAAACTACGATTGATATCTGCGGCGGCCTCTAAAGCGCCCGTCAGGCGCAGGGCGCGTACGTCATTGATCATTCCCGCGCCGGCCGCAACCGCGGCGCGCATGACCTCGGGTTTGCTGGTGTCTATAGATATCGGAACGTGGAGTTCGGCGCTTAAGACCTCGATTACAGGAACGATACGATCCAGCTCTTCCTGGACAGAGACAGCCGGTGCGCCCGGTCTAGTGGATTCGCCGCCGACATCAATGATAGCGGCGCCCTCCTCGACCATCTGCCTGGCGCGCTCGACGGCGGCTTGTGGTGATAAAAAATCACCCCCGTCCGAGAAGGAGTCGGGGGTGATGTTGAGGATGCCCATGACTTTGGGCTGGCCTAAGTCAAGAATTTTACCCTTGCAGTATAGATTACAAAGGAGAGCGGGCATTGCAGACCAGGGGCTAGGGGCCGGGGGCTAAGGGCTAGGAAGTCTTCCCTAACCCCTAGCCCCTAATCCCTAGTTCCTGCTTCTAGTGTTCTCCCGCCGGGCCGCCGATCTTGCCGGGCGCCTTGTCGTCCTTGACCGGGATCTCGCCCGCACTGCGTGGCGGCTTGGCCTGCACGTCCGTGGTGTCTTGCGGCGGGCGCGGCGGTTTGCCCGTCATGATGTCACCGATTTGATGGCTGTCTATGGTCTCGTACTTGATCAACGCCTCGGCCATTATGTGTAATTTATCGATGTTGTCTTTGAGGATCTGTGTAGCGCGTTGGTAATTGCGATCTATGATGGCGCGGATCTCTTCATCTATCACGTGCGCCGTCTCATCCGACACCATCTTGTGGCGCGA
>Ga0184616_10000099_pt1 | contig 15553 bp, 12 predicted proteins | sample PLM4_90_coex_FD_133145 | JGI IMG/M metagenome (GOLD analysis project Ga0184616, IMG submission 133145) | Groundwater sediment microbial communities from an aquifer in East River, Colorado, USA - PLM4_90_coex | ecosystem: Environmental > Terrestrial > Soil > Riparian zone | place: USA: East...
AGGCGCTGTTTCAGGTCGGCGAGGTCTTTGGCTATGGACAGAATGGCCATGCACTCGGACCCGACCGCGATGCCGAACTTGGACTGCATCATGAAGCCGTCCGTCCGTCCGCCGATGCCGATGACGATATTGCGGAGGCTCTGGGCGCAGAAGTCGATGATCCACCCCATCTCCACGCGCGTGGGATCGATGTCGAGACGCCGCATCTTCGTGAGACGGGACAGCTGCTCGTCGTTATAGTTGCGCTCGTGCTGCATACGGGAGGTCATCGCCACCATGGCCAGGTTGTGGGAGTTCATGATGTCGTTGATGTCGCCGGTGAGGCCCAGTGAAAATTCGGTCATGGGGATCAGCAAAGAGTTGCCGCCGCCCGCGGCAGTGCCCTTCACATTCATGGTCGGACCGCCTGACGGCTGGCGCAGCGCCCCGCCCACGTTAACACCACGCTTGCCCAGGCCTTCCATCAAACCGCACGAAGTAGTGCTTTTGCCTTCGCCCAGCGGGGTAGGGGTGATGGCCGTCACCTCGATGTACTTGCCGTCTGGCTTGTTTTTGAGACGTTCGTTGACCTTAAGAAAGTCGATCTTGGACAGGCGGCCCATGGGCAGCATCTCGTCCTTCTGCAAACCCAGTTTCTCGCGCCACGCTTCCGGCGTGGGCATATTCTTTTCCGCTTCTTCGGAAATCTGCCAGTCAGCTAACTTCGTTGCATCATAGGGCATATCAAATCCTCCTTTTGGTTTTTAAAGTTATTTGAATATTCCCTTCCTGCCTCCGTCGTAGTTCGCGCCATGCTGTTAATAGCTGATCAGAAGCTTCATGAGCTTTTCGTTCATCATATGCACGTTTCTGCTCGCAATGCGCGCGACGGTTTTCATGATCTTGTACATCATCGCGGGGTCGCTCTTCTCAAGGGCTTTGAAGTCCTCGGTCTTGATCCTGAATACATCGGTGTCGTCGATCGCCGTCGCGTCGGCGCCGTGTTTTGCCTTGTCCTCGATGACCGAGAGTTCGCCGAAGATATGGTTTTGCGAAAGAAGGGCAAGGGTCTGCTTCCACCCGTCGGGCGTATTCTTCGAAATCTCCACCTTGCCGCTTTTGACGAGATAGATGCCATGGGTTGGTTCGCCTTCACGGAAAATGGATTTTCCTTTTTTGTACTGTTCGATCGCGACCCGCTGGGCCATCACTCCGAGTTCCCCGTCAGTCAGGTCGCTGAAGAGAATCTGCTGTTTCAATTCCGCTTTGTCGCTCATGCTGTCCTCCTTACTCCTCTCGTTTCACAAATTCTCAGATTTTTTCGATCCTGACCGCCGAAACCTTAAACGGCGGAATCTTACAAATCGGATCGAGAGCCGTGCCGCTGGTGAGCACATTCGCGGCTGCTTCTTTGAAATGGAAGGGGATGAAAACCACGCCCTTCCCGGGCCGTTTGTTCACCAGTGCTTTCAGGGTGATGGCCCCCCGGCGCGAACTGACCTTGACCATTGAACCGGTGTCGATGGACAGTGCTTTCGCGTCTTCGGAACTAATCTCCACAAAAGCCTCGGGTGACACGGTATTGATCGGCTTGACCCTTCGCGTCATGGTGCCGGTGTGATACTGGAACAGCGTCCTGCCTGTTGTCAGCAGGAAGGGATAACTGCTGTCCGTCTCCTCATGGGAGCTCCGGTGCGCGACGGTCGTGAACCTGCCTTTGCCGCGCGGAAAGCCGCCCTTGAACAAATAAGGAGTGCCGGGATGATCGGGCGTGGGGCAAGGCCACTGGAGGCCGCCGTCATCGAGCCTGGCGTAGCTCATACCGGCAAGCGCGGGCCAGGCCTGGCCGATCTCGCGGAAAATCTCCACCGTATGGGGATAGTTCATTTCATATCCCATGCGCTTCGACAGCTCCATGATGATGAGCGAGTCCTTCATGGCCTGACCGGGCGAGCTCACGGCCCTGCGCACGCGCTGCACGCGCCGCTCCGTGTTCGTAAACGTGCCGACCTTTTCAGCGAATGACGTACCCGGGAAAACCACATGGGCAAGCTCGGCGGTCTCGGTCATGAAGATGTCCTGCACCACGAGCAGGTCGAGGGCTTTGAGCTCCTTGATCGTGTGCGCCATGTCGGGGTCGGAAACCACGGGGTTCTCTCCCATGACATAGAGGGCCTTGAGCGTTCCCGCTTCCGCCGCTTTAAGCATTTCCGGCGCGGTGAGGCCTTCCTTGTCCGAAAGCTTGGCATGCCACAGGGCTTCGAACTTCTCCCGCACCGTCGGGATCGCCACACGCTGGTACCCGGGGTACAGGTTCGGGGAGCATCCCATGTCCGTGGATCCCTGCACGTTGTTCTGGCCCCGGAGCGGATTGACGCCCGCGTTTTCCTTGCCGAGGTTTCCGGTCATGAGCGCGAGGTTGGCAACGGAAAAAACGTTCTCCGTACCGTGGGCGTGCTGGGTTATGCCCATGGTGTAATAGATGCCCGCGTTCGGGGACTGCCCGTACATGCGCGCAGCCTTGATGATCTGTTCGGCGGGCACGCCGGTGATCTTCGACGCAGCCTCGGGCGTAAAGGCCTCGAGATTTCTCCGGAAGGCGTCGTCAAAGCCCTCCGTCATATTGTTGATGAAAGTCTTGTCGAACAGGTCTTCCTGCATAATCACATGCATCATGCCGTTCAGAAGCGCGACGTCCGTGCCGGGTTTGTGCTGCATCCAGATGTCGGCGAAGCGCACGAGCGGCACCCGCCGCGGGTCGGCGATGATGATCCGGGCGCCCTTGCGTTTTGCCTTGAGCATCCTGAGCGCAACAATAGGATGGGTTTCCTTGGTGTTCGACCCGATGACGAAAAGAACGTCGTTGTTCTCGATCTCGGCAAGCGAGTTCGTCATGGCTCCCGAACCGAATACCGTGGCCAGACCGGCCACCGTGGAACTGTGTCAGTACCGCGCGCAGTGATCGATGTTGTTCGTCCCGATCCCTGCGCGGATGAATTTCTGGAACAGGTAATTCTCCTCATTCGTGCACCGCGCCGAGGAAAGGCCGCCGATCGCGTCCGGGCCGTGTTTCACCTTGATCGCCATGAGCCGGCCGGCAACCTCGCTGAGCGCTTCGTCCCAGGTGGCCTCGACGAACTTGCCATCACGCTTGATGAGCGGCGTTTTGAGCCGGTCGGGGCTGTTGATGAAAGAGTAACCGAACCGTCCCTTAACGCAGAGCCAGCCTTCATTGATCGTGTTGGGCTTCGAGGCTACGCGTACAACCTCGTTCCTGCTGACATGCATGGTCAGATTGCAGCCGCAGCCGCAATAAGGGCAGACGGTCTCGACTTCCGCAACATCCTTCTGCCGTCCCCTGCCCAGGGATTGCTTGCCCATGAGCGCGCCCGTGGGACAGACGCTGACGCACTGACCGCAAAACTCGCAGTTCAGGTCCTTTTCAAAAGGCGTGGAAACCTTGGCCGCGAACCCGCGGCTGGAGATATCGATGGCGCCGACGCCCTGAATCTCGTCGCACGTACGCACGCACTTGCCGCAGAGAATGCACTTCTCCATGTCCCGTTCGATGAAGGGGTTCATGTCCTTCTTCGTATACTGCCGCCGCTCGCCGGAGAACCGGTTTTCCCGGATTTCGTAGAAGTAGGCCAGTTCCTGCAGCGTGCAGTCGCCGGCCCGTTCGCAGACCATGCAGTCGTTCGGGTGGTCGGACAGGAGCAGTTCGACGATCGTGCGGCGCTGGCGTTCGATGGGCGCGTTCGTCGTCTCGACCTCCATGCCTTCCGCGACCGGCGTGGTGCAGGCGGTCACGGGCCGGGGCATGCCCTTGATGGACACGAGGCAAAGCCTGCACCCGCCGTAGGGTTCGAGCCGCGGATCGTCGCAAAGCGTCGGAATGTAGATGTCGTTCCGCCGCGCCGCGTCGAGAACCGTCGCGTTGGCGGGCGCGGAAACCTGGTTGCCGTTGATCGTCAGTTTCACCATGGCTTAACCTTTTTTAATCGCCTTGAACTTGCACGTCTCGAAACAGGCGCCGCATTTGATGCAGACGTCCTGAACGATCTTGTGGGGCTTCTTCTTTTCGCCGAAGATGGCGCCGGCGGGACAGACTCGCGTGCAGGCGGTGCAGCCCTTGCAGAACTCCTCGAGGATACTGTAGGAAAGAAGGTCCTTGCACACGCCCGCGGGGCAGCGCTTTTCGTAGATGTGCGCCTCGTACTCGTCGCGGTAGTATCTGATCGTGGAGAGAACGGGGTTCGGCGCCGACTGGCCCAGGCCGCACAGCGAAGAGGTCTTCACGTCGCTGCTCAGCGTTTCGAGCAAATCGATGTCGCCTTCCCTGCCCCTGCCTTCGGTGATGCGGGTCAGAATCTCGAGCAGCCGCTTGGTGCCCACGCGGCAGGGCACGCACTTGCCGCAGGACTCGGACTGGGTGAACTGCAGGAAATACTTGGCCACGTTCACCATGCAGTCGGTCTCGTCCAGGACCACCATTCCGCCCGAGCCCATGATGGAACCGACCTTGCCGAGCGATTCGTAATCCAGCGGCGTATCGATGAGGTTCGCGGGAATGCAGCCGCCCGACGGCCCGCCGGTCTGGACGGCCTTCAGCTTCTTGCCGCCCTCGATGCCGCCGCCGATATCGTAGATCACTTCCCGGAGCGGGATGCCCATCGGCACTTCGATGAGGCCTGAGTTCAGGATTTTTCCGGTGAGCGCGAAAACCTTCGTGCCCTTGCTTTTTTCCGTGCCCATTGCCGCGTACCAGTCCGCGCCCTTGCGGATGATGTAAGGCACGTTCGCGAGCGTTTCAACGTTGTTGATGATCGTGGGTTTGCCCCAGAGGCCCTTCTGCACCGGAAAGGGCGGCTTGGCGCGCGGCTGGCCGCGTTTGCCTTCGATGGAGGCGATCAGCGCGGTTTCTTCACCGCACACGAAGGCGCCTGCGCCGAGTTTTACCTTGATGGTGAAATCGAAACTTTTACCGAGGATGTTCTGTCCGAGGAACCCGCTCTCCTTCGCCTGCTTGATTGCAAGATGGAGCCGCTCCACGGCGAGCGGATATTCAGCGCGGATGTACACGTATCCGTAGGGAGCGCCGATAGCATAGGCGCCGATGATCATGCCTTCGAGCACGGCGTGCGGATTTCCCTCGACCACGGACCGGTCCATGAACGCGCCCGGATCGCCTTCGTCGGCGTTGCAGATGAGGTACTTGATCGGCCCTGGCGCTTTGATCGCCATGTCCCATTTCGCGCCCGTCGGGAAGCCTGCTCCCCCGCGGCCGCGTAGGCCGGAAGCCTTGATCACGTCGATGGTTTCCTGCGGGGTCATGGTCGCAAGCACTTGTTTGATCGCTTCGTAACCGCCGCGGCTGATATATGACCCGATGTCCTCGGGGTCCACTTCGCCGCAGTCGGAAAGGACGACCTTGATCTGTTTATTGTGAAAGGTATGGTAATCGTCGCTGACGAGCCAGTCGTTTACCGGCGTATTGCCGGTAATGTGCTCGTTCACGATCCGCTCCACCATGTCGGGCTTGACATACTGGTACGTCGACTTGTTGCCGTCGATGATCACGTCCACGAGCACGTCCCGCGCGCAGAAACCCCGGCACCCGACCTTGTGCATCGAGCAGTTTTTCTCCACGGTCGCCCGGACGCCCGCGGCTGCCAGGGACTTTTCAAAGGAGGCGATCACGTCCACGCCGCCGGCGGCTATGCCGCCCGTGCCCATGCAGACTTTTATTGAAACGTCTTTATTCATACATTAACCCGGCTGCTAGATATAATCGATATACTCCTTCTTCCCTTCCTTGAGCGTCTTCATTTCTTTCATGAGCTTGTCGGGCGTCATTTTGCCGTGCACGATTTTGTTGACGATAATGACCGGCGCGATGCTGCACGCGCCCACACAGTTGACCTTTTCAACGGTAAACTTGAGATCTTCGGAGGTGTCCTCGCCCGCGGGAATGTCCAGCTCCTTGACCAGGCTGTTGATGAGCCGTTCCGAGCCCTTTACGTGGCAGGCCGTGCCGCAGCATGCGGTGACGACGTTCTTCCCTTTCGGTTTGAGGTGAAATTGTGCGTAGAACGTGGCGATGCCGTAAAACTTAGCGGCAGGAACATCGAGCCGTTCGGACACCCAGTTGATGGCGTCTTCGCGAAGATATCCGAATTCGCTCTCGATGTCCTGCAGGATGGAGATCAGGTTTCCCTCGTTCTCCCGGTAATTGTTCAATATGCGATCGAGCTTTTCTTCCATGGTTTGAGAGACCTCTAGAGACAAAAAAGCCGGGAGGAGTTAGGCGAGAGGCGTGAGAGGGGAAAAAACGTTGCCGTCTTTTCGCCTTTCGCCTTCCGCTCTTGCGCCTTCCGGCCTTTCAGGGTTTATCAGAACATCGGGTCCATGGTCAGCGCCGGATGGCCCTTCTCGGTCAGGAAGGCCATCATCTTTTCCGAATCTTCCGCAACGCTCTCGTCCGCAATCCTGTCGATGAGGTCGGGGATGCCCTCTTCCTCGGCCCGCTGCTTGAACGCCTCGGCAAAGGACTCCTTCAGGTTCTTGGTCATCCAGACAACGCGCTTGAACCCGCCTTCAGCGGAAAGGAACTTCTTGCTCGTGAGAAAGAACCGGCCGATGCCCATGAAGCCCGGGGTCTGCGCGCCGCCGCCCACCGTGCCGGCCAGGGTCGAGAACTTCATGCCGATGGGTGTCATGCCGGTAAAACCCCGGTTTACGATCATCACGCCGTTCGCCTCGGGCACAATAGCCACGATACACTCAAAGCAGCCGCAGGAGGTCATGGGCGCATCCATGATGCTGTAGGCGTTGAAATATTCGAGCGCCTGATGCGAATTCTTATACACATAATCATCTACGCCCGCCCAGCGTCCCTTGACGACATCCTTCGTCTCACCCTTCATGACCGGCTGGTTCGCGCCGTTCGGATCGATCTCGTAGGCCGCCTTGGCATCGAGCCAGTTGTAGGCGCCGCAGAGGCCGAGGCGTTCGGGCGAGACGACGCATACATGGTTCGGCGCGAAGCTCTGGCAGAGTATGCAGGAATAGAACGTATCCACGGACTCATCCGTCATAGATGCGAGTCGTACGTCGCGCTCGAGGTACGCCTTTCGTGCCTCTACGACCAGCTTATTAACGTCGGCTTCATCTACGTAGAGGGTCACCTGGACCTTGTCGACGATATTGTTGAACTTGTGCTTGAGTTGGGTGGTGAGGATATCGCCGAAGTGTTTGAGCACATACCCATCGCCGAGCGCGGCCTTATTCACGCGCATCCAGTTCTGGTCTCTCTGCCCCATGTGCCAGACGCCCTGCGCCTCGTTGACAAAATGGTGGATCTTGCGCTCGAGCACCGGCTCGAAGTCCTTCTGCATCTTTCGGCCCGCGACATCGACCACAATGCCGAGCGGCATCTGGCCGCCTTTCTGGTACCGGGCCTCGGCGTCCGCGCCGACGATCGTGACCTTTCCGTCCTCGACCTTGTCGAGGTCGGCCATGTGGAGCCATTCGAAAGCCGGCGTGCGCTGGCCGCCGAACTCAATGTGCATGTCCTCTTTCCGGATGCGCTCGCCCTCGAAGGCCGGGCCGAAGGCAACCGGGATGGGGGGTTTCGAGACCGTGATCTTGAGCCCGCGGACTTCAATGCACTTTTCAACAAGCTTGGCGGGATCCAGTTCCTTTGCCACTTCTTCGTAGATCGTAACGCCGGTGACCTCGATGGTCGGGATGTCCGTGTTCGCGATGGCGGGGAAGCCCATGTTGATGGCGCCCGCCCCGGTTGTCCAGATGCGGTCGTTCAGCGGACCGAGCACCATGGCAAAGGCAAACACCTTGTCTTTGGAGTATTTCAAAATCTTTTTAAAGTCTCCGCCCTTCATGCCGCCGAAGGTGATTCCCGCGCGGGCGGCCCAATCGAGCGCGTAAATTGCGTGCTCAACTTCGGGGCCGAGCGGAACCAACCGGGTGTCCCAGCCGAGTTGCACGCCCTTTCTGAGAAGCTGCTTGGTCACACTCTCGCCGTTCACATTGCCGCAGAGGAAGGTAAGGATGTTCTTCTGCTGGAGGTCGCGGGCGATCTCGAAGGCCTGGTCGTCGCTGTCCGCCGCGCCGATGATGACCACGTAGCCCGGCATGGACCCGTCCACGAGCTGGACGCCGAGGTTTCGGAGGATCGTATCGGAGATGAATCCGTTGTAGGTGAGACCGATGGAGTCGTCCTTTACCGGCTCCTGGCCGTAAATGTAGCGGACGGCCATGATCATTTCCTGAGCAAAGAGGGCAGCCATGCCGGCGTCGAGCGCTTCTCCCAGATAGGGCTTGTATATATGGTCTATGGGGGCCTCGGTGAGAAGCGGTTTCACATGCTTTTCGAGGGCCGTCTTCATGTCCCCGACCGTCCGCACCTCAAACCCGGTCATGGTGAACATCTGCGGAAGGAAATAGGCCGTGTCCGGGAACTCAAACTTGAAGTCCGCGCCTTTTTCGCTGATGGCCTTCTCAATGAGTGCTTCCGCCTGCTTGACGTAGTAGTGCGAGCCCAGAATGGCTCCGGTTGCAATGACTTTTGACATGGCTGACTCCTTGCCCGGACAAGCCGGAATTGGAAATTGAAAATTTCAAATTTTCATTTTTAATGCGTTGCGGTATCTACGCTCTCGCCTTGAGGAACGTCGGGAGCTGGTTCGCTTCGCGCGGTCCCACGGTGATCTTCCATCCCGGCAGCTTTTCTTCGAGCGATCCCGAGAGTACGGCGACATAGCCCGGAATGATGAGCTCTTTATGACTGATGTTCTTTTCCACGCCGCTTTCGGTTATGAACTGCGCTATCTTGCTTGCCGTGAATTTACCCGCGGCCCAAGCGGTGAGCACGGACAGGCCTTCGTTGTCCATGACCGCGAGCCACGACGGCACCTTGCTGTTCTCCACCTCGCCGCGCACGATGAAGTAGGAGAGCGAGAAGTTCGTGGTGATCATGAGCGGCGAGCCTTCCTTGGCATCGCCCACCTTGTAGATATTCTGCGCGACCTGCATCGGGACCTGCGGGTCGGTGTAGATGTTCTGGCGCAGCGACAGGAGCGCCAGCATCTTCCACTTTTCCACGCTGTTCAGGATGATGATGGACGCGTATTTCATCGTGCCGATTGCTGCGGCAATGGTCTCGGACAGGGAATTATCGCGGGTTGCGAAGGTGATAACGGGATAGCCCAGGGGTTTGAAGTTTTTCTTGATCGCCGCGCGGCGGATGATCGTAAAGTGCTCGATCATGTCCTTGGCCTTACGCGCGCCGGAATCGAGGACGAGATCCTCGACGCCGAGGCCCTTGACCTTCTCGGACAGCGCCGTGAGCGCGTCGAGGCCGTCAGCCGCAACAGCGAGGGAGGCCTTCTTCTCCTTGGCGATCTTCGCCATGGCTTCGGCGTTCTCCGCGGTGGCCGCGTAGATGAGCGGCTTCTTGTCGGCGCAGTGCGCAATGCCCGCTTCGATCGTCGCGGGATTCTTGCTCACCAGGATGAGGGGCACGCCCGGGGCATTGTCCACCACCTGCTTGACCACGGAGGCGAACTTCGCCGCGTCGCCGCCTTCATCGGTTACGGCAATGGCATCGACACGGAGCTTCTGGCCCACGCGATCGATCTCGGAGGTCTTGACCGCCTCGATCTTTTTTGCCGCCGCATCGCCCGCTTCCGAGGACTTGATCGCCACGGCGAACACGTTGGGGTTGAAAAATTTCTTCTCGTGGCGGAAGAGACAGATCTCTTCGCCCACCTTCACGGCCTTGTCGCCCGTGCCGAGCGTGATGCCCCGGATCGGCGGCGCTGAAGCCTCGCCCAGAATTTTTTTCGCGTCGTCGGACGCATCAGGGCAGGCATCGAGGCTCGCCTGCTTGGCCGCGAGTTTCATTGCAAAAGCGAGGCAGGTCGGATGACCGCATTTTTTGCAGTTTGTCTTTGGAAGGTGCTTGAAAATTTCGACACCGGAAAGTGCCATGGAGTTGCTCCTTTCGATTAATACAGGAAGATGGGAAGGTGCGAGGTTGGAAGGGTGCGAGGTCTTTTCCCCACCTTCCCACCATCTTACCTTCTCACCCTCGGTTTTTTATACAAGTTCCGCGATGAATTCCTTGGCCTTCGCGGCGGCGCCGGGATGGCGCATGATGAGCATGTCCGCGCCTGCCGTGATCATGGCCGAGGCGGTCACCGATTCCCATGCCAGGGCGCGGTCTTCGAGTCCGCCCCACTCGGGCATTTCAGCGTCCGGGGCAATGGTTTCCTTTACCTTCCAGACGTTCATGCCGATGTCGCAGAGAATGGGGGTCTGCATCATGGGATCATTCTGAAGGAGCGCCGCAAGACGGATGCGCTCCATCACGCTGTAGGTGTATTCGAGTCCGTATCCCAGGGCTGACGACATGGGGTCCATGATGATGCGCTCCTTGTCGAAGCCCATCTGGGTCAGGAGGATGTTGAGCTGCTTGGCCAGGTTGACATCGAGCTGGCTCATGGCGATCAGCTTGTGGTCGTTGGCCATGACTGCCGCGGCCACGGTCTTGTAGTTCTCCTCCACGGCCTTGCCGATGGCGCAGTTTTTGCCGCGCGTAGCGGCAGCCACGGCCTGGAGCACCTGTGAATCTTTTTCCGCGGAGCCGCTGCCGAGGATGATGAGCGGGATGTCGATCGCAGCCGCGACTTCGGCCGCGATTTTGGCGGCCTCTTCGGCGCTTTTATTCTTCTGGTCGGGATGGGTTCCCATGAGTCTGAGCGCCACGAGATCGGCGCCGCTCTGCTGGCAGAACTTGGCCCACTGCACCGGATTCGACGCAACACCGCCGATGGCCTTTTTCAGGGACTCGGGCCAGTCGTCGGGGGAGATGTCCATCACCTCAAGGGCAATGGCCGGTTTGTTCGGGAACGTGCCCTCGAAACCCAGGTAGGGAAGGGCGTTTGCCCCGCCGATGGTCACGGCCTTGGAACCGCTGCCGATCTGTACGTTGTATATCTTTCCGCTGTAAGTCTCTTTCGGTATTACGAGTGCCATGCAAGCCTCCTCGAAAAATAATGCGTATCTTATCAGATTTGAACTCTGCCGACAACAACAAACATCACAAATTGTAACAAAAACGCGGGCTTGTAAAGCTACTGCTTGATAATCATTAAAACTGTGCCTTGGCAGGAAGCGCTTCGGTATCGTCCATCGCCTACATATCCAAATAGGAATGAGCGTACATCTTCTTACACAGGATCATCTCGACGGTCTTGACCGTGTCCATCATGTCCTTGTCGAGAGGATCGATAATGGCTGAGGACAACCCCTCGTACATGAGCATGGCGAGAAAATTTCTATTGATGATCGGACGAACATGCTTGGGCGCGCCATTGGAGATGTTCGAGAGCCCGACCACGGTGTTCATCGGAGGATCGTTCAGTTCCTGGAACATTTTGATGGCGCGCAGGGCCTGCCTGCCCTGGTCCTGCATGGTGCAAATCTGGAGGATAAGCGGATCGAGGAAAATATTTTCCATGGGCACGCCGTACTCCATGCCGCGCGCCATGATCTCCGAAGCGATGACGCAGCGGTCTTCGGCGTCGGCCGGGATGCTGCCTTTGCCCAGGGTGAGGGCGATGATTTTAGCGTTATACTTTCCCGCCAGCTCCATCATCGGGAACCGCTCGGGTTCATTGGACGTGGAATTGATGATCGGCGCGCCCCATTGGTTGTTGTGCGCCTTGAGGCCCGCCTCCATGGCCTTGATGTTCGTCGTGTCGAGGCACAAGGGCTTCTGAACCACTTCATGGACGACCTTCACCGCCCAATCCATGAGCTCGGGGCCGTTCTCCTCGGCCGGGCCGATGGATACGTCGATAAAGTGCGCGCCTGCTTTGTCCTGCGCCACGGCGAGCTCCTGCAGCGGCTTGGGATCGTGTTTCGAGAGTGCCTCGCGCACCTTCTTAGCGATGACGCTGATTTTTTCTCCGATTATTATCATGGTTCGATGCTTCTCCTTTCGAGCGAATCAAAACTGTTTCCCTGTTTATATCCCCGACTGAACGCGAATGAAAAAGAATATGAGATTCCTGAGTTCGCGGAAATGGCATTTTTTATTCCGTACGCCTTATTCCGCATGGAGCAGATTCAACAATTCCCCCGCTGTTTCCGGTGTGATGCTGCCTTTATCTCTCGCCACCGAGACCGTCTGCCGCGCCAATTCCTTATAAAGATTTACCAGTTCCGGCGTCCGTTGACCCATGGCTTCGAGATGGCCCCGAACTGTCTGCAGGTCACCCCGCATGATCGGCCCTGTAAGGGCGTCGGGAATACCGAGGGTCTCCATGTTCTCAAGCGTCCCCCGGATAAGGGGCAGCACTGCTTTGAGCGCCTCTTGTTTCTCGGCGCCCAGGGCTGTGTAAAACTTCAAACCATAATCAACGAGAGCAACGAAAAAATTTGACACCACCACTGCGCCCGCATGGTACAAGGCCGCGGAGTCTTTGTCGGAACTCCACTTCGGCATTACGAGTTCGACTCCGCCCAGGGCGCTGACGAGAGCTTGCGCCTCCGCCAAAGCCTCCGGGTCCGCCTCCACGCGAAAATAAGAGCCCGGCAGATACTTGATCCCCTGCTCCACGCTGGGAACCGACTGGAGCGGATGGATGACCGCCCGATGCGCTCCCTGCCTTGTTGCCGCTTCAAGGAGGTCACGCGTATGGGCGCCGGAGGTGTGCACAACGAGTGAACCCGCCTTAAAGCCGTTGCCCGCTGCAATGCGGTCGCATACTTCTTTAATAGAGCGGTCCGGAGTAGTGATAAGAATAATTTCAGCGCTCAACGCCGCTTTCACAACGTCCGTCGAGGGCTCGCCTTGACCGATGATGGCCGCTGCTTGTTCCGCCGATTCCATGGTGCGGGCCGCGACCGCCTCTATCGAGTATCCCGCATTTCTCAGCAGGACGCCCGCTGTACAGCCGACACGACCTGCGCCTATGATAGCGACGGTTTTCGTGGTCATAGTCTAGGGGATCAATTTGTCCAGCACGGTGTAAAAACTCGTCACCGCCTTCGAATCAGCGGGAAGCTGAATAAGCGGCTTGCCGTTCAAGTCGTATTCAAAGATCAAATCGTCGGCAGGCACAAAGCCCGCGAATTCCACACCCTGCCGCGCGATCGCCTGCTGGAGCGATGTGTCGTTGCTCGTGCCGTCCTGTACGCGGTTCACGATCAGCACCGTGCGTTTGACGTTCAGCTTCAATTCCTTGACCAGTTCGCCGATCCTGCCGGCGGTCATCACTCCGCGAACCGAAGAATCGCTGATGATGAGCAGCAGGTCCGTATCCTGCGTGGTGCGGCGCGACAAATGCTCAAGCCCGGCCTCGTTGTCCATGACCGTAAAGGGATAGGAGTCGGCCAGCTTGTCCATATACTTGCGGATGATGTTGTTCGCCGCGCAGTAACAACCCGCGCCCTCGGGCCTGCCCATAACGAGCAAATCGAAGCCTTTTGCCTCGATGAGGGCCTGCTGAATCTGGTAGTCAAAGAGCTGTTCCATGCTCATGCCGCCGGGCCGCGGGGCCGTGGATTTGATCGCTTCAAGCGAAGTCTCGCGCAAGGCGCCCACGGTGGCATGGATTTTTACGCCGAGCACGTCGTGCAGATTCGCGTTCGCGTCCGCATCAACCGCCAGAATCGCGCCGCGCTTCTTTTCCGTCAAATATCGTATGGTAAGGCCGCAAAGGCTGGTCTTGCCCGTGCCGCCCTTGCCTGCAACTGCTATCGTGAAACCCATGATGAACTACCAACTCCGATTTTCAGGAAAGACATCTTAATAGATAGTTATTTCAATACGCCGAACGTCCATTTTACCGGGTGTGGCAAGCAAAAAGGGGATGTAAAAGGAATGATATTATATCCGCCACTCGTCTTGTGAGTCAAGAAAAATGAAAATGACAACACACTATATTTATTTATCAACATATAAATTTCATTGATAAAAATGTTGTCTGCTACAAAATGTAGCCAAGGGCCTGTTACAAAAATTTACTTTATTTTTTCAGAATCATTACTTGAAACTATGTTCTTCTGCCGGAAACTTGCCGGTTTCCACATCCTCTTTATAGTCCTTGACCGCCTTCAGTGCCTGTTCTTTAAGATTTACGTACTTCTTAACGAACTTCGGGGTGAACCGGTCGAAGAGCCCCAATAGGTCGTGGAGCACCAGCACCTGGCCGTCGCAATCCGGTCCCGCGCCGATGCCGATGGTCGGAATGTGCAGCAGGGAGTGGATTTCTTTTGCCAAAGGAGCGGGCATTGCCTCGAGCACCACGGAAAAAGCGCCTGCATCCTGCACTGCCCGCGCGTCCGCGAGAATCTTTTCCCGCGCTGCGTCGCCCTTTCCCTGGACCTTGAAACCGCCGAGGGCATGAACATACTGCGGAGTCAGCCCGATATGCGCCACAACAGGAATCCCGGCATTCACGATTGCCCTGATGGCATCCGCCATCTGCGTGCCGCCTTCGAGTTTGACTGCCTCGGCCCCGGCCTCTTTCAGAAACCGGCCGGCATTCCGCACCGCGTCGGAGACGCCCGTCTGGTATGAGAGAAAAGGCATGTCGCCGATAACCATGGCTGTTGAAACAGCCCGGGACACCAGCCGCGTGTGATAAATCATCTCATCCATGGTGACCGGCAGCGTGCTCGACACGCCCTGCACCACCATGCCGAGCGAATCACCGACCAGGATCATATCGATCCCGGCCTGGTCCACGATCTGGGCCGTGGGAAAATCGTAGGCCGTAAGCATGGTGATCTTCTTGCCTTCGGCTTTTTTCTTGTAGATGTCGAGAACAGTAATCTTGGGCATTCTAGTATTCTCCCCTTCCGTTTTACCCCTCATGCCTCACGGCTTCTACACCTGCGGTCTCGGATACAGTCCGGCAGCCTTTACGATCCCTTCAATTGCGCTCTCCCACTCGATGGCCTGGATGTGCACGCCCCGGACGCCCGGTGTTTCCAGTGCCTGATGAATGAGCTCGATCGCGATCTTGATGCCTTCCTGCTCCTGGAGCTCCTTCATCTTCTTCTTGTCCTCGCCCGCGGCAGCCTTGGCCTTGTTCATCCGGTCAATCAGGGCCTTGGGAACGGAAACCCCGGCAACCGACGAATCCATGTATTTAAGCATCATGGCGCTCTTCGGTACGATGATGCCCGCAAGGATCGCTGTCTTTTCGTGAAGGCCCATGGTGCGGATCTTGGCCATCTGCGTGCGAAATCCTTCCATATCATAAATGCCCTGGGTCTGGATAAAATCAGCGCCTGCATTGACCTTCTTCATGAGGTTGATCGGCCGGAAGTCGACGGGATCGGCCATGGGAGTCCAGGAGGCGCCGATGAAGAACTTCGGAGGGACTTCGATCGGATCGCCGCCGTCCTGCTTGCTTTCGTCACGCATCTTCTTGAGGATGCCGACGAGCTGGCACGTGTCGACATCATACACGTTCTTCGCCCCGGGATGGCCCTTGAGCTTGCCCGCAGCGCTGAACTTCTGATGATCGCCGGCAAG
>Ga0184616_10000100_pt1 | contig 15495 bp, 20 predicted proteins | sample PLM4_90_coex_FD_133145 | JGI IMG/M metagenome (GOLD analysis project Ga0184616, IMG submission 133145) | Groundwater sediment microbial communities from an aquifer in East River, Colorado, USA - PLM4_90_coex | ecosystem: Environmental > Terrestrial > Soil > Riparian zone | place: USA: East...
CATGCCCTCGGCCACCTTCACCAGTTCGCCGTCAGGCTCCACGAGTTTAAGCTGACTGATCGCGCTCTCCAGGGGCGCCGAAGTGATGACCGGCGGTTGATAGGAGACCATCTCTCCGAATTTTTTCTGGGCGATCAGTTCCACGGCATAGGCGCCGTAACGCGTGGCAAGAAGCCGGTCAAAGGGACAGGGACTGCCTCCGCGCTGCAAATGGCCGAGCACCGTCACGCGCGTCTCGATGCCGGTGCGTTTGCTGATCTCATTTGCCACGATCTCACCCATACCGCCGAGTCTCAGGACGTATCCGTCCGCCGCCTTCTCGCGCACCGCCATTTCTCCGCCCGCGGGCTTGGCGCCCTCGGCCACCACCACGATGCTCGACTTGCTTCCCGCTTTTTTCCGTTCCAGCAGCCTTTCCGTCACCTTGTCGATGTTGAACGGGATCTCGGGGATCAGGATAACGTGGGCGCTGCCGGACATTCCCGCCTGGAGGGCGATCCATCCGGCATACCTTCCCATCACCTCGAGAATAATGACCCGCTGATGGCTCTCCGCCGTGGTGTGGAGTTTGTCGAGCGCTTCCGTGGCCGTATCCACCGCGGTCTGGAAACCGAAGGTCACGTGCGTGGCCATGAGGTCGTTGTCGATGGTCTTGGGAACACCGATCACGGGAATGCCCAGTTTGTGAATGCCGTGCCCGATCTTGAGCGATCCGTCGCCGCCGATGACCACGAGCACATCAAGGCCCAGTTCCCTGATGTTGTTCACAACCACCGAAGACATGTCCTCGGTGATTTCCCGGCCGTTCATCACGGTTTTGTGGGCAAAGGGATTGCCCCGGTTCGTGGTCCCCAAAATGGTGCCGCCGACGAACAGAATGCCCCGCGTGTTCCAGGAGGTGAGCGGCCGCGTCTTCGTCGGGCTGAGCAGCCCCTCGAACCCGTCGATGATGCCGGTCACCTCCCAGCCGTATTTGAAGATAGCGGTCTTGGTTACCGCGCGGATGACCGCATTAAGACCCGGGGCATCGCCTCCGCCTGAAAGAACGCCGATTCGCATAATAACCTCCAAAAAAAGATAGGGTCCCGTAAACTGAGTTCAGAGCTCGAAGAAGGGTTTTCTCCGAGCCTCCGCGTCTCCGCGGTTAAATTCGGCTCACCCTATCCAACGATCGTGTCATGAGAATTCTTGAGACCTGGCTTCCAAAACCTTCACTTATATTCCCAAAAGCCTTGCCCCGCCTTCGCACGCGACCTTCAGAACATCTTCCCGCGGAATTCCCGCTTCTTCGAAGTACGACAACTCCCTCTCGTAGATGCTCCTGTAGGCCCGATCAGGCAGCACGCAATCGGTGCCGATAGCCAGGGGAACTCCCCTCTTCCAGGCCCTTCCGATCATTGTGAGATGACTCTGGATCAACTCCGATAGAGTGGCCTTCATTTCTCCGGATACCTTGTGAGAGTCTGCCGCGCGCGCAAGCGCTCCCACGGTCGGCGTCCAGAAAGTTCCCTGCTTCGCCATCACGTCGAGGGCACGGTCGGTCATGAAAAATCCGTGCTCCACTGACCGAACACCCGCTTCCGCGGCGGCGATAATGGCCGCCTCTCCGTTCGCATGGGCCATGACAGCAAGACCCTGGCTGCCTGCCTCCCGTACGATGCATGCAAGCTCTTCTCCGTCGAGCCCTCCGGGAGTAAGCCGCGCCGGTTCGGAAAGACTCACCAGCCCGGAAGCGATGACCTTTATTATACCAGCCCCGGCTTTCTTGAGCCTGAGAATTTCCGATTTAATCTCATGCTGACTGTCAACAGCCGTGCCGAGGAGGGATCCGTAACCGTTTTTCTTATAGAGCGCCCATTCTGCGGAGATGATGACGGGCACGCGAGGGAAATGAGCGCTTTTACCTCTATCACCCCAGGACCGGTCCTTCAAACCCGCATCACGAACAGCGGTTATGCCTGCGGAAAAGATCGATGCGATCCCCTCGTAATTCTTGATATGAACATGGGCGTCTACGAAGTGTGGCCTGTCCCCATCTGCGGAAGATTTCATAACTCAGGGGGCGCTGCCGATCATGCCATTGTCGCGGAAACTGAAGTGGTCCCCGTCGCCGATAATGATATGATCGAGCACCTGGATGCCGATCACCTCACCGGCCTGCACAAGCCGCCGGGTGAGCAGGATGTCCTCCTGGCTCGGCTTGATATCGCCGCTCGGGTGATTATGGATGAAAATGACGGCTGCCGCCGATTCCCGGACCGCGGCCTTGAAGGTGTCGCGCGGATGGACGATCGAGGCGGAGAGGCTCCCGACGGAAACAACCTCTTCGCGGATGATCTTGTTCTTGGTATCGAGGAGAGCGCAGCGGAACATTTCTTTTTTGAGGTCCTTCATCCTCGGCCGGTAGTAGGCGGCAACATCGCCGCTTGAGCAGAAGGACGCGCCCGCCAAGGTCGGCTTCTGGTACCTCCTGCCGAGTTCGATCGCCGCCTTGATCTCCGCTGCCTTGGCCGGCCCGATGCCCTCGACGCCGCACATTTCCTTGATCCCCGCCTGCTCGATGCCCGCAAGGCTCCCGAAGCGCTCCAGGAGTTCGCGGCCCAGGTCCACGGCGCTCCGTCCCGCCCGGCCGTTCCTGATGATGATGGCGAGGAGCTGGGCGTCGGAGAGCGCCCCGGGGCCGTGCATCACCAGCCGCTCGCGCGGCCGTTCATCGGCGGGCCAGTTTTTGACGCTTGTTCCGACTTCACCAGACATATGCGCCTCCTCTGAGGGAGAATGTCGCTGCCAGTGCAGAATGGGAGTAATTATAGAAGGGAAACGAAGTGCAGTCAATTAAAATGATCGCTGCGAACAGCAGCGTGCTGACCTTTCGTATTTAGGGAACGAACTGATCGGAATTTGAACTCCCCCACTCGAAAGGGGCGGCCGGATAGCGCCAAACGCATCAACCGAACAAGAGCGGGGGGGGGCGCTGAAAAATCCGGCACCGTCCGATGCGGGTGGCTGTCATTGTTGTCATGCCGTCCCTTCGGGCAATTGCCTGAGGGGTGAAGGTTACGCTCATATTTGTCTGCCCGATAGGTGATCCGCATCACAGCTATCGTGGGCATCACGGAGTATCATATGCTAGCTGCTATGCATGAGAGAACAGCATGCTCACTCCGGAATTAACAGCGCTGTTGCCGGTCCGCTTTTGAGCGATCAATTACCACGAACCAGCCTGCTGACGATACGGCGCGTTCCCTACATAACAATGCTTATATTACTACTCATATTTTTACGGACCGGGAAGCGCTGCAGCATGTCGCTTCATACCAGGGGCTGCTCATTAGCATGCCTGATCGTTGCTCTCCTCTGCCCTCTCTGCGGATGCGCCGCCACTACGGGCCGGGCAACGGGGAACGCCGGCGACGCCCCGGCATTCGGATGGGACCGGATCGGCCAGGCAGCGGTAAACGCAGCCGCGTCTCCGGCGACATGGATCCCGGCCGCCGGCGCCCTGGCGTTCCAGGCGGGCCATGCGGACCAGAAGGTATCTGATTGGGCCTCGGACACCACGCCGGTGTACGGCTCGCAGCACAACGCGGGCCGGGTCAGCGACATGCTCCTGCAGTCATCGGGCGGAGCCTCGGTTGCGACCATCCTTGCCGTGCCGATGCCGGCCATGGGAACCGCTCTCGTCGCCGAGACCGGAGGCGGCATTTTCATGCGGGGACTCGACAATGTCATCAAACAGGAGACCGGCCGCACCCGGCCGAATGGCGCAGGGACCGTAAGCTTTCCCTCGTCGCACAGCGCCGGCGCAGCCCTCAACACCACGCTTATCTACCGGAATATCGAATACCTCCACCTGTCCTCTGCCGCAACCACGGTTTCGCAAATCAGCCTCATTGGAATAAGCGCCGCCACGGCATGGGCGCGGGTCGAGGCAAAGCAGCACTATCCGTCCGACGTGCTGGCCGGCGCCGCAATCGGCCATTTCTTCGGCGTCTTCATCACTGACGCCTTTCTCGGGGGGGCGCTCTCTCCCGCGAGCGTAACACCTGCGGTTGAAGTATCGCGGGAAAGCCTGCTCGTCTCACTCCACTGGGCCTTCTGAAGGGAAGCAATCTTTACAACAACGTTATTCACTGCTGTCTCGCTCTTCCCACCGTCAAAACCTCAGCGTCACTCCGAGGCTCGGCCCGTTCACACGCATGTTGATGCGGTTGTCCCCGTAATTATTATCCACTTCTCTGCCCGCGTACCGCGCGCGCACCTGGAACCAATTCAGGCCCGCTTCAGCATGCACGCGCGGTGAAGCTTGCCAGAGCATGGCCGCCTGCGCACCGAGGTACCGGACCTGTCCCATCCCCTCTCCCGGCTTCTCAGTGCCCGGGAATGCGTGCCGCACTTCGCCCCGGAGAGAGAGTCTCTCCGATAAAACCGCGGCCCCGGTAACATGGACGGAAGGGGCCGCCGCCCGAACATCCTCCAGTGTCCGATTTCTGCCGTTTCCCGCAAGAAATCCGAAGGTGAAGCCATAGTACCCGATCCCCATTCCGGCCCACAGCGTAGCAGAGGGCCTGGAAACGAGGGCATGATCGTACCCGAGCTCTCCCATGAGAACACTGACAGCGGTGTCCCACCGCTCGCCGGCTGTGAACACTTTGTTCGTATATTCCGTTGTTTTTGTCAGGGTCGTCGTGCCGGAGAACTTCCCCTCGATGCCATGAAGGCTTATCCGGCTGAAAGGGCCGGCGCTGTACGTGAGATTCAGTTCCCTGAGCGTGCCGCGGCGGATCCCCATGTCGTCCCGCAGATCCAGGACGTCACCGGGAACGATCATCGTGGGATGTTCCCCGGCGCTGACGTTCCCCCTCACACGAGAGATCCACCACAGACGGGCATCGATCCTGAACCGCTCCGCCGTTCCAGGGTCGGGGCTGTTTTCCAGGGTTTTGCTTTGTTCCACCTCTCTTCCGAATGAGGAGTGCGGGCGCCACAGAGAGTCGAGAACGAAGAGCAGCAGGGCCATAAGCAGCAGATACCGCATAATTCCACCAAAATCACCTTCGACGTCGGTTCGACGTGCTGCATTTAGTATAGCACTGCCTCTCTGGTGTCGTGCTGCTCTTCCTGCCGGGAGAATAAGCCCATCGAAACGATGATTGTCCGGCCCCACGATTTGACCCTCATGATTCCGGCCTATCCTGATCGTGAAAAAATCATGCGGATCACGTCGTCCACCTCCATCTCATGGATCAGGAAGTCCTCCACCGGCAGGGAGGATGATAAAATCCGTGAGGCGACGGTTTTGACGTCCTCCCGGGGCACTTTCAGGAGCGCCTGATGAGGGCTGAATTCAACGACCTCTCCGTAGGGCTCCACGTCAGCTCTCCTGACCCCGTCGCCACGGAACACGAGGGTCAGCAGTTTGTGGTGCGCGAACCTCCTGACGAGGTCGCTCAGCAAACCGTCATAGACGATGACGCCCCGGTCGATGATCACGACCCGTTTGCACAGCCGGCTGATGTCCTCCATGTAATGGGAGGTCAGGATGATGGTCGTGTTCTTTTCCGCGTTGTAGGCCGCGATGAAGTCGCGGAGGGACTTCTGCGCCACCACGTCCAGCCCGATCGTCGGCTCGTCGAGGAACAGGACCCGCGGCTTGTGGATCAATGCGGCGGCAAGCTCGCACTTCATCCGCTGTCCCAGCGAAAGCTTCCTCACCGGCACGTCCAGCACGTCCTTGAGCGTCAGCAGTTCGCTCAATTCATCGAGGTTCCGCTTGAAGTCTTTGTCCGGCACCTCATAGACGGCCTTGTTCAATTCGATGCGTTGCCGCGCGGGCAGGTCCCACCAGAGCTGGTTTTTGTGCCCCATGACCAGGGCAAACTGTTTGCGAAAGGGCACGGACCGTTCGAAGGGCACGTGGCCCAGCACCTGGATGCTCCCCGAGGTCGGATACAGGATCCCGGACAGGACCTTCAGGGTCGTGGTCTTGCCTGCCCCGTTCGGTCCGAGAAAGCCGACGAGTTCCCCTTCCGCCAGGGAGAAGCTTATGTCGGTCACGGCCGGGATGATTTTCCGTTCCCGTTTGACAAGCCCTTTGAGCGAACCCCACAGGCCGGGCTGCGTTTCGGAATATTCGTACTGCTTGGTCAAATGCTCGACGGCGATTGCCTGCATGGGAGGTGTCCTTTTCTTCGGCGCCGCGCTGATGACGGACCGGTTCCTGTATCGTCTTGCGAATCAGCTGGAAGCACTGCTGTATTTCTTTAAGGCCCGGCCCCACAGAAACAGGGAAAGCCGGAGGAACAAGACGGCATAGATCAGCGCGAATGCCAGCCATTTCCCATTTATGACCTGCAGGGCCGCCTTGACCGGGAACGCCACGATCGTGATGATGGGAATGACGACGGTGAAGATCAGCTGAATCGGCGCGGCATAGATCTCCGGCGGGAAGCGCCCGATGGTCATCGCCTCCCGGTACAGCCAGATGAAGTTCTCGCTCTCGACCTGCCAGATGGTGACGCTTGCCGAGATGATGTGGATGCCCAGAACAATGATCATGCCCAGGAAAAGCATCCCCGCGTACAGCAGAATGCTGGAAAGCGAGTGCAAAGCGGGGATGGCGTTCATTGTCCAGGAGATAAGCGCGACGATCGGGAGCAGAAAGACGAGGTCCGTAATATCGGTCAGGCGGCTCAGGGAATAGAACAGCGGGTCCACGGGCTTGCTCAGGACAAAATCGAAGTTCCCGAGCTGGATATCGCGGCGGAACTGGTAGATGCCGCGAAAGAGGGCCTGGGAGCAGACGTCGATGAAGTTAAAGGTGAGGAAGAACAGCACGGCCTCGTGCTTCGTATACCCGGCCAGGCTGTCCGTGAACCTAAACAGGGAACCGATAAGGACAAGGAAAAAACCGAAGCGGACCAGCTTGCCGATAAAGTAGGACGTGTAATCCAGGGCATTGGAAAAATAGGTCCCGATGGCGAGCCGGGTGAGTTGTAACCAGATGCGGCAGTATTTTCTCACGGCAATCCTCTCCTGATCAAGGCCCGGCTCCCGCGCCCGGTTTACATTCCTTCCCCGGTGTAACGCCTCAAGCCCCGCTTCCAGGCGACGAGGATAATGAGGCTCGTGATGCCCGTCCAGAAAAGCTGCAGCAGAATGCCCGTTACCGCCCCTCCCGGGCCCACGCGGCCAAGGTAGATCTGGAGGGGAAGATACATGATGCCGGCAAAGGGCAATGCCTTCACGAGAGCAAGGACGGACGCGGGAAGAATGTCCAGGGGGAAATAGGCCCCTGATGCGAATTCAAGGACCCAGTCGAAGAGGAACCTCGGCCCCAGGGCCTCGCGGGACCAGAACGCAAGAAGGCTGATCAGGTAGCTCAGAGCAAAAAAGAGCGCCACGGCCATGGCGAGCGACACCAGAAACAGCAGGGCCAGGAGGCCGTCGCGCTGGACGAAAAACGTGACGCCCAGGAGCAGGGCGAACAGGGCCACCTCGGCGATAGCGGTCAAAAAGGAGATGCTTCGCTGGGCAAGCTCGGAAAAAAACGCGCGGAGCACGTGGCTCATGGGCATGACCAGATATGCCGAGAACATGCCTTCGTTGATGTCCACCACGACCTGCTTGGACTGGGTGCCCAGGATCAGGGAGCGAAGAATGTTGATGCCGAAGACATAGGTGATGAGCTCTGCGCGGGAATAGCCCGCGAAGGTCCCTGTTTTCTCGGTCAGCGAAACCCAGACGAAGTACAGCAGAAGCATCGTAACGATGTTTCGCAGCCTGCCCAGGACGAAATTGAAACGGTATTCGAGCTCCCGTTGCCAGCTGATCAAAAAGACCGCGCCGTATTTACCGCACAGCATCATGCTCTCTGGACCGCGTCGATCAACGCCACTGGTTCTCCCTTTCCGCGCCGGGACCTATCTCCGCTACGCGCTGAATATTAGCACAGTCATATGACATTTTGGAAGGCCTATTCGACGGACGACTGAATTCTCTGCGCTCCGGGAGAGTGGCGCGATGGGGACATCGTAGTGGCGTAGTGAGCCAAATTCTTCTCAAAATGGCGAGAATAGTTAGCGCGAAGACGCGAAGGGCGGCAAAACCTGTAAGAGAAAAAAAGGAAGGCATCAACGTCTCAGCGCGGGAATTATTGACTTTCCTTCCTCACAAATGCAGCGATGGCTGACTCAGCCTTGGGAGCGAGGCTGACAAACCGCAGGCCATACAGATTGAAAGGAGATCCCGGGGACCGCTGCGGGCCCCGCACAATATCACCTGCCGCGCTGACATGGGACCCGTCAGGCAGATAAAAGGAGCAGGTGGTATGCTTTTCCGGCGACAGGAGTTCGGTTGTGCGGATCAGCATCCCCCCGGTGCTGATATTCTCCAGGTTGCAGAGAAACGGCATATTCAGGTGAACTCCCTCGGCAGCCGCGTTCAGGACGACCCGGTAAGCCCGCCGGGGCTCGACACTCAGCAATTGAGAAACATGGGGAGCAAGCAGCACAGGATCGGCCGGCATTGCGAGGACCAGGTTTGCGCCTTTTACATCGCGGTGCGCGACCGGGGCCGCACCATGGTTCGCAAGCACCAGGATCGATACGGTCTTCAGGACCTCGCTCCTGCGGATGATGCTGACCATGGTCTCGCAGCGCATGCCGGGCAGGTCCAGCCGGGTTACGATCAGGGCCGCATGATGCTCGAAATGGAACTTGAGCAGGTCGTCCGACGTGGCGGCAGTGTGCACCGCGATGTCGGAGCGGTTCAGGAAGTGCATGGTCGACAAAAAGAGGGGCTCAAGGTCTTTGGCAAGAGCGATCTTTTTCATATCACACCTCATCATTGATACATCCGGCCGATAGAATAACCATACCCATGCCCGTTTTGACGGACAATCCAGGCTTCCTTTTCCCGTGCGTGGCTTAAAGTCTAGCACAAACTTTTACGGAATTCGACCTCCTGTCCGTGAGACGACGAAAAAATCTTTTACATCATATAGATCATCGCCGTGGCAATTCAGAGATACACCGTAAACCAGCAAGAAAATCATAGACCGGATTCTGAAAGTTTGGTACCTTAGCCGTGAAAAGAAATCTTCAAGGAGAGGTATTGCCGTGAGTTTTTTCATCGGTTTTTTGTCCGGCATGTTCGGCGGTCTTGTCGGACTCGGCGGCGGCGTTATCATGATCCCCCTGATGGTCGGCATTCTGAAGCTCGACCAGCATAAAGCCCACGGCACCAGCCTGGTGGCCCTCGTCTTCACGGGCATCTCAGGCGCCATCGCCTATGGCATGAAAGGCACTGTCGATGTTCCTGCCGCGGCGCTGATGGCAATAACCGCGGTCGTCACCGCCCGTGCCGGCGCGCACTTCGCCCATTCCCTGCCCGAGTGGAAGTTAAAGCGCTCCTTCGGAGCCTTCCTGCTTTTCGTTTCGCTCCTGATGCTCGCGAAGCCTTATCTTCCCCATTTGCCGGGAATGGACGCCGGCTGGCCGAAAGTAGCCGTGCTGCTCCTGACCGGCGTGTTCACGGGGTTTCTGTCGGGCATGATGGGCGTGGGAGGCGGAACGATCATGGTGCCCGCCATGGTGCTCCTTGCCGGATTTCCCCAGCACCTGGCCCAGGGCAGCTCTCTCCTTGCCATGGTACCGGCAGGCGCTGTCGGAGCCCAGGCCCATTGGAAGCTGGGAAATGTCAGGACCGATCTTCTGGCGGGATTGATCCCGGGCATTTTACTCGGGACCTATCTGGGGGGAACGCTGGCTCTTCAGCTGGCCGACGGGGTTTTGCGGATCATCTTCGCGGTAGTGCTGATCTGGACAGGGATCAAATATCTCAGGGCCAGGCGGCCTGCTGAACAAGCGGAATAAGATGACTTTTTTCCCAAGATACCGGAGGATACCGGCATTACGCAGCAAGGTCTCAGACCCCGGCAAAATGGTTTGCCCGGTGTTATTCTGAGTCAAGCGCCGCCTTTGTGCTCAACCTTTTCACTGCATTCGTCATAAAAATCGTTTGACACCCCTCCTCAATCTTGCTAATCTGTACTCATACAATCGGATTGTTGGGTGACTCTTTAGTGCCCAACAAACGTAAAATCGATGGGCAAGGTGAACCATTTTGCCCCTCAAGCGGGGCGCTTCATGCCAATAATAAGCCGTTTCTTTGGAATCATCGTTTTCATGTTCTGGCGCGAGCATAATCCGCCTCATTTTCACGCCAAGTATGGCGATGATGAAGTTATTGTTGAAATTGAAAGCGGCGCCGTGAACGGCGAGATGCCCAAAAGAGCCCTTGCGTTGGTGCAGGAGTGGCGGGAAATTCACAAGGAAGACCTGCTGAAAGACTGGCTTTTAGCGGAACAGAAAAAAGCCTTATTCCCGATCAAGCCTTTGGAGTAGCACATGATATTACATGTTAATGAAGCACGATATTTGCGAGAATACACGATTTGGGTCCGTTTCAATGACGGCACTGAAGGTGAAGTGGATTTATCGGGCGAATTGGAAGGAGAGGTTTTCGGACCGCTCAAGAATATGCGTACGTTTCAGTCCTTCAAAGTAGACCCCGTACTACAGACCATCGTCTGGGAAAATGGCGCTGATTTCGCGCCGGAATTTCTCTATGAAAATACAAGAATTCTGCAAAGCAATTTATTGCAACGTTCAGCATGAAAGCCGGACATCAGCGTTGATGCAAACTGTGCGGAACCTATCCTGAGAATGACCTCGCGGCACGCTGTACTGCACGGTTGAAACTGGCAGTGGTAACGCCAAGACTGAATGCATCAACTTTATAGTACGTCCTCCAGGCGATCCGGCCGCTGGTTGAAGCCACTGCTGGAGAGATTCACGAGAATTAATCTAACCCGAACTAGCAGACCTTCATGCCGTCTTGCGGCACGATACAGCGGACCGTTTAAAGAGCGTACGCGTTTTCGGCTTCTCCTTTTTCCCCAGGAAAATAGCCGCTTCCTCATGAATGATGCGCAAGCGATCTTCGCGCGACAGTCCGCCGGTCCGCTTGTAGTTCTCGTCCCTGATTTTTCTGGCCATATCAACCGCCTTAATACTCATAATTAGTCACCTCCCTCGGCGAATATATCATGATCTCCGGATAACCCATTCCCTTATTCACCGCGTTGAACCGCCGTATTAAGCTGAAAAAAGGGCAGGCTTTCGCCTGCCCTACCGCGAAACTCGTCAGCATCCGGTCGGAGGCTTTATCTTCGATACCTTCGTTACAACTTTCTTGCCGCCTTCTTCCTTGTAAACCACGGTAACCTTGTTTCCCACCTTCACATCCTTGAGCAAAGAACCGGTCTCGCAATCATAGCCCGCCACAAGGTTCCCGCTCTTCAGGCTGAGCGTCCCCTTTGCAGCGTCCACAGCCGTAACTTCGCCGGACATTTCCATGGCAAAAGCCGCCCCGGCCAGGGCGAGAAGAACAAAACCGACCAGCAAAACTATTGACAGACGTTTCATGATTTACTGCCTCCTGTGAGAAGATTTTTTTGAACCTAACAACATGCATTGATTTCCGTCGGTTTATGAAACAGGTGAATTTATGGATTTTTCAAAGCATCTTCGTGATTGCCGACAACTCGCAGGATGATCGTGTCGCGATCAAGGGTAAACGTGAACCGGTAATGATAATCCACACGGGCTTCCCAAATGTCCTTTTGCCCGGTCATTTTCTTGGTGTGCAATGATGGATGATAAAAATCGATGAGCAATAGCTTGACGGCCTTTTCGGTTTTTTGCTGAATCTGCGTGGGAAGTTTGAGGAAGGTCTTATCGAACGTTTTCGCTCTACGAATCTTCACTTCCCGGCCTTTCGCTTACCTTTTTTTAAATCAGCGAACAGCCGATCCGTTTCGTAATCAGCGTAGGACTCGGAAACCCTTCCCTCCTTTATGTCCTTCTCCGCAGCCAGTTCCATCTTTTTCCATTTCGGCGTATAAAAGTACGCCTGGGTAGGATCGATCCGGGACAAGGTTTCCTTATGTTTGACAAAACAGATAAAATCCAGCACCTCTTTTGCCTGCGATGCCGGCAGATTTTTTATTTCTTTGACAATCTCATCTTTTAACGTGATTGGGGGCATTTCTTCTCCCTGTCTCTATGCAGCGGCATAATGGTTATACCCTCGCCGCGCTCATCGTCTTAATGCATGTATTATAGATTGAATGCGGTCTTTAGTCAACAGCTCCGGAACGGGCATGTTCAACGAACGTCGGACGATGGAGGGGGACAGGTTGCATTCGTTTACAATAAAGAAGAGTGGTCCCATAAAAGTTATCATGTGGGATACTCAAAGTACAACAGTATAGACCTGACCCCAGGCCGTTTGCAGTTCCACCCTCCCCCGATACAGGCTTCCCTGGAAGAGGCCGCGAAGCTCGCGGGTGTGACGCTCTCGAAGATGATGGACATCCTCGCGGGGTACGGCGTTGAAGCTACCCTTGCGCATGAGGACTATCTTCAGAGCCTTAAAACTGCGAGCAAGATATGGTGAAGGTCTTCAGGCGGCGGAGAAGCGGCTGTACGCCGGGAGAAGGAGTAAGTCCATTTCAAACACAACGGCCCCAGGATGTCTCTTTATTCTGAAGCGGCGCCAAAAAAAACATCGAGGCGGAGTTTGCGTAGCATGCGGAATTTCTACTACATGAAATTGCTTGTCAATAGTTATGCACTGTTTGCATCAACATCCCCGTGTCGGTTCGTGTCGGTTCCGTCCTAATCCGGGACATTGTGGCAAAAATAAAAAAAGAGTAAAGGGATGCATGTGACTGATTAGAGTAAAATCAATCAGTTGAGAAAAATAGAATAGGCTGCAACTACCCATTCGGGTAGTTGCATAATCTTTACAAAACTGCTACTCTCCTCCTGCCAATTTCATTTATTTAGACAAAAGACCTGTAATCTGTCTCACACGACTGTGAAATCATCTCACCCGGACCTGATATCGAAGGGCGCTGACTTCGAGGCACTTAATTCGCCATCAGCAAATATCCCGGGCATGATGTATTCCGAAATCGACCTACAAAAAAAAGAGCTCGTGAGAAACCGGTCAATGATTTGGCCACAAACGCTTGCGTTTGTTTCTGAATTCAGAAGACGTGAGTTTCACATGTTTTCTGAGATTCCTGATTATTGACATCGTTGTATCCGACAAAGTGCGCTATCTCGGTGACGCTCCTGCGGGGTTCGTCGAACAGCCTGCTAAGTATTCCTGAAACGCGCCCGGGGTCGTTTTTTGAATGTTCGCGAGAAATGGCGCAAAGACTGCCTGCTTATTAGCCGAGACGGGTTGTTGATAACTTGTAACTTCCACCATACTATCATAAACCGCCAATTGCCTGTTCAGAGCGACAGATCGGAAGAAAGGAAGAAGGCGGCACCGTTGTTCGAACGCCAGCAGCACAAATCTACAGAAAGGAAATATAGTATTTCTGACCTCCCATGTTACCGAAATAGGGAAAAATAAATCTATGAAGGAGAGGTAAATTATGAAACTGTACGCTAAAATTTTGTCCATTCTTTTGTTCTTTTCAGTATTCGCCGGAAATGCGAACGCCTATGTTGTTCCTATGCACACTTACCGCGCCGCTGTTAATCAGGAAATTTATAACTGGGTGGATATAGTGAATGAATCGGGAGCATCAATTTTGTTCTATATGGATGGCACATTAATCTACGGAAATACGGTCAGTGATCGCCGGCTGTTTTTCCCTGCCAAATTTACTCAGACAGGGAATCATGTATTTACAATAAATGCCGTATTGAGTGATGGCAGTAGCTGGAATAATCAATGGACAATCACAGTATATAATCCAACGAGATCTCTCCAAGGCGCAATATATTATGCTGATAAGTACGCAATATTGCCAAATCCCTGGTATAGGCCTTTCGCTTCTGACTGCACAAACTTTGTTTCACAAATATTAGGCGATGACTCTGGTGGTAGATTTCCCATGTCAATTATGCCGGGTGGATGGTACTACAGTAATTGGTTTGATTACTCTAATTCTTGGACCGTGGTCACCGACTTTTATGCTTACACGGTGGCTCAGGGCTTTGTTGAAGCCTATTCCGGAGTGGGGTGGGCTGTAACAATTGGTGGTCAAAATACCTTCATTTATCCGCCAATCGCAAACGGAGATACGGAAAGATTCAAGTTTGCTAACGGCAATAATCACAATACGTTTGTGGAGACATATGGCATCAGTGATTACGATGGAACGTATCAACCATTAATCGATGCCCACACGGCGCCTCACTATCATTCTGATTGGCGGCTCCTAAGTGGGCTGGGAAGCGACTGGATCAATACAACTTTGACCAATTACCATTTCAAGTGGGATTATTAATCAATAGGAGGAGTTTTATTATGAAAAAACTAGTGATATTTATTAGCGCAATTCTTTTGATTTGCAGTGTAACTGCATTCGCTGACAACAATACCGGCGACGAGGCCAAGATTAAGACTGTCATTAAAAAAAGTTTTATCATACATAGCAAGGCTAAAGCCGATGTAACGGAGTGCGATGGGCAGATATATCAAGCTAAATCTAATGACGATATGTTTGCGGAACTTGGAGAGTATGTCAGCAACAGTCATGGTTTAATCGATAATCTCAAGGAGGGTCTCAGCCATAAGGCTGCAAATGAGGGCATGTACAACGGCAGCATCAAAAAAAATGTTTACAAGAATTTCGATTTTAAAAATATCCAGATTGTTGGAGACGAAGCCACGGTGACAGTGGATGTTTATTGGGAAGTTACTAATCGAATGGGGGCTCAAACAACAGTACTTATGAACCCGGATAACATAGGTGTGAAAGAAGTTATAGATACACCCGCGCGGGACGTTGTCTTGAAGGGTGTTAATAATTGGACTATCGTTGTTGATAAAACTGACAATAAATGGCAGATTATTTCTGAAGATACCCAGTATTAGATGGCAAAACTACCTGTCAATTGTGTGTAATTTTATACGCACCCACAGGGGGTAAGATTCGTATCTTTTCTCAAAAATCTCTCGATGGTCAATTGCAAGATCATCAGTGATGGTATGGTTTTCTACTCGTAGTCTTTAGAGAATTCGGCGAAGATGCCAATTCACTTCTGCCTTGGGATCTCTCCGGCCTGAGCAGTTGAAACTCGTCAACAACTTTGACAAAGATTTCAATCCAATTCCGAGCCAATAGAATGAAATAGTGCGACGTTAAAACAGCCGAAGCATTGTATGCTTCGGCTGCTCATTTTCTCCTGTCCCCATTATTTGTAAACAATATTGAGAACAAACTTTATGAGCCAATACGAGAAGTAGAGCCGGATAATCACAGTGGGAACCTTTAGACAGGGAGCAACTCGAGCATATATAAGGGGTTGCCCATTTGAAGGCTCGTTGTCAAACTTTGGGCACATCATGCATACAACAGGCTGCTGCCGTACCACGCCGACAGCAAATCCTATTGGGGTCAAA
>Ga0184616_10000102_pt1 | contig 15420 bp, 11 predicted proteins | sample PLM4_90_coex_FD_133145 | JGI IMG/M metagenome (GOLD analysis project Ga0184616, IMG submission 133145) | Groundwater sediment microbial communities from an aquifer in East River, Colorado, USA - PLM4_90_coex | ecosystem: Environmental > Terrestrial > Soil > Riparian zone | place: USA: East...
AATTTTCCATCTGCGGTCTGAGCATCAAATTGGAAAACATACGTCCCTATCCCTATCGTCTTATCCGGTTCCAAATTCAGGGCCAGATTTTTTGTCTTCCCATTGGGGACGTACATCCCGGTAATCAGATAACTGGCTCCTTTCAACTGGGCCTTCCATCCCTTTGGAACGGTCGAGATCTTCATATCGATCGTCTCATCTGTCCTTCCCTTGTTCTCTAAAACCAGATCCATCCTCACCGCTTCCCCCTTTGAGACGATCACCCCAGAGAATTCCGGATATATAGCGATGCCGCGCTCCGGCCTGAGGTCTTTCTTCTCCTCCTGGGCAAGGAGTAAGGATGGAAGGATGAGATAAAATATCAGAACAACTAATAAAATGGATAAAGATGTTCGGCCTTGATTCACTCGCCACATATGTCTACCTCCTCAAAGCATCTCTTAGAATTTCAATCATTCAAAGTTAGTATTTTGACAGACCCGGAAGGAAATTTTCGCACAAAAATTTAATCATTTGCCAAAGGGTTGTCAAGATAAATCTTTAAGAGCTTAAAAAAAAATGGAAAGCTCTCTGATTAATAAGATTAAATAACGATTACACAGATGAGTTACTCCATAGAAAATCTTTATAATCTTTCTGAAATCTGTGGTATCAAGAGAGCGTATTGTAATTTCCCAGAACTCTCTCTTTATAACATCTTTCCTGCGGATTTCAAACCCATCCCGGTTAAAGTGGAAACCACGGTTTCGTTTTGCCTCTTTTTTCTCAGATACTTTTTCAATCCAGCAATGGTGGCCGAAGAGGTGGGCTCGATGAAATGACCCTTTCGACCCATCTCCTTCAGGGCCACTTTGATTTCCTTTTCCGTCACAGCCAGAACCTCTCCACCCGTCTCCCGGATCGCCTCCAATATCTGCCTTCCCCTAACGGGTTCTGCGATGGCAATCCCTTCGGCAATGGTCTCCTCCTTCTCAATCGGCCTGGTCTCCCTCCAACCTTTTTTAAAGGCCTGGTAAAGAGGGGCGCAAGAGGCGGATTGAATACCGACCATTTTAGGAATTCTTTTGATCATTCCTGCTGTCTTCAACTCTTTAAACCCTATGTAGGCTCCTAAAAAAAGTGTCCCGTGTCCAATGGGGAGAACGAGCGTATCCGGAGCTCTCCAATCCATTTGTTCCCAGACCTCGAAGGCAAAGGTCTTTGTCCCGTGGAGGAAAAAGGGATTCCAGCAATGACTGGCATAAGGGATTTTGGAGGCCGCCTCCATTGCCTTCTCAGCTGTCTTTTCCCTTGAGCCCTCCACCCTTTTTAAGGTGGCTCCATAAGCTTGGATTTGGATTAATTTTCCTAGAGAGGTGTATTGCGGAACATAGATATCACATCCAATCCCTGCCTTGCCGCAGTAGGCCGCAATGGCGGATCCCGCATTCCCTGAGGAATCCTCGACCACCTTTTGAACTCCCCATTCCTTCATTTTGCTGATGAGTACCGTTGCCCCGCGATCTTTATAAGAGCCTGTCGGGAATAGATAGTCAATCTTTATTAGAACGCCACCCCCATTGAATTCGATCTCCTCCAGAGGAGTAAACCCTTCATTCATGGAGAGGATAGAGGCATCGTTATGGATCGGGATTGCCTCACGATATCGCCACAAGGTAGGCCTTCTCTTTAAAATTTTTTGAATGGATAACTTGGATTCAAATTCGAGGTCGAGATAGGAACCGCAATCGCATCGCCACCTCGCCGGCTGGATGGGATGGAAACGTTTACAATTTGAACAAAAAAATCTTTCCATGAGTTAACCCTGCATAAAGCAAAGCGCATAGAGCATAGCGTAAAACAATAAAAATCAAAGATTATTAATCGCTATGCGCTCTGCCCTATGCGCTATGCATTTTCTTTTACGACGAGAGGGAACATCACTCGGAAGGTCGTCTGACCCTCCCCTGACTCCATCTCCATCTTTCCTTTCATCTGTTTGATCAATCGGGTAGTGATATGAATTCCCCTGCCCCTTCCTTCGCCAAGGAGGTATCGGTCTCTATCCTCTTCTCGAATTTCCCCTGTATTGGTCACCTCAGTCACTGCCCAAGAATCTTTTCGATAGGACCGAATGGAAAGACGCCCTCCCTCTTTAGGCATGGCATTGGAAGCATTGTTGAGAAGATTATCTAAAACCCTTTCGATGTGAAGGGGGTAACATCGAATCCACAAGGGAGTTTCTAAATCGCCTTCGATCAGATGAACATTCTCACGCTTCAACTCCCTCATCGCCTCCTGATTGATGAGGAACCGTTTCTTCAGCTTCTCCGTCAAATCCACAACCTCTTCTCTTCCCTCTCCGTGGAGGGTCAGGGCCAATTCCTGAATACGGGATGTCTCTTTCAGAATAATATCCAGTGCCTGAGCCACCTTCTCCCTTTTGGAGGGATATTCTCCATCTTCCAAAATTTTCTGAATCCGTTTGGCAAATCCTGCTGCCGCAATGGCTGGATTCTTAAAATCGTGAAGGATATCATCCATCTTTTCCAGCCTCAGCCCTTTCATCAATTCCTTGCCGAAGAAGATAAAAATCTCGATCGCTTCATCTGAAAATCTTCGGTGGTGTGCCTGGGCATCGAAGGCTAAAAAATAGTTGACGACATCGGTCACCTTGAGGGGAATATAGAGAACCGAATGGATTTGTTGGACCTCCAGGAATCGTTTGAGGTCTGGAGGAAGGAGAGAGCTTCCCTGTGGATTGTGAATGAGAATATAGGAAGGAAATATCTTCTCATTTTCAAACTCACCGAAAGGGCCAGCCTGGTTCACCACCGCACCAATATAGGGTTCATCCTTCACGGAAAAGGCCTTTCCAATCCCATGATGTATCTCTGGGTACCCAGCCTCCAAAACGACATGGTGCCGATCTTCGCTGATCGAGAAGAGAGAACACCTTTGGATCCGCATGATGTCCACCAACTCCGGGATGACCAGGTTGAAGACTTCTCTCATCTTGATCCCTTCTCGCTTCCCCAGTTTAAGGAAGATCTGCTCCACAATCTTATTTTTGGTCACATTCAATTTCTGGAGGTCCATGATCCGCTTTCGGGCGACAACATAACTTACCCTTCTCGAAAGCATCTCAGCGATCTTGGCCTCCAGGGGAGTAAACATCTTATCCATTTCTTTATAGTAGATCTGAAAGGATCCCTCTGTATCGACATCCTTCAAAGAGAAACGGGGGATCGAAATCGGCACGGCTAACATCGAATGGATCCCATATTTTTGAACCTTCTCCTTATTTTTATACTTCTCCTCGTTTAAGATGTTGGGTACGAAGTAAGCTTGATGTGTTTTCACCACCTCGCCGGCGATGGTATCTTCAAAAGGGATCGCCTCCTCACGCTCATCCGTCTGAGGAGGATAAGATCCAAAAGAGATCATCTCCTCCTTTCCAGGATCAAATATTCGTAGGCTTGCCGCCTCTGCCCCAAGATACTCCACCACGTTTTTTGCGACGGTCTCAAGGATTTCCTTTTCAGTGAGATGGGGGTTGATCTCCATGATGGTTTCGACCTGACTGATCAGCCGATCCACATATCGGTAGATCACTTCCTCGGTAATCAGGTCCACCACCCTGGTCACCTCTTCAAAGGAAAGGTTACAACCTTTTGCCTTCAGATCGGCCATGATGGACTCCAAAAGCTTTTGATCAATTTTAAAATGGTCCATAGATACCTAGGATTTTAAAGACAACTCTGTGTGATGAAGATATTATAAACCTTTCCCCAAAGGTGTCAACCCGTTGGAAATGTAAAGATCAGGTAAAAGATTTCTGCAAGACAGGAGGCCCACAGTGAGATGAAGGGATGTGACTCCCTAACCTATGTGCTCTTAGCGTTTGGGCCATAATAGCAAATTGCTAAAATAGCGATGTCATCAGACTGGGGCGAATTTTTGACAAAAATTTTAACGTGCTCCAACAATTGTTTGGTAATGGATGCAGCCGTTGTAACTTCGCCCTGACTATGGAGGGCTTGCTTAATTCGTTCACTGCTGAACAGCTTTCGCTCTCCATCCATTGCTTCCGTAACACCGTCGGTGTAGAGCACCAAGGCGTCGCCCGGGCGCAGGTGAAAGGTGTCACATTCGTAGCAAAAATCATCGAAAAAGCAAAGGGCAGGGCCGCCTTTCTTTTTCAAAATCTCCACCTCTTTGCCAACCCGAAGGATGAATGGGGGCTCGTGACCACCATCGCTGTAAATAATTTCACCCGTTTTGAGGTTCAGCATGCCTGCAAAGGCTGTGACGAACATCTGCCAGGGGTTCCCTCGCGAAAGTTCTTGATTGACCCGGCACATAATTTCATTAATCGAAGCATCCCCGCGAAGGGCATGCGTTTCGAAGAGTGTTTTGGTCACTGCCATAAACAGGGCTGCGGGGACCCCCTTGTCGGATACGTCTCCAATCAAGAAAAAGAGCCGGTTCTCATCGATTAGGAAATAGTCATATAAATCTCCACCCACCTCCTTCGCAGGCTCAAGAATTGCGTGCAAATCAAACTCGGTACGGTTAGGAAAAGCTGGAAAGGTTTGCGGCAGGAAGCCCATCTGAATATTGCGGGCAATGGCCAGTTCACTTTCGATACGTTCTTTGGCTGCGGTCGTTTCCTTCAAGTTCACAATATAGGTTTGCAGGGTTGTCTCCATTTGCAGGAGTGCTTTGGCAAGCTTACCCACTTCATCGTGTTTGGTCTCATGAATAGATATGACTTTGCTGCGGATAGATTCACCCCAATTGAAATTCTGCTCGATAAGGGCCTTGGTGTAGCCGGTCAATTCGGTCAGTGGTTTTACGGCTCGGGAAATGATGGCATAAACGCTCAAGAATAAAACCATAAAAACACCTAATTCGAACAAGACCGAGCTTACAACCGTTTCGTTTAGCCTATCCGTCAGAGAACTCATCGTGACATCGGCTCCGACGATGAACACTTTTCCATTCGCAGTTTTAAGAGGTATGAAAACGGAACGGAACGAACCGTATTGGTCAGTGTATTGGTCATAGCGTATCTTCCCGTCGGCAAACGATCTGTGCATCGAATCCGGGGCGGTGTCATAGACAGTGAAGAAGCGGTCGTAGGTGCCTTTTTGGATATCCTCCAGTTCGTCACTGCCGGAGATATATCGAATCCGATCTCCAAACTTCATATACGAGTAGACATACTTTAATCCCGTCTCACGAGCAAATTGTGTCAACAGGGTCACATTTTTCAGGTGCTCTTTATCCGAAATCGAGTTTTGATCTTTAATCCTGTCATGAAATTCCGGCGGAAGGATGTGGGAGACTCCATAGGCTGCCACTTTTAAACTGGCATCAATTCCTTCCAAAATATCCTTTTTTTCAGCGGTATAGGTGAGATAGGTGTCAACGGAGATGGAAATTAGACTTACAAAAAAAATTCCCCACAGAAGTTTTTGTTTAATGCTCAGATTCCGAAACATCGCCATAAATCACTATTCCTAGGAAAGCCCCCCGGGTTGGCTGGCAGACGGGCGATAAACCACGAAAATATTGCGGTTCCTTCCACCAGCACGTTCGTACCTGAACTCGTCAACTCCCTCAATAGCCAAGAACAAACCTAGACCGCCAATGGGACGTTCTTCTAAAGGCCGCATCAGGTCTTCATCCTCAGGCATTTTGGTCTGTCGTGGATCAAATGGTTCGCCATCATCCTCCAGGGTCACTGTCAGCTTTTGGTCGTCTATATCTGCCCGTATATCGAGCACGCCCGAACGGCCTTTTTCTTCGTAACCATGAAGAATAATGTTGGTAGCGATCTCGTCCACGGCAAGGGAAACCTCGTACGTCGCCTTCTTATCCAATCCGGCAGTTTTGGCAGCCGACATTAAATATTCACGAATGAGACCCAGGGAATCCAGGGTACCGGCAAATCTTTTGGGTTCCATTGTCGACTTCCTAATTTAAAATAGGTTATTGAATTGCCATACAACCCAAGCTCAGTGAGTAGCGCCAAGTAGGTAAAGTACAATTCCCGCAGCACTTGCTTGCTTTTCAAGCCACATTATTCAATGTCTGAACTCTGATTCCTGAACGCTCCACTTGTGCTGTTTCCCCCGGAGGCATACTAACAATGCCTAACTTTCGTCGCTATATTCCGAGACGACGTGCACGCTGTGGTGAAAGCCAGTTTTCTCCAAAGTGTCGACAATAGGCTCCTGGGGGCTGACGATGTAAATAGGAACCTCTGTACCCAGTTTCTGCTTGGCAAAAATCAGGACCCGCAGGCCTGCCGAGGCCATAAATGTCAGATCTTTGACCATGAGCACCAGTTTTTTTGGATTTTGAACCGCCACCTTTTCAATTTCCGTCCTGAACATACCAGCAGAACTGGCATCCAGTTCACCCGAAAGGGTGAATTTCGCAACGTCGTTGGTGATTTGAGAAGAAACATTGAATGGCATTTTTGGCTCCTTCCTTATTCTGCGTTCATTGTAGTTTTTCCCGTGACGTATCCCAAAGCGATCAAAAACCTCATCGCCCTACCAATACGATTATTGAACGGGGACCGACCAGGATATTGTTCTGATCTTCGAGCATCGGTTCCTGACCGATTTCATGAATATCCTTTGGTGAAGGCACGCCAGTATTAGCGAAAACGTGCCATTTCATGCATTCGGGCAAGGACGGTGGCTGAAAGTTGAGTGCTTCCCAGTACATGTTCATCGCAGCGTAAATGAAATCGTCCTGTAACGCCCCCTGTTTGGCATGTTCTCCACAGAGGAGGAAGGCGAAAACACGGCTGTAAAAAGACCGGTCACAATTCCATGCTTGGATGCCGTGAAAACTGATATCCGGATAACCACTGCCGACATAGTCACGGTGCTGGAAGTGATACCGGTTTCGCAGGACCGGATGACCGTGTCGAAAGTGAACCATCCCCCGCATATAACGAACCAAATCGGCATTCCTTCCAAGCAACGTCCAATCCAGCCAGTTGATTTCATCGTCGTGGCAATAGGTATTGTTGTTGCCATTCTGCGTTCGTCCCGCTTCATCACCCATGAGGATCATGGGCACACCCTGACTGAGCAGGAGAATGGTTAGAGCGTTTTTGATTTGTCGCCGGCGGAAGGTCTTGATTTGGGGGTCGTCAGTTTCGCCTTCCCATCCGCAGTTCCAGCTGTCATTATCGTTAGCGCCGTCATTATTGTTTTCCCCGTTGGCTTCATTATGTTTGTAGTTGTAAGAAAAAAGATCATACAGTGTGAACCCATCGTGACAGGTAACAAAATTAATACTGGCCGTCGGACCGCGGTAGTAATAAAGATCGGGTGAGCCCTGAATTCGGTTGGATAGCTCACCGACCTGGCCAGGGTCACCTTTCAAGAATTTGCGAATCGTATCGCGGTATTTCCCGTTCCACTCTGCCCACCGTCCATAAGCTGGAAACGAACCAACCTGATATAAACCGCCCGCATCCCATGCTTCAGCAATCAGCTTGCACTTGGCAAGAATCGGGTCATGGGCCAGAGTTTCCAGGAGCGGGGGATTCGGAAGTGGATAACCCATTGGGTCGCGTCCAAGGATGGAAGCCAAATCAAAACGGAAACCGTCTAAGTGGTATTCCGAAGCCCAGTACCGCAGGCAATCCAGTACCACATTGCGAACCACAGGATGGTTGCAGTTGAGCGTATTACCACAACCTGAAAAGTTAAAGTAATATCCATCCGGAGTGAGCATATAGTAGGTTTTATTATCAATGCCTCGAAAGGAAATCGTGTGCCCACGATGGTCCCCTTCAGCGGTATGGTTGAACACAACATCCAAAATAACTTCAATACCGTTTTTGTGCAAATCTTTGATGAGGGTCTTCAGTTCGTCCACCTGCATCCCGTACTTCCCGGTAGCTGCATACCCCCCTTTGGGAGCAAAGAACCCGAGGGTGCTGTAGCCCCAGTAATTCACAAGCAGTTCGCCCGTCTCAGGGTGCCGCCGGTTGCTTTCCCATTCATCGAATTCAAAAATGGGCATCAATTCAAGGCAGTTGATACCTAATTCTTTCAGATAAGGAATCTTCTCACGGATCGCAGCGAATGTACCCGGATGCTTGACTCCCGAAGAAGGGTGCTGAGTGAAACTGCGGACATGCATTTCGTAAATGACTAGGTCTTCAATGGGAATTTCAAGATGACGGTCCTCCTCCCAATCAAAGTCTTCGAACGCAAGGCGTGCACGGTACTGGTAGATGTTGTTCCAATCTGGTTCCTGAAGCCAAACATCACGCCCACCGATAGCTTTGGCGTAGGGATCACACAGGATTTTGGTCTTATCAAATCGGTGCCCGATGACTGGGTCCCAGGGGCCGTCCATCCGATACCCATATTCGATGTTTTCAACGTCCAGATCGAAGACAATCATGCAATAGACGTTGCCAATGCGGAATTCGTCCGGGAAGGGAATTTCCACCATCGGTTTCGGTGCCCTCTTTTCAAAGAGTACGAGCGTACAAGAGGTTGCGGTGCTGGAGAAAATGGAAAAATTGACCCCACTGGGTACAAGTGTGGCACCGAATGGAATCGGGCGTCCCGGTCGAATTTTAAACCCCTGGTATTCGTGCGTAGGATAATAATCGATCCGTTGATCCAGTATTTGATCGAGCATGACGAAAACCTCTTCAGCCAAATATCTATGCCACCATGAGCACAGTTAGGAGCGGTACTTTACTTATCGAAATCCCCTCGCCAAACTAATCCAAAGAGCACAAAGGCTCCCAGCCTATCTCATCCGAGGGCCGCAATGCCCCCATCGAGGGTGTCTGCGATCAGAAAGAAGTTGAGGAGACCCGTATTTGACATGACATCTTTAATCTCTTCCGACATCCCGACCAGAGTGATTTTTCCGCCTTTCGCCTTGAGCTGACGATAGAGCAACAGCAGCACTCGAAGCCCCGCGCTGGAAATATAATTAACTCTGGTCATATCCAGAATCACTTTATTTTGACCTTCGGCGCTCGGGAGCACCTGTTTCTGAACTTCCGGCGCCGTTTTCCCATCGAGACTGCCTTCCAGTTCAATCAAAACAACACCATGGATAGACTTGATAGTTACTTGCATAGGGATACTCCTAAAATGACTCGAGCCAAGTGGTTGGAGAGATTTTGACTTTGACCTTGACACGTTCCTTAGAATCTGGCAGTTTCACCGTCAAACCTTTAGGGTCGTAATTCTTGTAGGGTTTGCCATCCACCAAACATTCTTCAATGAAGATGCTGCCCGGGGGCAGAATATCCGGGGAAACCCGCAGGATATTGCTTTTGAAAGAGTTTGGATAAGGTTTGAAGTAGAGGTAGAGCGGCTCTTTCGTAATGAGCAGGTTAATGTAAATAGCGGAGAGGTAGCACAGTTCCATCGAATGGTAGGCACTCATGGAATGGCTTCCCTTGAAACGCTCATTGCCGAGAAGGTAGGGTAGTCCATTGGCCAAAGTGTTAAAATAAACGCCACCGTCATCGTGGTCGAGGAAAAAGGCATTATAAAACGCCGCCACTTCACGAGCCAGGCGCAGGTAATCTGTATCCCGGAGAATACCATGCAGGATGAGATAGGCGAGAATCGCCTGTTCCTGCTGCCACCACGCTTTGCGGTCGTGCCAGACAAAACCGTAGTGTTTACCATCTGGTTTAATCTCCCGCTCTACAACGTCGTACCATCCCCCGCGCTGGAGATCGCAGCCCGCGGTGGGCATGACCTCTGCAATCTTACGCGCAAGGATCGCATACTCCTCTTTCGGCTTGAGTGAATACATCCGCATCAGGTTCCAGGCAATCTTGAGATTGTGTCCGACAACAGACCGGTTTTGTTGCCAGCCCCAGGTTTTATCATGGCTCCAATCCTCGTGGAACCGCTCCTGCACAAATGGACTGTGTTCATAGTCTGGGAAAAAGCGAGCTATGGTGTCAAAGGTGTATTCCAAGAAATTGGCATACTTGGGTTCACCGGTAGCAAGATACACGTTGATGAGATAAGCAGGGGCATGGTCACCGACAGAGTTCCAGTTTTTTCGGGCACGGTTGTGGCCGAGGGACTCCGCCCGCGGGTCTAGATCGATTGGGTCAATGTGCGAAAAATACCCTGTTAATTTGTTATCTTTATAATATTTTTCGAAAAGATCGATGGTATGGTCAATGTCCCATAGGATTTTTGGATCGCCTGTGGCTCGGTAGGTTTGGGTTGGACCGGCCATAGCGTAAATCTGTTCGTACATCGGAATCGAGTCGTAGTCGTCCCCGAATTCAGAGGTCAGCAGTTTGGTCTCCTTTTCACCCTGGACCTTGAGCCCGTGGTACCAGTAAATCAGGTCTTCTTCCTTGTCATAAAAACGCATATGTTCGCACAGATATAGGGTTCCTTTTTCTGCGGCTTCCAGGAAGTGCTCCTCCCCGGTGAGCAAATAGGCAGAAGCAAGCCCATAGACCATACGGGAAATCGTGTCTGTTTCCTGAAGGTAATCACCTTTTTTAGCACCGGCGAGGTGGAGGAAGGTACGGTAGTTTTTATAATCGATTTTCTCTGTCGGGTAATTAAACTGCCATTTCAGGTAGCTGTTCCCGATCGAACGAATTTGATTGATCCACCAATCCGGCTCTTCGTGGCGAAATATACCCGGACCTTTTCCCGGAAAAACCAGCCACTGGGCTTCGAATTTCAATTCTTCCTCTGCTGGATAAAAGGTGCCATAGGCGAAAACAAACTGTCGATGGAGTGATAACAATCTGTCGAACAATTGAGTAGCATCCTGGTACGACTCACCAAGGTTTTGGACGATTCGTCCATAGGCGATTGGCGATAGATGCACTTTAAATTTTCGCCTATCAGAAGTCAACATTTCAAAGGAACGCTCTCCTCGATTGTACTCGGTAATGTATCCGGCAATCGTGTCTGAGAAAGTAAAATTCATATCGTTCATGGTTTTCCTCCTGGAATTCGGTCTTGGCCCCTAAGTTGGCGGTGATGAAAGAAATCCTGCGCCGTTGGGATGAGATAGTAGATGACCGCGGCGACGAACAACAGTTTCGCCACCATCACACTGACAAAGGAAACTCCAACGGCGAACAGGTAAATGATCGGGCCGGTCAGGATGCGGTGGTGGAAAGAAGAGATCAGTTTAGGGTCGATGCCTTCGCACATCAAATGGCGGTTTCGTGAGCCGTACCACCAGATCACATCCAGAAGCACACCCCCCACAATCAAGTTGGCGGCATAAATGATGATCGACGTTTGTGCCTGTCCATAACGGACGATCAGCGTCGTGGGGTAAGGAATGGTGGCCACGCTCATCAAGAAGAAGATATTCAGCCAGAGCAACGGCCGGTCATGGCGGATGATGTGTGTGAAGACGTTGTTGTGCCCAATCCAGTAAATCCCGAGGATGATGAAGCTGATGATCAGAGTCACGAGATCCGGCAGCATCTTCATCAGATGCTGTGGCAACTCCTGTACCACCCGGTCGGTAGCAATGTCAGGGATTCTAATTGAGAGCACCATCAGGGTGATCACGATGGAGAAGACGCCGTCGCTCATGGCGGTCAGGCGCTGATTGTCCACCGCGCCGCGGGCGAGCTTCTCTTCGCCCGCTCGGGCTTCAACGTGGCTTCCTGTTTGTTGGGTTTGCGCTTTCATAAAAGGTTCCCTCATGGGAGCGGTGGTGGATTCTTTTCGTCGCGATAACCCTGATTGAGCTCAATGATATTGCCTTCAGGATCAGCAACCCACACCACCTTCATGCCGGGAATAAACTGCTTCATGTCAAGGGGTCCCAGTGTGATTTTCACTTCGTTGCCAAGTTCCTTGAGCTTTGCTTCAAGATCATCAACGATGAAGCAGACATGACGCCAGCAGGGATACATAGGGCCAGCTTCCGCAGGCTCATTATCAGGCCGTTCTGCTGTTGCCTTAAACAGCTCGAGGGCGAGATTTTCCGATCTGATGATCACCACCTGATCAGGGCCCGGCGCAAACACCCAGGCGCGGGTGAAGCCAAAATGTTTTGTATAGAACTTCTCAATCTTTATTGGGTCCTTGCAGACCACACCGATATGTGCAAATTCCGCGGAAGTCATGAGTCCTCCCAATGATCGTGAAAGCAATTCAATGATTTTTTTCGCGAAAAGGTGACAGTGGCCACCGGTGCGCGCCGTGACAAGGTCATTGTCAACCACCACATCCTCATCGATGTAATCAAGCCCGTAATTCTTCGCATCGCCGAGCAGATTGTTGTGCACTACCGCCCTTCTCCCTTTTACGATCTCGCTGATCGGTGACATGAGCCACATGCCGTGACAGATGATCCCCTTTATGATCTGTTTTTGTGCGAATGCCCGTTTCATTAACTCGGCCGCGGGAGGAAGTTTCGAAATATCCTCGGTGTAGCGCAGCCGGTCAGCCACCATGCCCGCCGGGACAATGATCGCACTGTAGCTCTTCAACTCGTCATCACTCATATTTTCAAAACTTTCGCTGCACTCGAATGGCACTTTGTATTCGTGACCCAAGAAAGTGAGACGCGGCTGCCCCCATAGCCTGCTAAGGAAATGAATCTCGGCACCTTCTTCCGGAAAACGGAAGCGGTAATACCAGATTTCATGTTCGTAGTAATCACCCTCAATCAGAATCCCGATTTTTTTCCCTTTGAGACGCATGGTCCCATCACCCCTTATTTAAAAATCTCTTTGTTTAGGATCATATCCGATATCTTTTCTCCGATCATCACACAGGCAGCATTAGGATTGCCGCTAACGATATTTGGCATAATCGAGGCATCAGCTACACGAAGACCATCCACACCGTGAACGCGGAGTTTAGGGTCAACGACGGACATATGGTCATAGCCCATCTTGCAGGTTCCTACAGGATGCCAGATAGTAGAGCACCGATTTCTTAAATCCTCTCTAAGTTCTGCTTCTGTCTTATCACTTCCAGGCATTATTTCACCATCAGAATATACACTTAGAGCACGTGTATTGTTTAGCTTCCTCACCAAATCGATTCCGTGCAAAAATATATTGATATCTCGACTACATTGCAGATAGTTGTGCACAATGACAGGGGTATCTTTTGGGTCTGATGATCTCAGTGTCACGCTGCCGCGGCTTTTGGGTTGTATATTGACCAACACAAAATTGATATAGGGTCTTTTATAGTCAGGCAGAAACCCGGGTATGCCGGAGTTGAAATTGATTTGCAGATCGGGCGGTGCGGCAGTCATCCTTTCACTGGTGTGAGCAAATAAACCTGCCTCTGCTATAAATACAGGAATAGGCACATCCTTTTTTGACTTGTAAGGCATCACATAGAGAACGTGGTCGTGTAGATTCTGACCTACACCGGGTAAATCTACCATTACTTGAATACCATGCGATTTAAGGTGTCCGGTTGGACCAATACCTGAGAGCATAAGGAGTTTTGGGGAATCGAAAGCACCACAGCATACGATGATTTCATCGTTTGAATAAACAGTGTTTTTAGAACCATTGTGAAGATAATCCACACCTATAGCTTTACCATTTTCAATAATAATGCGTGTGCTTTGAGCATATGTCTTAATAATCAGATTTTGCCTGTTTAAAATAGGATTAATATAGGCTACAGCAGCACTACAGCGCTTTATATCTTCAGTTATATTTAACTGGTATAATCCAGCAGTGTTTGTCTGCTCAGCACCATTGTAATCCCAGTTTGGACCTTTAAATCCAAGCTCCACAGCAGCCTCTGTAAAAGCGATGGCGGGTTCAGTTGGAACAGGGTTGGTTCTCACATCTAATAGCCCCTTTGCCCCATGATATTTGGAGGGACCGCCATGGAAATTTTCAGACCGGATGAAATATGGAAGCACATCATCGTAGCTCCATCCTTCATTTCCAAGATAGTTCCAGAAGTCAAAATCAAGTCCGTTGCCCCGTACATGAAGCATTGCATAAAGAACACTTGAGCCTCCAATGACCTTTCCACGTATGATATTTAATTTCCTGCTATTAAGATATGGTTCTGCCTCTGTGGGATAAAAATAATCGAGGTCTGTACCCCAAAGTTTAATCACCTCAGCAGGATTGCGGATTTCAGGTCTGTCGTCATGCCCTCCTGCTTCTAAAAGTAGGACTTTTTGATCCTTCCTGGCGCTTAGACGGTTGGCAACAACGCATCCTGTAGAGCCACCCCCGATGACTATATAATCATAAGTTTCATTCCTTTTCATTTTATAGTCCTCCTTTAACGATTATACCTGTAAGGGAAAAGGCGTCGATGATTGATAATCTTATTTTCCATGTTGCCGAAAAGGAGAAAACGAGAATAGAATTCGGGTAGAGCAGGACTTCCGTATTCAAGCATAGGATAGGGATAAGGACCCACCTCCGGCATAATAGAAGTAAGGGCAGGGAGGCTTGCCTTATCAAGCGCCTCCATCTGTTCATCGGTGAGGGTGAAGTCCAGACAACCGAGGTTTTCTTTTACTTGTTCCACTGTGCGAGCAGAAAATATGGGAATGGTTACTACTTTTTGCTGCATGAGCCATCGAAGAGAAACCTGAGAAGGTGTTCGCCCTATTTTATTGGCAATCTTCACTACTTCATCCATGATGGATAGGTTACGCATTGTCATGTTATGCCAGTAATGCTTTTTTGACGGGTCTATTTCATCAACAAGCCTATAAGGCTGGTCATAAGGCAGTTTTCCAAGGTTATACTTGCCCGTAGCCATACCCCCTCCAAGGGGTGACCAACACACCAGGGCTATATCCAATTCATGAGACATTGGAAGAAATTCAGGTTCACATGACCGTTCCAGAATGCTATATTCTAATTGTGTGGCGACGAAGGGTGTCCAACCCTGAAAATCAGCTATCGTGTTGGCTCTGGCAATCCACCAAGCTGGAAAATTGGAGGCACCAATGTAAAGTATCTTGCCCTGTTTGACGAGGTCATCAAGCGCACGTAACATCTCATCAATAGGCGTTGTAAAATCGTATATATGCCCCCAGAGTAGATCTATATAATCTGTTTTAAGTCGCTTTAAACTGCTTTCTACTGATCGGAATAGATTCTTTCGATGATTCCCGTGCCCATTTGGGTCATTGAAATCAGCATTTCCATCAAAGAGGGAATACTTTGTGGCTACAACAAACTTATCCCGGTTTGGATTAATAAACTCACTTAAGAATTGTTCAGACTGCCCCTCCTGATAGCGGTTTGAGGTATCAATAAAATTGCCCCCAGCCTCAACAAAGGAGTCAAAAATCCTGTGACTTTCCTCCTTGTCTGAGCCAATGGGTCCCCAATTTGTGCCAAAAGTTGCACAGCCTATGCAAAGTTCAGATACCCTCAATCCACTGCGTCCTAAAAGTCTATATTGCATAGAAACC
>Ga0184616_10000103_pt1 | contig 15331 bp, 13 predicted proteins | sample PLM4_90_coex_FD_133145 | JGI IMG/M metagenome (GOLD analysis project Ga0184616, IMG submission 133145) | Groundwater sediment microbial communities from an aquifer in East River, Colorado, USA - PLM4_90_coex | ecosystem: Environmental > Terrestrial > Soil > Riparian zone | place: USA: East...
CTTTATCTACATCATGCTCACCCTGCGCGCCTCCGCCAAACTGGTCGAGGACGGGCATGGCACGGAGGCACACTCGCCCATGCTCCTGAGCCGATTCGGATTCAGCCATAACCTGGCTCTCATCATCCTTCAGCTCGGCATCGGCTTGGTTCTGCTGGTCGGCGGCGCCAAGGGCTTTATCCACGGCGTTGAGGAGGCTGCCCCTTTGATCGGCATCTCGGCGCTGCTGTTATCTCTGCTCATCATCCCCATCGCCACGGAGCTGCCCGAGAAAGTAAACAGCATTCTCTGGATACGCAAGCGCAAGGACACCCTCGCCTTCGGCAATATTACAGGGGCGATGGTCTTTCAGGGAACGCTGCTGCCGGCCATCGGCGTCATGCTGACACCGTGGGGCTTGCGCCCGGACGTGCTGATCGGCGTCCTGGTCACCTTGGTCGCCGCGCTCTGGCTACGGTTGATGTTGCTGCGCGGTCAGCTACAAGTTTGGCACTTGGCCGTTAACGGCGCACTGTATATCGCCTATTTAGTCACGGTCCTGAGTTTGCACTAGGAAGGAAAAGCCTTCCCTGGCTTTCCATTGAGGTCTGATAGCGGGCTGTTTTTCAAGAAGGCTGCTAGGCCCTCATGGTCTTCAGCCTGTTGATCGCCTTGACGACTACGAAAATGGCGAGGGCGATGATGAAGAAATCCACCAAGGAGCTAATAAAGCTCCCGTATTTGAGCAGCGGTGCGCCGGCCTGTTCTGCGGCCTCCATGCTCGGATAGGCTTGCGAGCCTAGATTGAGATACAAGTGGGAAAAGTTGACCCCGCCCAGCAGCATTCCAATAGGCGGCATGATGATATCCTTGACCAGTGACTCGACCACTTTACCAAAGGCCACACCAATCACGATACCGACGGCCATGTCCATCATATTTCCCTTGATCGCGAATTCCTTGAACTCGGACATAAAACTCATAAGCCAACCCTCCTCTTAGTTATTGTAAGCAGATCTCAAATACCCGAGGCAGTCGCCGGCACCAAGGCCACACCGCTTATTTGTTAAACTACACTGGAGCAACGACAAGCACCATCGGCTTAAGTCAGGCCGCTGGATTTACATCGAAGATAGGACTTTAACTTTAATGTGTAACTAATTAATAATAAACAATATTAATAAGATACGCTCTGGCCAACCCTATATCAACCACACCATTCCTCAACCGCTTTTCTGGCCTCAACGGTCGCCTTTTCACGTTCCTCTTCACTGAAGATAATTTCCTGGCCATCTTCGGCTGGCTTATAAATATATCGCGCCCCCTCATAACGCTTTAACTTGTCTTGGGCTTCTATGCAGCGCTGGTTGCGCTCTTCGGACTTCAGTTTGGCCTTGCCCGTCTCTTCTTCCTTTAACTTCCGTTCTTCTTCCATCGTTTGGAGCAATTTGTCGCGCTTGGTGTTGCGCTCGCTGAGAGATTTGTCGCTAGGAGGTGGGGAACTGGGTACAGCGATCTTACTGGCGTTGCTGCCGCCCGGGCGGTCACCGTAATGCACCTTACCCTGCTCATCCACCCATTTGTAGACGCCCGCGGCCTGCGCCGCCGCGGAATACGGAGCCGCCGGACTGAGGAAAAACATCAGGAGAAAACCGATCAAGAAGCGTCGCATGAGCACCCCCTTTGTGCAAGTGGTGACCCATGCTACTCAAGCTACTCGCCGAGGGCAAGCGGAGATATTTAAAGCGGGTAAAAAGACTCCGCGCAAAGACGCTAATGCGTCTTTGCGCGAGTTTTAGCAAAGCTTTAGGAGGAGGAAACTCGCACGACCTGCTCCACCGCCTTCATGCTGAGGCGGATGCGGCCCTGCTTGTCAATTTCCAGGACCTTGACCTTGACCATTTCGCCTTCCTTGAGTTTGTCGCCGACGTTCTCGACGCGCTCCTCAGAGATCTGCGAGATGTGCACCAGGCCGTCGCGGCCGGGAAGGATGGTGACGAAGGCGCCGAAGTCCATGAGCTTGGCGACGCGACCCTCGTAGATCTTGTCAACCTCGACATCGGCGGTGATCTGTTCGATGCGGCGGCGGGCCTCCAGGCTAGCGGCGTTGTCCACCGAGGCGATCTTGACCGTACCGTCATCGGATATATCTATGGTGGCACCCGTCTCCTCGGTAAGGGCGCGGATGGTGATGCCGCCCTTGCCGATCACATCGCGGATCTTGTCGGGATGGATCTTGAAGGTGACGATGCGCGGCGCGTAGTCGGACATCTCCTTGCGCGGCTCGGTGAGCACTTTATTCATCTCGCCGAGGATGTGCAAGCGACCTTCCTTGGCCTGCGCCAGGGCGGCGGCCATGATCTCCTCGGTAATGCCGTCAATCTTGATGTCCATTTGCAGCGCGGTGACGCCTTGCGCGGAACCGGCCACCTTGAAATCCATATCACCGAGATGATCCTCGTCGCCCAAAATGTCGGACAACACCGCAAAGCGGCTGCCCTCTTTGATGAGGCCCATTGCAATGCCCGCCACCGGAGCCTTGATCGGCACACCGGCGTCCATCAGCGCGAGGCTGGAACCGCACACACTCGCCATCGAGCTGGAGCCGTTGGATTCGGTGATCTCGGAGACCACCCGTATGACGTAGGGGAACTGATCCATGCTGGGCATGACTGCTATCAGGCCACGCTTGGCCAAGCGGCCGTGACCGATCTCGCGGCGCTTGGGGCTGCCGACCATGCCGGTCTCGCCGACACAGGAAGGCGGGAAGTTGTAATGGAGCATGAACGGTTCCTTGCGTTCGCCCTCTATCGCATCTATCAACTGCGCGTCGCGCCCGGTGCCCAGGGTCGCAACCACCAGCGCCTGAGTCTCGCCACGGGTAAACAAGGCGGAGCCGTGGGTGCGCGGCAATACGCCGGCGCGGATGCGGATGGGGCGTATGGAGCGCGTGTCACGGCCGTCTATGCGCGGCTTGCCCTCGATGATCTGTTCGCGCACCACCTTGCTTTCCAGCTTTTCAATAGCGTGACTGACCGCCTCCTCGTTCCAGTCGGCGGCAGCATCGCCGGCGAGCTTGGCGGCAAGCTCGGTGCGGATCTGGGCCAAGCGGTTTTGACGCGCCTGTTTCTCGCGGACCTGATACGCCTCGGCAATCAGCGCATGGCCGGCGGCTTCTATGGCTTGATGCAGACTGTCGTCCTTGGCCGCAGGCTTCCAATCCCACGACTTTGCTCCGGCCTGCGCGGCCAATTCGCGGATGGCGTTGATCGCCGTCTGCATCTGTTGGTGGCCGAACATTACGGCGCCGAGCATGACTTCCTCAGGCAATTGTTTGGCCTCGGACTCGACCATCAATACGGCGTTCTGGGTACCGGCGACGACCAGGTCGAGGTCCGATTTTTCCAGTTGGCTGTAGGTGGGGTTAAGCAAGTATTTACCATCGCAGTAACCGACCCGTGCCGCACCGATCGGCCCCATGAAGGGCATACCGGAGAGCGCCAGGGCGGCCGAGGCGCCGAGCAGGGCAGCGATATCGGGATCAATTTGCTTATCCAGCGAGACGACGGTGGCGATGATTTGAACTTCGTTGGTGAACCCTTTCGGGAACAGCGGGCGGATGGGGCGATCTATCAGACGCGAAGTCAGCGTCTCTTTTTCGCTGGGCCGGCCTTCGCGCTTGAAGAAGCCGCCGGGGATCTTGCCCGCCGCGTAGGTGCGTTCCTGATAATTGACCGTGAGCGGGAAAAAATCGCGGCCCGCTTCCGCTTCCCTGATACCTACGGCGGTGACCATGACCACGGTGTCGCCCATGCTGATCATGACCGACCCGGAGGCCTGCCGGGCAATTTCGCCTGTCTCGATGGTGACAGTATGGTCACCGTACTGAAAACTCTTTTTAATGGGGTTCACTGCGTGTTCCTTAAGTGCCGAATTCGGGTAAAACGGAGGGAGAACATGTGCCTGGGACAGCGTTATTTGCGCAATCCAAGGCGAGTGATGAGTTCACGGTATTTTTCGATGTTCTTCTTCTTTAGATAATCCAGAAGCTTGCGGCGTTGGCTGACCATGCGCAATAGGCCTTGCCGGGAGTGGTGATCGTGGGCGTGCGCCTTGAAATGGCCGGACAGATGATCAATCTGCGCGGACAACAGTGCAACCTGGACCTCGGGTGAACCGGTATCCTTCGGCGCACGCTGGTATTCCTTGGCTACGAGTCCCTTTTGTTCGCTGTTCAGTGGCATAGTTAACTCCTGACTCTCATCTTCTCGAATTTAATAGCGTATTATAAAAAAAACGGCCCTGAATTGAAAGACAAATAACGGCCCTCATCTCAAGTAAATGGCTGAGGCGCAGGGGCGATGAGCCGTTTGGGCGCTACCCTGCCGTCCGCGAGCACCTGGCCTATGCCTAAAAAGCCCTGCCGCGAGTAGAGTTTGACCCAGCCATCCTGGGGCGCCTCGGCGACGCGCACCGCCTGGCCTTGGCCTAGATAGTAGGCTGCATCGTCTGAAAGACTGACTTCCGGCCAGTGTTCCAACACGCACTGCATGGGTAGCAACGCCTGCTCGAGCGCATCGGGGCTTTCCGCGGCCATACGCTGCAAATCCGCCAGGCTGTGCATTTGCCCTTCGCTAAAACCGCCGACGGACACTCTACGCAAGGCGGCGACATGGGCCCCGCAACCCAACGCGGCGCCTATATCCTCGGCCAGGGTGCGGATGTACGTACCCTTGGAGCAGTACACCTCCAGTTCAAGCTCCTCACCCTCATAACGCAGCAGTTTCAGACTGTGGATCACTACCTCGCGGGGTGTGCGTTCTACACTCAGGCCGCGCCGGGCGAGACGATAAAGGGGTTGTCCTGCATGTTTGAGTGCGGAATACATCGGCGGGATCTGCGACAGCGGCCCCGTAAACCGTGACAGCACCTCTTCCACCTTCTCCCTCGTGAAACCAGCAACCGGTTTTACGGCGATGACCTCGCCCTCGGCGTCACTGGTGGTTGTGGTGATGCCCAATCTGCACACCGTGCGATACCGTTTGTCCGTGTCCAGCAAAAAACCGGCAAACTTGGTGGCCTCGCCCAGACAGATCGGCAGCATCCCGCTTGCCAGTGGGTCGAGGCTGCCCGTGTGTCCCGCCTTGCGCGCCTGATAGAGACGCTTGACGATCTGCAAGGCAGCGTTTGAGCTGAGTCCCACCGGCTTATCCAGCAGGACGATGCCGTGGATGTCTTTGTATACCTTACTCATCGCTGGTTTTATGTGTACGGTCTTCACTAACCGCGGTATCAATCAGGGTAGAGAGCCGGGAACCGTATTTCAAGGTGGGGTCGTAGACAAAACGCAACCGAGGCGTGACCCGCATCTTGGTGCGCTTCGCGAGCTCATGGCGCAGGTAACCCGCCGCGTTGTTCAGCACATCGAGACTGGCCTGCGCGTCATGCTGCTCGTCCAGCACCGAGATGAACACCTTGGCATGGGCCAGGTCGCGCGATATCTCCACCGCGGAGACGGTGACCATCCCCAGCCGCGGATCGGCGATCTGCTGCTGGATCAGTTGCGCCAACTCGCGCTGTATCTGATCGCCCATGCGCTGGGTGCGGTTGAATTCTTTCATAGTGATACAGGGGCTAGGGACTGGGGGCTAGGGGCGGGGAGAAAAGATTTTCCCTAACCCCTAGTCTCTAATCTCTAGATCCTAAAGTTTCCGTACTACCTGCACGCGCTCGTACACTTCGATCTGATCGCCGACCTTCACATCGTTGTAGTTTTTCACGCCGATACCGCACTCCGTCCCGGCGCGCACTTCGCTGACATCGTCCTTGAAGCGGCGCAGCGATTCGAGCTCGCCTTCATACACCACCACGTTGTCGCGCAACACCCGGATCGGGCTGTTACGGCGCACCACACCTTCCATCACAATGCAGCCGGCGATCGCACCGAGCTTGGATGATTTGAACACGTCGCGCACGGCAGCCAGGCCGATGATCTGCTCCTTGAACTCGGGGGCGAGCATGCCGGTCATGGCGGCGCGCACCTCGTCAATGACGTTGTAGATGACGCTGTAGTAGCGCAGATCCACGCCTTCGTCGGCGACCAGGCGGCGCGCGGTGGCGTCCGCGCGGGTATTAAATCCTATCACGATGGCGCTCGAGGCCACCGCGAGGTGGATGTCCGACTCGTTGATTCCGCCCACGCCGCTGGCGATGATGCGCACCTTGACCTCATCGGTGGAGAGCTTCTGCAACGCCTCGCTGAGTGCCTCGACCGAGCCCTGCACGTCGGCCTTGATGACGAGGTTGAGGGTGCTGATCTTGCCCTCCTCCATGCGCGAGAAGACATCCTCGAGCTTGGCCGACTGCTGGCGTGCGAGTTTTACGTCGCGGAACTTGCCTTGGCGGAATAGGGCGATCTCGCGGGCCTTGCGCTCATCGGCGACCACCACCACGTCGTCGCCGGCGTTGGGCGTGCCGGCCAGTCCCAGCACCATCACCGGCATGGAGGGCGTGGCTTCGGTAAGCGATTTGCCGGTTTCGTCGAGCAGTGCGCGCACCCGGCCGTATTCCGAACCCGCCAACACGATGTCGCCCTTGCGCAAGGTGCCGTTCTGAACCAGCACGGTCGCGACAGGCCCACGGCCTTTGTCGAGGCTGGACTCGATCACCACGCCGGAGGCGAGGCAGTCTTTGACGGCGGCCAGTTCCAGCACCTCGGCCTGCACCAGAATGGAATCGAGTAAGGCATCCACGCCCGCGCCGGTCTTGGCCGAGACGCTGACGAAGATCGTATCGCCACCCCAATCATCGGGCACGACCTCCTGTTTGACCAATTCTTGCTTGACGCGATCCGGATCGGCCTCGGGCTTGTCTATCTTGTTGACCGCAACTACGATCGGGACGTTGGCGGCTTTGGCGTGTTGAATGGCCTCGATGGTTTGCGGCATCACGCCGTCATCGGCAGCCACCACCAGCACCACAATGTCGGTAACCTTGGCACCACGCGCGCGCATGGCGGTGAACGCGGCGTGGCCCGGCGTATCGAGGAAGGTGATCATGCCTTTCGGCGTCTCCACGTGGTAGGCGCCGATGTGCTGGGTGATACCACCCGCCTCACCGGTCGCCACCTTGGTGCGGCGGATATAGTCCAGCAGCGAGGTCTTGCCGTGATCCACGTGTCCCATGATGGTAACCACCGGGGCACGGGAAATTCTCTCTCCGGTGATCTCCCCCGTCAGACCCAGATCCATCTCCAGGGCGTTTTCATTCAGCAGTTTGGCGGTATGTCCCATTTCCTCGACCACGACTGCGGCGGTGTCCTGATCCAACACCTGGTTGATGGTCACCATGCTCCCCATCTTCATCATGACCTTGATGACCTCGGCGGCCTTGACCGTCATCCGCTGCGCCAACTCCGCCACGGTGATCGTCTCGGGGATGCCTACCTCGCGCACGATAGGTGCGGTGGGTCTCTCAAAGCCGTGACGGGTCGGCGACGCCACGGTGGCGCCCCGGAATTTGGTTTTCTTTTTGCGGCGGGTCGCCATGTCGGTCGCGACGTGTAATTCTTCGCGACCGTATTTGGTATCCCGCTCGCCCTTGTCGGCGCGCCATTTGGGTTTCTTCTCGGCCTCGGCGGCGGGCTTGGCGGATTCCTTTGTCGCAGCGGCGCCGGGAGTCTCTTTCTTGGGCCGCTCTTGCTGTTCCGCCTTGAGCTTGACCTCCTGCTCGGTCTTGAGCCGCGTCTCCTCCTCGATCCGGGCAGCCTCGACCCGTACTTTTTCCTCTTGTTCCTGTTTGAGCTTGACGCCCTCTTGTTCGACGGCTTCGCGCTCCACACTCAGTTGCTCGGCGCGTTCCTGTTCCTCCTCCAGCACGACGCTGCGCTTGACGTAGGTGCGCTTCTTGCGCACCTCCACGTTCACCAATTTAGCCGTCTTGCCTTGCGCACCGGTCTGCTTCAAGGCGCTGACCGTCTTGCGTTTGAGGGTGATTTTGCGCGGCTCGGTCGCACCCAGCGTGTCGCCCTCGCCATGACTGCGGCGCAGATAACTCAGCAACTTGAGCTTCTCGTTGTCGCTGATCGTCTCGTCGGCGCCCTTGACGGTCAGGCCCGCTTCACCCAATTGGGTGAGCAGATGCTCAACCGGGATGCCGACGACTTCGGCGAATTGTTTTACAGTGACATCAGGCATTCAAATGACTCTAGACAACGTTAGTGTTTCTGCTCGTTGGCAAACCATGGCGCACGCGCCGTCATGATGAGTTTACCGGCGCGCTCACTGTCGAGGCCGGCGATCTCCGCCAGCTCATCCACCGACTGTTCGGCCAGATCTTCCATCGTTATGATACCGTGGCTCGCCAGTGTGTGTGCAAGCGGCTCGTCCATACCTTCCATTTCGAGGAGATCGGCCGCCAGCTCGGGCGCGCCCGTCCTTTCCTCCGTGGCGATCGCGCGGGTGATCAGCACATCCTTGGCGCGGTTGCGCAGCTCCTCGACCAGTTGCTCGTCGAATTCCTCGACGGCCAGCATTTCCTGCACCGGGACGTAGGCCACCTCCTCGATGCTGGAAAACCCTTCCTGCACCAGGATCGCGGCGACGTCATCGTCCACATCGAGTTGATCGCGAAACATGGCCTGCAAAGACTCCGCCTCGGCCTCGCTCTTTTCATCGGCCTGGGATTCGGTCATGACGTTGAGTTCCCAGCCGGTAAGCTGGCTCGCCAGCCGTACATTCTGGCCGCCGCGTCCGATGGCTTGCGACAGCTGGTCTTCGCCCACCGCCACGTCCATGCTGTGGGCCTCTTCGTCCACCACGATGGACTTGACCTCGGCGGGGGACATGGCGTTAATCACGAACTGGGCCGGGTTTTCATCCCACAGAATGATGTCCACGCGTTCGCCCGCAAGTTCGCTCGATACCGCCTGCACCCGTGAGCCGCGCATGCCGACGCACGCCCCGACCGGGTCTATGCGCGGTTCCTTTGATCTTACCCCGATCTTGGCGCGCAGGCCCGGATCGCGCGCCGCGCCCATGATCTCGATCAAGCCCTCGCCCACCTCCGGCACTTCCAGCTTGAACAGTTCGATCAGCAGTTCCGGTGCCGTGCGGCTCACAAACAACTGTGGGCCACGCACCTCGGAACGCACCTCGCGCAGATAGCCGCGTATCCGGTCGCCCGGCCGCGCCGGCTCGCGCGGGATCATGTCGTCCTTGCCGATAAGCGCCTCTGCATTGCTGCCGAGATCGAGTATGACGCTGCCGCGCTCCACCCGCTTGACCACGCCGGTGACGAGCTGGCCCCGACGCTCCTTGTACGCCTCGACCACTTGGGCGCGCTCCGCGTCGCGCACCTTCTGCACGATGACCTGACGCGCGGTTTGCGCCGCGATGCGCCCGAAGCTCACCGACTCCATCGGCTCTTCGATGAACATGCCGAGCTCTATGCCCTGGTGAACGTCTTCCGCATCCATGAGTTTGATCTGGGTGCTGGGGTTAAACTCCTCCGCGTCATTTGGCACTACCAGCCACTGACGAAAGGTCTGGTATTCACCCGTCTCGCGATTGATGCTCACCCGGACCTCAATCTCCTCGCCCAGATAACGCTTCTTGGTGGCCGTCGCCAGCGCAGCCTCGATGGCCTCGAAAATGACAGCCTTAGCCACACCCTTCTCGTTGGAGACGGCGTCAACCACCAGTAATATCTCTTTATTCATACATCACCCTATAAACACAGATCCAAGGGAAAAGGTACAAGATAAAAGTAAAAGCAAATACTGAATTACTGCTCATCAGCCTAGTTCACTTGTATCTTTTCCCTTGTATCTTTTCCCTAGTTTTTAACGTATTCAGGTACCACATGTGCCTTGGCAATCGCGGTGTGGGGCAACACATGTTCCACGCCGTCTTCCACAACCACCACATCCGTACCGCGCATACCCTGCAGCACACCCGTAAAATTACGCTGGCCGGCGATCGGCGTTTGCAATCGAATCTTTACCCTATTGCCCGCATACTTCACAAAATGCTCGGGACTGAACAGCGGCCGGTCCAGCCCCGGCGAAGACACCTCCAGGTCGTAATGACCACGAATCGGGTCCTCCACATCCAGCACCCCGCTCACCTGGTGACTGACCTTTTCACAGTCCTCCAGACCGATACCGCTCGGGCTGTCTATATAAATCCGCAGCAGCGAGTGGCGGCCCTGCTGGAGATAGTCCACACCCACCAGCTCATAGCCCAAAGCCCGCACCGCAGGCTCTATCAACTGCTCGAGTTGTAAATCCCTCCTAGGCACCGTCCACCACCTCTACAAACAAAAAGTGGGCACGAGGCCCACTTCCTTACTACGTTATTCTTTGGTAGCGGGGGCAGGATTTGAACCTGCGACCTTCGGGTTATGAGCCCGACGAGCTGCCAGACTGCTCCACCCCGCAATAGACTGACAAGTATAGTAACTTACAGCCCGTTTTTCAAGCCCAGCAGGCGGTTAAAGCAGGGTTCTGCGTAAAAACCTGTGAGCGACGCGCCGACTTCGCTACACTGCCCGGATGACACAGGCACCCCCTTCCTCTCCCCAGAATACCCCCGTGATGCAGCAGTATCTACGCATCAAGGCCGAGCACCCGGAGCAGTTGTTATTCTACCGGATGGGGGATTTTTACGAGCTGTTCTTCGACGACGCACGCAAGGCGGCGGCGCTGTTGGATATCACCCTCACCGCGCGCGGCCAGTCGGGCGGTCAGCCCATCCCGATGGCGGGGGTGCCGGTGCACGCGGTCGAACCCTATCTTGCCAAACTGGTCAGGCAGGGCGTCTCGGTTGCGATCTGCGAACAAGTAGGTGACCCCGCCAAGGCCAAGGGGCCGGTGGAGCGCAAGGTGGTGCGCATCGTCACCCCCGGCACGATCAGCGACGAGGCCTTGCTGGAGGAGCGCCGCGACAATTTATTGGTGGCCGTGAACGAGGCGCTCTCTCCTGACGTACAGGGAAGAGCGTTAGCGAAGGGTCCTACTAATGTCGCGGGAGGCAGGATGCCGAGAGCGACCGGAGGCGAGCCGCTATTCGGCATCGCCGCGCTGGACATCAGCAGTGGACGCTTCAGCCTGCTGGAAACATCCGGCGCCGAGGCGCTTGCCGGTGAGCTTGCGCGGCTCAATCCCGCTGAACTGCTCATCGGCGATGCGCTCGGACGTTATGCCTTTGTGGAGGAGCGGCGCGGGGTGCATCATCTCGCGCCGTGGCAGTTTGATACCGGCAGCGCACTGCGCGTGTTGTGCGCGCAGTTCGGCACCCGCGACCTTAAGGGCTTTGGCTGCGAGGATTTGCCGGTGGCGATAGGCGCGGCGGGCTGTCTCTTGAACTATGTCCGCGACACGCAACGCAGCCCTCTGCCCCACATCCGCGCCCTCACCGTCGAACGACGTGAGGACGGTCTGATACTGGATGCCGCGAGCCGCCGCAATCTGGAACTCGAAGCCAACCTTGCCGGTGCGCAGGAGCACACCCTGACCGGTGTAGTGGACCGTACCGCGACCGCGATGGGCAGCCGCTTGCTACGGCGCTGGATACAGCGCCCGTTGCGTGATCGCACGATACTAAGTCAACGCCTGGATGCCATCGGCATTCTAATTGAGCGGCGCCTCGCGCAAACGCTGCACGATCAGCTCCGCAGAATCGGCGACATGGAGCGCATCCTGGCGCGGGTGGCGCTACGCAGCGCGCGGCCGCGCGATCTCGTGCAACTGCGCGCCGGTTTGGCGGCGTTGCCTGATGTACTGAACGCATTGCACACACACAATGCGGCAGCGTTGGCGCAAGGCATCGAGTTGTGTCCGGGGATACACGACCTGTTGGCGCGCGCCCTTATCGAGACGCCGCCGATGCTGATCCGCGACGGCGGCGTCATCGCGCAAGGTTACGACGCCGAACTCGACGAGTTACGCACGCTACGCGAAAACGCGGGGCAGTATTTGCTCGATCTGGAGAAGCGCGAACGCGCACGTAGCGGCATCGGCACCCTCAAGGTGAGTTACAACCGCGTGCACGGTTATTACATCGAGGTGACGCGCGCCCAATCCGGGCATGTACCCGCCGACTACCAGCGCCGCCAGACCCTGAAGGGCGCGGAGCGTTACATCACGCCGGAACTGAAGCAGTTTGAAGATAAAGTGCTGAGCGCGAACGAACGGGCGCTGGCGCGCGAAAAGGCGCTCTACGAAGAACTGCTGGATAAACTCAATGCCGAGCTGGCCGGATTGCAAACAACTGCGGCGGCCTTGGCGGAACTGGATGTGCTGGCCAATCTTGCCGAGCGCGCCGAAACCCTGAATTGGAGCGCGCCCACTCTCACGGACACGCCGGGCCTGTGCATCGAAGGCGGCCGCCACCCGGTGGTCGAGCAGGCCCTGGACGCCCCCTTCACGCCCAATGATGTGATGCTCGATGACACGCGCCGCATGCTCATCATCACCGGCCCGAACATGGGCGGCAAATCCACCTACATGCGCCAGACCGCGCTCATCGTGCTGCTCGCCCACATCGGCAGTTACGTGCCCGCGCGGCGTGCCGTGATCGGCCCGGTGGACCGCATCTTCACGCGCATCGGCGCCGCGGATGATCTCGCCGGCGGGCGGTCTACTTTCATGGTGGAGATGACCGAGACCGCGAGCATCCTGCACAATGCGACCGCGCACAGCCTGGTGTTGATGGATGAGATCGGGCGCGGCACCAGTACCTTCGACGGCCTCGCGCTCGCCTGGGCCTGCGCGGCGCATATCGCCCGCGAGGTGCGCGCCTACACCTTGTTCGCCACGCATTATTTCGAGTTGACCAGCCTGCCCGAGGAGATCGAAGGAGTGGCCAATGTGCACCTCGACGCCGTAGAGCACGGCGAGGGCATCGTGTTTCTACATGCCGTCAAGGAAGGCCCCGCCAATCAGAGTTACGGCCTGCAGGTTGCCGCGCTGGCGGGCGTGCCGCGCGGCGTGATCACTCAGGCCAAGCAGCGGCTGAGACAGCTCGAATCCCAGCATCTACCTCATAGTATCGGCGTGCAACGCGATCTCTTTCCGCCCGCGACTATCCATCCGCTGCTGGAAGCGGCCGCCGCACTGCGGCCGGATGAGATGAGCCCCAAGGAAGCCCTGGAAACTCTTTACCGGCTTAAGGGTCTATTAAACGTGAGGGGTGAGGAGTGAAGAGTGAGGAAAATCAGCTTTACGCCTCACTCCTCACTCCTCACGCCTCACCTTGGGTTAAACCCCTAGCCCCGGCAGCCGCACTCGTGTCACAATATGGTGCCCAGACTGTGAGCTGTGAGCCACCCCCGCCAAACGATGAAAATCTTTTTCGACCTGTTTCCGCTGCTGCTGTTCTTTGTCGCCTTTAAGTACTACGACATCTACGTGGCGACGGCGGTGGCGATTGCCGCCTCCTTTCTGCAAGTCGGCCTGTTTTGGCTTAAACACCGGCGTTTCGAACCCATGCACCTCATTACGCTCGCGATCATTGTCGTGTTCGGCGGCCTCACCCTGATACTGCATGACGAGACCTTCATCAAATGGAAACCCACCATTCTCTATTGGGTGCTCGCGGCGGTGATCCTCGCCAGCCACTTTGTGGGACGCGAAACCGTGATTCAGAAATTGTTGGGCGCACAGATGACGCTGCCGCCGCACCTCTGGCACCGTTACAATCTGAGCTGGGGCATCCTCTTTGTGGTGCTGGGCGCGCTCAACATCTACGTAGCCTTTTATTATGCGCTCGACCAGGACGCGGAGACGCGCCGCAACATCTGGGTCAACTTCAAGGTGTTCGGCCTGATGGCGATCACCTTCGTGTTTGTCATCGTCCAGGCCTTTTATCTTTCGCGGCATATCAAGCCCGACGACACGTCCGAAGGCGAGCCTTGATGTTCTACGCCATTTTTGGAGAAGACGCCGCAAACAGTCTGGAAAGACGCATGGCGGCGCGATCCGACCATCTGCAACGCCTCACCCGGTTGCGTGATGAAGGGCGGCTGCTGTTGGCCGGGCCTCACCCGGCGATAGACAGCGAAGACCCCGGCCCCGCCGGTTTCAGCGGCAGCCTGGTGGTGGCGGAGTTTCCGTCGCTGCGGGACGCAGAGGACTGGGCCAACGCGGACCCCTATCTCAGTTCGGGGGTATATCAGCGCGTCACGGTCAAACCCTTCAAGAAGGTGCTGCCATGATGCCGGCGGGGCGAGCCGAAATGATCCGCGAGCGCCTGGCCGTACTTGCCCCGGAACAGTTGGAAATCCTTGACGAAAGCCACAAACACGCCGGTCACGCGGGCGCGCGGAGCGGCGGCGGGCACTTTACGCTCACCATTGTGTCCAATGTTTTTGACGGCAAGGGGCTGCTCCAACGCCATCGGATGGTATATGATGCGCTTGGTTCAGCGATGCAGACCGATATACACGCCCTGACCATCAAGGCCCTTACTCCTGAAGAATTATCAACCTAGCCCTTCCACAATTAAAGGATATTCGTATGTTTAAACTTAACAATACCCTGCTGCTTGCAGCAGTCGTCGGCCTTGCCGCCCTCACCGGCTGCAATAAATCCCCAGACCAGGGTGGCAAACCTACTACCGGCAGCGCAGAGAAAACGAGCGCGGCTGCAGCCGGTGAACCCGTGGCTGTGGTCAACGGCACGGCCATCGGCAAAGGCGACTTAGACGCCTACACCAAGCAACGCAATGCCTCGCGTCCCGACGCCGGACCCGATGACACCAAGGCCGCGCTGGACGAGCTGATCAGCCGCGAGGTCATTTACCAGGACGCCCTGGCCAAGGGCCTGGACAAAAAGCCCGAGGTTGTCGCCGAGCTTGAAAACCAGAAGCGCAACATCCTTGCCAACATGGCCATCCGCCAGCATATCGAGTCCAGCCCCATCACCGATGAGGCGATGAAGAAGGAATACGAATCGCACCTGGGCACCATGGCCACCAAGGAATACAAGGCCAAGCATGTGCTGGTAAAGACCGAAGACGAGGCCAAGGCCATCATCGCGGATCTCGACAAGGGTGGTGATTTCGCCAAGATCGCCAAGGAGAAATCCATAGACACCGGCTCCGGCCAGAACGGTGGCGATCTCGGCTGGTTCGACCCCAAGCAAATGGTCAAACCCTTCGCCGATGCGGTCATCAGCATGGAAAAAGGCACCTACACCAAGACGCCAGTGCAGTCGCAGTTCGGCTGGCATGTGATTCTGGCGGAAGACAGCCGTGATGTCGCGCCGCCCGAGTTCGACAAGGTCAAGGAAAACGTGCGCGGCGTGATGCGCAACAAGCAGATCAAGGACTATCTGGAAGGTCTGAAGGCCAAA